>Ga0163163_10001918_pt1 | contig 17606 bp, 13 predicted proteins | sample S65metaG_FD_119766 | JGI IMG/M metagenome (GOLD analysis project Ga0163163, IMG submission 119766) | Switchgrass rhizosphere microbial communities from Kellogg Biological Station, Michigan, USA - S6-5 metaG | ecosystem: Host-associated > Plants > Roots > Rhizosphere > Soil | place: USA... | reverse complement strand
TTCATTGAATCTGAATCGCTTGTTAAAAATCAGATCCAGCTGATTGAAGTTTGGACCACGCAACGCGTTGCGGGGGACATTGCCAAAGGTACCCGGTGCAGGAGTTGTAAAAGCCGCCGGGTTAAGTATTAGACGGTCGGCGTCCTGATAGGGATTGGCACCGGAGATAAAATCCGGTCTGCGCACGTTTCGTGATGCGCCTCCCCCTGGTGTGTTCACAACTGCAATGAACCCGGGAGGTAACGGATTCGCGGCATTGATAGTACCTGGGAGTTGTGCCACAAAACCGTTGGCGAACGTGGTTGTAGCTCCGCCGGCACCAGTTGGTACTACACAACCTCCTGCATTCTGACACTGCATGACCATATCAGGTCTAACGATTCCTATTTCGAGCGGCAAACCTGATCGAGCATTTGCGATCGTGCCGACTGACCAGTCACCAAGAATCGCATTTTTGAGTCCGCTCATGTCATAACGTTTCCCCTCACCAAAAGGCAGGTCGTAAATCGCACTAAGGTTAAAGGTATGGCGCACGTCAAAATTGTTATAACCGTTGTCGTAGTCGAAATCGGAGATTGCACGTGCGTTGTTTGCAGCAGTGCGAGCTTCGTTTGATCCGGTAGTATTTCCAAAGCTTCTTGCAAATGAATACTGCGCGTTGAGCGTCAGCCCACTGCTCAGTCGACGCGCCAGAGACAACTGTAAAGCCCGATAGTTGTCACTGCCGCCGCTCGTTTTATAGTCAACCTCTGCATACGGATTCTGTACTGAGGATGCACCGGAGACGATCGAAAACTCGCGAATGGTATTCACAGCGATGACTTGTCCCCCTGCGTTCGTGCGATTCACCACGCCAAAGGTATTTGGGAGCGTTGTGCCATCTGCAATGGTTGTTTGGCCAGGCAGGATGCGGTTGGCAACGCTACGCAAGAACAAGTTGCGCCCTTGTGAACCAACATAGGCTGCAGTAAACGCAATCTGGTAAGGCAACTGCTGTTGGATCGAGACGGTGTACTGGTAAATCTTCTCAGGGATTTTGTACTCGTTTGCGTACGCACGCGGCTGGAACGCGCGGTTATTTGGATTGCTCACGAAGTTCGCGCTAATCGCGTTGGTATCTTGCGGGAAGACGCCACCGCTGACCGTTGAGCTAATGCGGTTCGACTCGATTGCCTGAATTTGATCTTCCGTTTGACCTGGTCCGTAGTACATACCAAAGCCCCCGCGGATCACTGTGTTTCCTCCACCGAAGAACCTAGTACTCGAAGGATTCGGTGACCACGTCAATGCGAGACGCGGACCAAAATTGGTCTTCGATGATTGGAAGGCCTTTGTCGTAGGATCCCGCAATACCCCCGTGTTGATGTCAAAGAAAATTTGACGATTGTCCTTCTCGTCCAGTGGTGAGTAGTACTCGTAGCGCAAACCATAGTTCAAGGTTAAGTTTGGTTTGAGTTTCCACTCATCCTGAGCATAACCAATGTAGTAGTTTTGTCTCGGCTGAGGCTGACCCGACGAACCATTGAAGAATGGCGACGGAGCCGACACATCTCCGAGGAACTGTGTCGATTGAAGCGAATTCGCCAGGAAGTTATTGATGCTGGACCATGTGTAGGTTGTACCTCCAACACGGTCAGTCCACATTCGAACCAGGCGAAGCTCACCGCCGAATTTCACCGAATGATTTCCGCGAGTCCAACTCAGATTGTCGATGAAGGAGACCGTGTATGGAGTGTAGGGTTGTGCCCGTCCGTTGGTCGCGCTGTTAGCACGGACCAGTCCGCCGGGGGTGGCTACGCCTGCATTTGCTCCTTGTCCAGGAAGGGCAAAGCCGGCAACACTGCCCGCGATGTTGAGGGACAAAGTCGACAAGTCAATGCCAGGAAAAGATGGAGCCACTCCGTTAATTCTGGATAACGCGCCGTTGTAGCCAACCTTGAATTCGTTGAGCACAGTAGGAGTCAAAACGGACTGAACTCCAATCACACCGTTTTGGGGAATACTGCGGATGAGCACTCTGCGACCGGTCACCCCCTCTGGCTGGTCGTTCGTTCCCTGATCTCGGAAGAATCTGAAATACGTGGAATGCTTTTGATTAATCCTATAATCGAGCCGTAAAGCAACAGAGTTTTCATCCACGATATTCGTAGCCTGCCGTTGGACCGTATCGAAGAGGTCTGGTCCAACTCTCAACACGGCAACATCCGGCGCACGAAATGCAGGAATTAAAGCTGTAGTCGCGGCACTGCACGCAGTGGTAGTACCTAAAATTACTCCACCGGGACAAATGCGAGGTGCTAAGCCTGGAACTGTTTCGATTGAATTGATGCCAGCACGCAATCGGTAGCCTTCGTAAGAAAAAAAGAAGAACGCCTTGTCCTTCTTGATTGGACCACCAATTGAACCGCCAAACTGGTTCAAACGCAGCTTGCTCTTTTGTCCAATGATGTTATCGAAGAAGTTAGCAGCGTCGAGCGCGTCATTGCGTAAGTATTCGAAGACGGAACCGTGAAATGCGTTTCCACCCGATTTTGTTACCACGCTGATCTGACCGCCCGTACCCGTTCCAAACTCGGCAGGATAATTGTTCGAATCGACTCTAAACTCCTGAACGTTTTCCAGCGAAGACTGGAGGCGAAATGGCGTCGGGACTTCGCCGTTAAGATTACCTGGCGACGTATCGATAATCGCGGTGCCCTCAATTCCGTCGTACCGAATCTCATTTTGTTCAACCGCACGACCCGAGAAGCGAATGTCACCGTATGTTCCCGATCCGCTGTTCACTGAACCGGGGGCCTGTAGATACAACTGTGATAGTTGTCGACCGTTCAATGGCAATGACTCGACTTCGCGGGGACTCACGTTCACCCCCATAGCCGCTGAACCGCTATCGATCGCTGTATCGCCCGAAGCGACAACGTCGACTTTTGCTTCAACGCCTGTGGCTTGCAAGGTGAGGCCGAGATTCAACTCCTGACCAACCAGCAACTGAACGCCAGACAACTTCACCGTAAGATTTTGCGCGCTCGCCGTCACGGTATAAATCGACGGCCTTAGAGCGGACACTATGTAGTAACCAGCTTCATTGGTGGTTGCTGTGCGCTCTACTCCAGTCCGTTCATTTTTGACTAAAACTGCTGCGCCTGGAACTAATCCGCCGTTGGCGTCTATAACGGTCCCCACGATTCGCCCCTGGTCGGACTGTGCAGACACCATCATTGGCAGCAGTGAAATGAGTGCAAGAGCTAAGATTAAGATCGAGGCGCGGCTAAAGCGCAGGGGCATACTGAAATGCATAAGATTCTCCTGTGTTAACGGATGGTCCAATTGATCAGACTTTTGGAAAGACTTCCAAATTTGACTTCAAGAACTGAAGTCATGCCGAATTCAGACTTTGTTTCTTCAAGTCGACACGATATGCCCGATCAGTTAAAGAGCTGTGAATTGCGCCTTAAATGTTTGTTAAGGAGGGTGAGGGATTAGGGAAGCTGAAGAATTTGCAGGAACTTGTCGAGCCCGCCATTAATTAACATCGAGTTAACATCAACGTAACACCTGGCAACTAGGATGGGCCCCTTTCAAAAATACAACCTCGGCATTTCGGTTCAGCTACCCTTGAATCATGGCTATTTCGAATGAACTGAGCAGCGAGATCGCTGCCGCCATTTTGGCAAACAAAAACTCTCCGCAAGATTTGCTCAAGCTCAAAGACGTCCTACTTGAGATTCACTCCACGCTTCAGAAAATGTCCGAGGAAGCCCATCCCAGTCGCTTGCGGGCCGTATCGTTGAATGCGAAACAGCCTTTAGATAATCGCTCACACTAAACGAGCTTCCGCCGCGAGTCAGGTCGGAGACCCCTCAATAGAGCTCGCGAATATCATCACTGACAGTCAATAGATCTGTCAGATGAGCCTCTGGGATTTACACCAGCGGCAATTCGGGTGAACACAGCACACCCAGATAGTAATTTGAGTTGAATTGGATCTAGTTGGAAGGATTGCGCGCGGAACGGACAACTGCGGTTTGGCCATTAACGATCAAGCCACCAACAACCCTTGAATCCCAGGTCAGCCAATAATGTCGGGTGCGAGATCTGCCGCTGTCGTATTGTTCGAAAGCGAGTCGGACCAGTTTTGTACCGAAGTTAGGATCCGCTCTAAGTGAAGATTCGGTAAAGAAGTAGTCGACGCGTTGAGGTAATCCAATTTCACGACGCATCACGTTGATATGAGTTTCACATTCGCCGATTTCACCTTGCTCATTAGCGTCACTCGATTCGGCAACCACATGATCGAGTTCATGCAGAAATCCCCAGCCTACATCAAACGCAGCTCGAGCCTCACCATCACCGATGATCTGTCGAAAGTCAGAAAAATCAATTAAGACAACGTAGGCAGGCAGTTTGTTTCCATTTGCTGACAGCCATCGACCGGGCACAACTCGACAAAAAGCTACGTCCGCACGAGAGCTAGCGTCTTCAACAACAATTACCTTATTGCCTTCGACGGCGCGTTCAAGTAAATCCCGCGCACTCTGAGAACCATGATCGCCCTGGTCTGTGCCAAGCTGCAACAAACCAAACTTATCAAAACCCAAACTCCTCAAGCCAGTAATTGCCTGCAACTTTTTCGCTAGTTCTTCTCGCCGGGCGGCTGAGACGTTCTCTCGGACTACGACATTGCCATTACCAAGAACAGAAACTGCCGGCGCGAGTAGACAGAGCAAAAGTGCACCGCGACGTAGTGTCTTGGTTAACAAAAATTTCCTGCTGAATCTGGGTTCCACTTCTAATCCTCCCAGAGTAGACCGGCGTAGTCGTTATTTGGCGTGCGTCGGTTAGGACTTTCTTGAAGCGACTAAGGGGAGTCGCATTAGGACGGATGTTACCAAAATGTTAACAGGGCGCCCACAGAAAAGTTTTATTTTCAGGTTGGACTGAAGCCCATCTGGATTTTGCCTGAATTTAGCGACTTGCTCGTATCACAATGGGAAATCATGTCTCGTCAGCGCGATTTAACCTGCGTGCTACTGATGCGTAACGCAATGACGTTAGTGTGTTTCTAAAAGGAGTTGAAAATGATTCGGAGAAGAGAGAAAGACAATCAGAGATTTCAAGTGTCGTGTATTTGGTGTGGCTCCAAAATACGAGAGGACAAAGAACATGATTCGACGGGCGTCTGTCTGAGATGTTTCTACCAAATTCTCGCCAATCACTTACGTTCTCAAAAACGAACCGGCTATGGAGAATTTGTGAGTGATCGCTAAGTCACTTGTCCCGTGTAATATCGGCGATTTGTGACGATAGCCAATCGAGTGCTCCCTGACCGTATTTAGGGATCGCCATGAGAGAGGATTAACACTGATTCTTGTCAACGCTCCGGCGCTCATCAACTGAATCTCATTAGAAACCTCACAAGACTTTCCTTTCCTGAGCAATGACCGACGGGGAACGCGGCCCGTTCTTCCTCATTCATCAATCTGGCACTGGCAACATAAGAAAGGTTGGCCCGGCTTGCTTCTTAGATCTGATGATCGAAACGCTGGTAAGCACGAACGGTACTGCCTACGACAGTCTCTAACCATGGTTGTGCCAACTTGCTTTGGCATGTCGTAAGAGGTACAAAGTTCTCATTATTCAAAAACTTCAGGGGGTAAGGTTTACATTCTTGTAACACAAGTAACCTAGTCTCTGCGCCGATGATTTCCTATGGCAAACACCAATACCCCGGCAAACTCTTCGTTGTTGAAGGTACCGATGGAAGCGGCAAATCAACACAGCTCGCTCTCCTCCATCAGTGGCTGAAAGCCGAAGGCTATCCCGTTTTTTTTTCGGAATGGAACTCTTCGCCTCTTGTAAAAGATACGACGAGACGTGCAAAGAAGCGGCACTTATTCACGCCGGCCACATTCTCCCTCCTTCACGCTACGGACTTTGCTGATCGTACGGAACGCGACATCATCCCGCCTTTGAAGGCTGGCGCGATTGTGTTAGCGGATCGGTATATCTACACCGCGTTCGCGCGCGATGTTGCACGCGGGTGTAATCGCGACTGGGTCCGTCAAGTCTATTCTTTCGCAGTAAAACCGACGGTCGCTTTTTTCTTCAGAGCGCCGCTGGATGTTGCGATCGATCGAATAGTTTCAGGAAGGCCGAATTTGAAATATTACGAGGCCGGAATGGATGTTGGTTTGTCAGATGAACCGGAAGAGAGCTTCACAATGTTCCAGGGAAAGATTCTTGAAGAATACGATCGAATGGTATCTGAATTTGGCTTAACAGTTATTGATGCGAGCCGGTCTATTGAAAGACAACAACGCGAGATGCGAATGCTGATCAGTCAACACCTGAAAAAAAGGCGGTCGAGGTCCCATTAAGAACAACCACTTTTATGGCGCTCCTCTTCCCGGGGTCGAACGTGAAGAGTACAGCGGTAAGCTTATCGTCATCGAAGGTACCGATGGCGTCGGTCGGTCTACGCACATCGCACTTCTCCGTACTTGGCTTGAGTCGCGTGGCCACGCAGTTCTGGACACTGGGATGACAAGATCGGTTCTTGCTGGCCGCGGCATTAAAGAAGCAAAAACCGGTCATACACTCGGTCGCCTGACCATGCAGCTCTTTTACGCAACTGACTTCCTGGATCGTCTCGAAAACGAAATGCTACCAGCTTTGCGTTCCGGTTTTGTCGTGCTAACCGACCGCTACATCTACTCGGCTATGGCTCGCGCTGAGCTACGCGGAATCGACTCCGGATGGATTCGATCAATCTACGGCATGGCCTTAGTGCCTGATGCCGTCTTTTATCTGCGAATTCAGTCGCCGCAGCAGCTAGTCGAACGGGTACTCTCATCTGGTCGCGGATTTGACTACTGGGAGTCAGGAATGGATCTTCATCTCGGCGAGGACTTCTACGACAGTTTCGTCGAATACCAGACTCGAATGCTGAAAGTCTTCGATCGGATGAGCGAGGAATTTGGATTCCATGTTCTCAACGCCTCACGCTCGGTACGAAGTGTTGCGTCGGATCTTCGTCGCTCGGTAGGAAAGATCGTCGATGCAGCGAGTGTCGAAGAGACAACACCTTCAGTTGATAGAGCCCTTCCTGCACCGATAAACCTCGCTGAAGTTAAAAAGAAGGCTCTATCGTAAACCTTGCTGCATTAATACGATGCCAGCACAAAACTAGTGGACAAGCAAAGAGACCACTGATAGTCGATCGCACGGCACAAGCGTCTCGACCAGCGACTCCAGTCGATCAAACTCGATTGGCTTTTGCACGTGGGCACTACAACCTGCCGCCATCGCCAGGTTATTGTTGTTTATTGGATTTGTTGACGAGATGGCAATGATGGGAACATTGCTCAGGTCGTTTGCTTTCTTGATTCGACGAATTGCACCGAAGCCGCTGACTATTGGCAACTGCAGTTCAATCATAATCAGATCAGGCTGGTAACAAATGGCAAATTCGTAGGCCTCCTCACCATTCCGGGCTTCAACTACTGCAAATCCAAGGAATTCAAGTAGAGACCGAATCAAACCTCTAGTCTCCTCGTCGCTTTCGGCAACAATGGCAACCGGCAAGTATTCTTTACTTCCTATCATCGTCGATAGAATGTAAGTCGCCAGTATTAATAGCCAATTACCTTTTCTTGAACTTCCTGCTAACGCACGGCAAAAAGAGAGGGTCGTGATGCTCTACAAATCACAACCCTCAACCCAGCTATGGGCAACTCCTGCTTGAATGATTGGAGGTTACTGCGAGATCGCTACGGCGAAGTTACTTATGTTTTAAGTTCTTATGAACGTAACTCAATGTCTGGTATTGCCTGCAAGCAAGTCAATAACATGTGGCAACACTGGCTTAATGACAGCGAAACTCTCCACAACTGCTTTAGGTGAACCGGGGAGATTTACGATCAAGCAATTCGAACGAATGCCGCTGACACCGCGCGAAATCATTCCCATGGGAGTGTGTTTCAATGATTCCGCTCTCATTGCTTCCGACAGACCCGGGGCTTCTCGATCAATCGTCATGCGGGTAGCTTCGGGTGTGTTGTCCCGCGGACCGAACCCGGTTCCGCCCGTGGTAACAATCAGATTTACCTCAGAACTATCTGCATGGACCTTTAAGGTTTCTGCCAAAGGCTGGAGATCGTCAGCGACGATCTTACGAACCACAATCTCGGCGCGGATTTCGGTGAGGAGTCGAACAAGCGCCTCGCCCGATTCATCTTTACGTTCGCCACGAGCACAAGCGTCACTAACAGTAATTACAGCTGCACGTATCTGTGTAGACATTTAACGATTGTGTCTGATGTGCTCTTTCAACCAACATCTATCCATGACAGTCCACAGACCAGCATCCAGAGCTCGCTGCGCGGCGGCTTGATCGATCACACCCTCCTGTAGCCATACGGCTTTGGCGCCCACAGCTATTGCGTCATCAACAGCATGACCGGCTTCATCAGGTCGTCGAAAGACATCGACCAGATCAATCGACTCTGGAACGGCCGCCAGGTTTGGATATGCTTTCTCACCGAAAACTAAAGTTTCGTTTGGATTGACGGCGATCACTCTGTAGCCATTCCGTCTCATGTAACCAGAAACACTATTCGAGGGACGTGAGGGATCGGAGGAAAGACCGACTACAGCGATGGTCCGACACTCCGAGAGTATTCGTTTAATTGCTTCCTGAGAATTGATTGTCAACTTTACCCCACTTGTTCGTTATGCGGTTGAAACAGCGTCCACGGAAGTACGTACAGAGTGCAGATGCTGAATCGAGTTTACTTCCGGCACCTTGCGTCCGTTTAGATCGACGATCGCCTCGACTAGTGCCTGGGCTCCTGTCATGGTAGTGACGCACGGAACATTGTATTGAAGTGCCGCGCGCCTGATCGCCTGTTCATCAAAGTGCGATACCCGACCAAGGGGAGTGTTGATTACAAGAGAGATTTCCCCACTCTTGATGTGGTCCACAATGTTCGGACGACCTTCGTTTACCTTGAAGACGCTTTCAACTGTCAACCCGACTTCACGAAGACGAGAGGCAGTTCCCAACGTGGCGATTAACTGAAAACCTAAACGATTCAACTTTCGTGCGAGTAGAACCGCAGATCCCTTGTCCGCTTCGTTCACGCTTAGAAAAGCTTTGCCTGTCGAAGGCAGGGCCAAGCCAGCACCCATCATTGCCTTAGCATATGCCTCACCGAAAGTTTCACCGACGCCCATTACTTCTCCAGTCGAGTGCATTTCCGGACTGAGTATGGGATCCACTCCGGGAAATTTCGCGAAAGGAAACACCGGTGACTTGATGAAAAACCGATTAACGGTCAACTCTTCAGGCAAACCAAAGTCTTTTAACTTCTTGCCGGACATAACCAGCGCTGCAATCCGGGCAATCGGCACTCCGGTCGCTTTTGACACGAAGGGAACCGTTCGCGAAGCACGTGGATTAACTTCGAGCACGTAAACGCGATCGTCCTTGATTGCAAACTGTATATTCATCAACCCGCAAACCGACAAAGCATCAGCAAGCCTGCGAGCGTAGTGACGCATTGTTTCCAGGTGCTCAGGATCGATGCGGACTGGGGGCAATACACACGAAGAATCACCCGAATGTATTCCTGCCTCCTCGATGTGTTCCTGAATGCCTGCGATCACGCAGGCTGTGTCATCTGCGAGTGCATCCACGTCAAACTCAGCTGCCTGCTCGAGAAACTTGTCGATCAAAACAGGTCGATCTGGTGTGAAACCGACAGCGTTACGTACGTAGTTTTCGAGCGCTTCCGAGTCATAAACAATCGCCATTGCTCGACCACCCAACACATAGCTTGGTCGCACCAGAACCGGATAGCCGATCCGCGCGGCCACTTCTCGAGCTTCTTCTACCGATGCAGCCATTCCATTAGCTGGTTGCGGTATGCCTAACTCTTCGAGTAGTACACCAAACCTTTTTCGATCCTCAGCCAGGTCGATTGAATCAGGTGAAGTTCCGATTACTTTGACGCCGGCCTTTTGTAATCGCATAGCCAGGTTCAAAGGCGTCTGACCACCAAACTGCACGATCACGCCTTCAGGCTTTTCGATGTCGATGATGTTCATAACGTCTTCGAATGTGAGCGGCTCGAAATACAAACGATCAGACGTGTCATAGTCAGTAGAGACCGTCTCAGGATTGCAGTTCACCATGATCGTTTCAAACCCAGCTTCATGAAGCGCAAACGAAGCGTGACAACAGCAGTAGTCAAACTCGATTCCCTGCCCGATTCGATTCGGGCCAGATCCAAGAATCATGATCTTGCGCTGGCTTGTCGGATTTGTTTCGTCTTCAGTTTCATATGTCGAGTAGAGATAGGGCGTGTGTGATTCAAACTCAGCACCGCACGTATCGACGCGCTTATAGACCGGGACGATACCGAGTTTTTTTCGATAAGCGCGAACCTCGTCCTCTGATCGTTCCGTCAGATAAGCCAGGCGCCGATCAGAGAGAGCTACCTCCTTAAATTGACGCAGCACATCCGGAGAAATCTCCTCGAGCTTCAGCCCTTCGATATCACGTTGGATTTCCATCACCTGCTGCAACTGATCCAGGAACCAGGGATCAATCTTCGACAGTCGGTAGATCTCGGCAATCGGCCAATCGTGTTGTAACGCGTAAGTGATGTAAGAGAAGCGATGGGAGTTTGGCCGCGCGAGTTTTCGTTGCAACTCGTCGTCGGAGATGTCTTCCAGCCGCAAGGGTTTTACCGCCTCGAGTGAACGAAGGCCTTTGAAAAGTGCTTCCTTAAAAGTTCTACCGATCGCCATCACTTCGCCAACCGATTTCATCTGCGTGCCCAGCACGTCTTCGGCTTCGCGAAATTTTTCGAAGTCCCACTTTGGAATTTTGGCGACAACGTAATCAATGGTGGGTTCGAATGACGCGGGCGTTTTCTTTGTAATGTCGTTCGGAATTTCATCGAGTGTGTATCCGACAGCGAGCTTGGCCGCGATCTTTGCGATCGGAAAACCGGTTGCCTTCGACGCGAGTGCAGACGAACGCGAAACGCGTGGATTCATCTCGATGACCCTGATGTCTCCATTTTCGGGGTTCACGCCAAACTGAATATTCGATCCTCCTGTCTCGACACCAACTTTTCGAATGATGCGAAGAGCCATGTCGCGCATTTGTTGGTATTCACGATCGGTGAGAGTTTGAGCTGGTGCCACCGTGATCGAGTCGCCCGTGTGAACACCCATCGGATCGAAGTTTTCAATCGAACATATGATGACGACGTTATCCGCGAGGTCTCGCATGACCTCCAATTCAAACTCTTTCCAACCAAGGATCGATTCCTCAATGAGCACTTCGTGTATCGGCGATGCAGCCAACCCGCCGCGCACTATCTCTTCAAACTCTTCCGGGTTGTACGCGATACCTCCTCCGGTTCCGCCAAGTGTGAATGAAGGTCTGATAATTGACGGATAGCCAGTCTCGCTCACGAGTTCCTTCGCTTCATCCCACGATTTAGCAAACCCGCCACGTGGCATTTCCAATCCGGCCTCGTCCATCGCTTGTTTAAATAAGAGTCTGTCCTCCGCTACCTTGATGGCTTCACGATTGGCCCCGATCATTTCCACACCGAACTCTTCCAAAACCCCGGCATCGGAGAGGGCGATTGCCAGGTTCAGAGCCGTTTGTCCTCCCACCGTTGGCAAAAGCGCATCAGGTCGCTCTAAGCGAATGATTTCGGTCAAGGAAGGAACCGTCAGCGGTTCTATATAAGTCACGTCGGCCGTTTCCGGATCCGTCATGATCGTCGCCGGATTGGAATTTACGAGGACAATCTTGTAGCCCTCCTGACGAAGCGCTTTGCACGCTTGCGTGCCGGAATAGTCAAACTCGCAGGCCTGTCCAATGACAATCGGACCTGAACCTATGATCAGGATTTTGTTAATGTCGGTGCGTTTAGGCATCAGTTAGTGTGCTCGGTTTTTGAAACTAGGAAGTCGAAGCATTTTACATAACTCTGACTGCGGAGACGAACGCCCCTTGTCCGATATGCTTCAGCTTATCGGCTGTATAACATTAGAGGCTCTTGTAAAAGTTTAGGAGGTTAAGCCCAATATTTTCTGGTAAGGAACTTTGCATCAATTGTTGGTGAGGATAGGGTGCCTCTTCGAGGTTCACAAGAGTTCTGGATTCAACCCCGCGAGACATCAAAACGTCGACGACCCATGTGAGTTCGATAGTCTTCTCCATCCATCTGGACCGTCGTACACATCTCGTAGAGTCGACTGCGTAGGCGACTGCTGATTCTTTCCTCCAACGTCGGTTCTCGCATCGCTTCCGGTTTCCCTTTCCGACTAAACGTTGTAGTAGAAATTGACTCGCGAGGTTCGTCCGAGTAGTTGGTGGTAAAGACTGTGAGCTTATTATCGTTGTACCGCTTGTTGATGATTTGGTACATCGTGTCGCGAACCCATTCAGTAGGTACCGTTGCACCAAGTTCGTCCAGCACCAACACATCGGCCTGATAAATTGGTGCGAGCACGCTTAGCTCAGACGACTTGGAGATTGGGTTATACGAATCCTGAATTGCTTTCAGTAGAGAACCGAATTCAGTGAACATCCCGGCGAAACCTTTTTCTATTAAACCCTTGATGATTGCAACGGCGAGATGTGTTTTGCCCACACCGGCCGGACCTATGAATAACAGACCTCGATCTACCGCTGGATAATCGAGAACGAGAGTTTTGGCATACAGCAAGGCATTGTCTTGAAGTGTTCCGGGTTCCGATTTGAAACCATCGAACGTGCAAGCGCGATAACGTTCTGGAATGCGAGCATTCTCGATCAATTTCGTCGCCGCATTCGATCGACTGCACGGACAGAGAACAGCGCCCTTGTCTTTAATTAACTTGGTTCCCGTGCCATGACACTCGCTGCAAACTTCGTCGTTATGGCTCGTTGTGTTTGCCGATTGTTTCGCGCCTTCGATCATTCGATGAAAAGTTGTGTTTGCTCCTTTAAATTGATTATAGCATCGGAGTTCCAAACATCCTTTCGTTGAACTCTTCTCGCGTTGTTATATGTACATGAAACGCCGTGGGTGCGTAAAAAGCGCTGTGATATATTGCTCCAAACCACTATGGGCTTTCTTCAATCGCTACTCACAAAACTAGGTCTAATCTCCATCAAAGCCGAACGCCATCCAATCCGGGTGTTTTTACTCGACGATGATGAGCGGCGCCATAAGTGGTTCCGTGATCGGTTCAAAGGCGACTTCCTCGACATCGCGGAGAATGTTCCTCGAGCACAGGAAATGTTGGGAATAGCCTCTTACGACGCGATATTCCTCGATCACGATCTGCATCCGGAACATTATCACGCTGAATCCACAGACGATGAACGAACCGGTTACGCGGTGGCACTTTGGCTAAGCACCAATCCTGACATTCAACGCGCCTCAACAATCCTCGTTCATACGCGCAATGCTGACGGAGCCATGCGAATGGTAGAAGAACTAAGGAAAGCTGGCCGTACCGCAGAGTACGTTCCATTTCCTTACCTTGGGGACCGCATCAAAACCTACTGGCAACGGTAAGATTAGCAAGAGACAATGCTGCAGACGGCAACCTTTATCTTGTAAGCCCTCTCCAAATATGAAACCTTGGCTAGTTGAATACCCCGCTCTAGGGTTTTGCTCAACAAAATACTAGTTCTTACTTACCCGAATTACTGACCTTCACGGATGTACGGATGACTTTTGACAACTATCCTAGGAGCGATGTGTAAAGTTCGGAGAAACTCGCCAGCATCATTCAGGCTCTGAACAACCTGGATGTTGAAGACGCTTTAAGTTGCGTAGCTTTGTTGAAGTTCCTGGACATGATTAGAGTCAATTCTCTTTCAATCCAACACTGGCTGTTCAGGATGCTGTCCACAGTAATCCTGGGCTTTAGTCTCGGCGCGCAATTCGCAAACAGCCAAACGCACACCCCTCCTCAACCCAAAGCTGCCTCACAGCCAAGTCCGCAAGCTTCACCGGTAGCGCCGCCCGGTGCTCCGATAATTGCTGTTCCGCAAGTTGCCGCAGAATCAATGCGGCTCAATCAGGAACTTCGAAGTTTGCCCGAGAGCTCGGTGTCCAACGAAGTGCTGGCCAAACTCGAGCAACAGATAAAAGTATTGGGCGAGACAACTAGCGAAAAGGCCCGCAAGACTGAGCAGTCGATTCAAGCTGGCCCAATCTTCACTGAACTACAACAGTCGTCGTTGGATTGGCAGGCGTTGCAACGGGAAGTTGATGGGCTCGCGGAAACCTTGACTCAGGATGCTACGACTCTTGAAAACGAACTACGCACGCTTAAGAGCGACCAGAACCGCTGGCTTGCAACCAGTGGAGCTGTTAAGGCTCAAGCTTCTCCGCCTGAACTTCTCGATCTCATCAATAGAGCTCTTGTAGATCTTGATGCCGCGATCAAATCAACCGAAGAACGGCGCAGCCGAGTTGTCACCCTGCAACAGTTGCTGGCAAAGGAAAGCTCGATCGTTACGGCCCAAATCGAACAATTAAATAAGGCACTGGCCGACTCTCAACGCAGCTTGCTGGTTCAGGACAGTCCGCCGCTTTGGAAAGTTCAGTTTGTTTCTCATGATGACGGCAGCCTGACGGGTCTGATGCGAGGCTCTTATGCAGAAGGCGTTACGCGATTAAAAGCATTCATTGTCATTAAACGAATACCACTCATAGCAATTACATTGCTAACAGTTGTGGCGTTCATTTGTTTCATCCGCCTCGGTGGTGCAGCGAAAACCAAAACTGGACAATTAAATCTCGAGCAACATAACTGGATTTTAGAACGACCAGCCTCGTTGGCTCTCCTGTTCTTCTTCGTTGCGATGATCCCTTTGCTCTATGACGCGCCAAACAGCGTGATAGGAGTCGTCTATCTAATTGGAATGATCCCGGTCACAACGCTACTAAAGCCGCGGCGAACAAAACCACTCCAAAGGATGCTTGTTGTTTTAATTCTCAGTGTATTTTCGTGGCACCTTATCAAGCTGTTCGAGTTTCCGATTTGGCTCAAACGAGACCTCTCCACTCTATTTACTTTGGCGGTTATAGCGCTGTCCGGCTGGATGCTCTTTGAAGCGCGCCGTCACAGTAACCGTGTTTCGACTGTGACTCTCATTGCAATCGTTGTCGGTGAAATCATTCTGTGCCTTGCAGTCCTTTTCAATGTGTTTGGCTACGTTGGGCTTTCGAGTTTACTGACACAAGGTACTTTTATAAGTGCCTATCGTGCCGTTGCGCTTTACACCGTTGTCGTTGTGGGGGTGTTACTAATCTCGTTCCCGCTTCGGTCCGAAACTCAACAAGAAGGCATAGTTCGCCAGGACCTGGGCCGCCTTGCGCGGCAGCTCACATTCGCATTGAGCCTGGTAATGCTACTCATCTGGATCCATACCACGCTGGGTCTGTTCGCAATCAGAGAAGGCGTATACGCCGCGTTAAAAGCAGCCCTCGATTATCGATTCACGATCGGTTCAGCGAGCATCGCGGTCAGCAACATCGTGGCGTTTGTGTTGACCTTGTTGTTGGGATACCTGGCAGCATCGATCACTCGTGCAATTCTAGGCGAAGGAATTCTGCCACGTCTGAGACTTGCTCGCGGTCTTCCTAATGCAATCGCCACCAGCACACATTATGTGCTTCTCGTGTTGGTCTTCTTACTGGCGCTCAGTGCCGCCGGTGTCGAGCTATCGAAGTTCACTATTCTTACTGGAGCATTCGGTGTTGGGCTTGGCTTTGGCCTTCAGAACGTAGTCAATAACTTCGTGTCTGGTCTCATACTCCTTTTTGAGCGGCCCGTAAGAGTGGGCGATCTTCTGGAGATGAAAGGTGTCAGTGGCGAGGTAACGAAGATTGGTTTTCGGTCGAGTACTATCCACGCGCTCGATGGCTCAGATCTAATAATCCCAAATGCTAATTTGATTTCGGAGCAGGTAACAAATTGGACTCTCAAAGATACGCGGCGTCAGATTGTGCTCAACATTCACGTTGCCTACGGTAACGATCCGACCAGAGTGCGCGATCTCTTACGCTCAACTGTCGCCGCGCATCCTGACGTGCTTGAATATCCTGGACCAAAAGCTATATTCCTTGGCTTCGGGGATAGCGCTCTAAATTTCGAGATCTACTTCTGGGTTTCCCGTCCCCAGGTTGCACTCGAGCTTAGAAGTGAAGTGGCACTAGCCGTCGCGTCTGCATTGACCGAGGCTGGCATTCAAGTACCTGTTCCGCGACGTGACTTGCACATCATCGGACTTAATCAAACTAACGGTACGGACCAGGAGATCAAAACTGAGACTGCTGAGCGCAGCGATCGTACTCAGAGCGCCGAAAGGTCCCTTTAATGCACGTGCTCAATATTAATCCTTGTAGGAGATGGCGCTGTTGAAGTACTGTAAATAAAGCTTGTTGGTTTCGATGTTGAAACGAACATGAACTCCCATTAACGGTCATGAGATATTTGAGTTTTTGGTAGCAAACAAGACGGATCCACTCCTGAAATTGACAGACCTTCGCTAACCAAAACTGAACCGCTTCACCTTCCTAGTCCACCTTATTTCAGGATCACCATCTGAAATCGGTCCAAATAACCGATCCGGTCATTTAGAAAGCCCGTCGGTCAAAGTGCTTCCAACCGCGAGGTTTTCCTCAGTGCATTGGTGAATAATCCATGAGGTCTCGTTAATCTGGACCAGCCTAAATAAGTCCGTTTATATGTTCAACTCATAGTAACTACAACTCATCGAGAGCGATCAAATCAACGTGGCACATACGTTGCTCTAGTGATCGCGGGACTTGTAAGGTGAGTCGCTTCCTGCCGCTCTGCCTACCGGAGGTCCAAAGCAAGCATTTATCAGCTCCACCCTCATTTTAATAGAGGGTCGATCTGTGTTCAGCAGTCTTTGAAAAGATGTTTTCAGGTTTCTGGTGAAGTAAGAGGGATTAGTTATTTAGGCTTGTTGATGGTCGGTTCCCTCCCTTGTGCCCCAAGGCAAAACCATTAGGCCATCACGTTTCAAAAATTTGTTTGGAGGATTACAGCAGTGCCAAAATCGAGTTCGGGAAGATCATCATTCTCCCACATCGTTACCCTTATTTTGCTCGCTGCGTTACTTGTCTCGGGCCTTAGAGTCTCGAGAACAGTTTCAGCAGCAACTCTACGCACATGGACAGGTGGGCACCCACCTACAGCTTTGAGTAGTCCCACCAATTGGGCCGGCAATGTAGCGCCGGTAGCCGGTGACGACTTGTTATTTCCAGCAGGGCCCAAACGCAAATCAATCAGAAATAACTATCCGAATGGAACGACCTTTAATTCACTCAACTTCTCCGGAAGTAATTACAACCTCCGGAAGAATTCTTTGACTCTTACCGGCGGTATTAACAGTTCCAACGCAACCGGCTCGAATCAAATCTCGCTACCACTTCAACTGAACGGTGCGCAAGCCTTCACGTCAACAAATGTAGGCACGCTAAACCTAAACGGACAAATTGGTCTTAGTGGGAATCTTCTAACAGTCACGGGTCCAGGTAAGACCTCAG
>Ga0163163_10001917_pt1 | contig 17610 bp, 19 predicted proteins | sample S65metaG_FD_119766 | JGI IMG/M metagenome (GOLD analysis project Ga0163163, IMG submission 119766) | Switchgrass rhizosphere microbial communities from Kellogg Biological Station, Michigan, USA - S6-5 metaG | ecosystem: Host-associated > Plants > Roots > Rhizosphere > Soil | place: USA... | reverse complement strand
CTGCGTGCGGCAGAACTTGTCGACGGCCTCAGCAACAAAACCTTGCGACCAGACTTGGCGCGCACGCTCGATCTGCTTCACGCGATCGCCGCCAGCATCCGCTGCTTCGCGCAGAATCCGCTCATAAGTGTCCGCCAGCGTGCGGTTCGAAAACATCGAACCGGGTGGCGGCACAGCCCCGTCCGGCAGATAAACAGCCGCCGACGTTGGCCAGTGGTCACGGAAAAGATCTTCCACGATCGCGATCGTTGCGCTGGCGCGTTCAGCGATTGGATGACCGTTCCGCGCGTAGGAAATCGCCGGCGCGAGCACGTCGGACGGGCGCATCGTCCCGTAGTCGCGCAGCAACAGCATCCAGGTGTCGAACATTCCTGGAACGCAGGCTGCGAGCAGACCGGTGCCCGGCACGATGTCGAGGCCAAGCTCAGTGAACCGTGCGATTGTCGCGGCGGCCGGCGCAGGCCCCTGCCCGCAGATCACTTCGGGCTTGCCACGTTTCACGTCGTGCAGGATGACAGGAACGTCGCCGCCCGGCCCGTTGAGATGCGGCTCGACCACCTGCAGCACGAAGGCGGTCGCAACCGCCGCATCGAAGGCGTTGCCGCCTTTCTCAAGCGTCGCCATGCCGACCGCGGTCGCGATCCAGTGCGTTGTCGTGACGACGCCGAAAGTGCCTTCGATCTCGGGTCGCGTCGTGAACGGATTAGGATTGATTTTGGAGACGCCGGCCCGCATTTCTGTTTCCTGGCTGCATCAGAATTGTCCTCGATAGCGTATCATTTCCATAGCCGCCTGCTGGCGATGTCGGCGCCCTCGCGCATCGCCTTGAATTTCGCCCACACGACGGTCGGATGGACTTCAGTTTTGTAAAGTGCCTGCGAGGAGAATCCGCAGTCGGCGCCGGCCATGACGTTTTCACGGCCCACGAGACTGGCGAAACGTATCAGCCGTTCGGCGATCCATTCCGGATGTTCAACGATATTGCTTGCATGGGTAATAACTCCGGGACAGATGACTTTGCCCGCGGCCAATTTCACGCGCTCGAACAGATGATACTCGTGCTCGTGGCGTGGGTTTGCAGCTTCAAAACTGAAAGAGCCTGCGTTGACCTTGAGGACGTAATCGATGACCTGAGCCAGGCTCGCCTCGTAAATCCGAGGTCCCTCGTTGATGCCATAGCAGGTGTGAAACCGCACGCGTTCCGCGGGAATTCCCTCAAGGGCCGCATTCGTCGCTTCGACATAGATTTCCGCGCGCTTCCTCTTCTGGCTATCGTCCAGGTCCGGCTCGACAAAAATGTCCGACAGGAATGGATCGTCGACCTGAAGCAGAATATCCGCGGCGACGATTGCGCGATATTCCTTGTTGAGCTCGGCAGCAACGGCGTGGAAGTACTCCTCGTCGGTTTTGTAGTATTCGTTGATACCCACTCCCGCCGGAGCCGTCGCCGGCAGAAAAACATGATGGTTCGGCACGCCGGCAGCCTCGGCGGCGGTTTTCACATTGGCGATGTCAACGCCCACCTTTTCTTCGCCCTTGTATTTCACCGGCCCGGTGCAAACGACCGGAACAAGCGGCAGAATTGCGCCGCCCATCATCGCTTCCTTGAAATACTGGGCGTAATATTCCGGAAAAGCGGCGATCTCTTTCTGAAATATCGTCAGCTTCTGAGTGGGCCGCGATTCATATCCATCGAAACGCTCGCGCACATAGGTGAAAAAGCCGGGCTTGGAGTACTCTCCGTCGGTTACGATCTCGATTCCGCAGTCCACCTGCTTGCGCACGCACTCGACGACCGATTGCGTCAGAACAGAACTCAGCCTGCTCTCGTCATAGGCCTCGCCCGAATACTTGGCCTTCAGGAGATCAAGCAGATTGTGTGGCCGTGGCAGGCTGCCGATATGCGTTGTCTGGATGTGATCCGTGTTTTGTTGCAACGTCATCGTCAAAACCCGGTAGCGAACCGCGCCATGACGACAATAATGGCGATCTGCATGGTCCCCTGCACCGCAACAACACGCACGTAGGTTCTCATCCAGCGCCCGATCTTTTCGCTGTCCGGTTGCGGCTTCTGGACCTCGAAATAAAGACGCAAATTGGCGGGCAGCAGATAACCGAGGCCCTGAACCGTGAGCACGGTCACGATCGCGAGCGCCGCGATCACCCACCAGAATTCCGGGTAGCCGAGGTCGAGGAACCCCATGCGCACGGCGAGGAACCAGCCCGCGGTCGAAGTAATGATCGAGAGCGTCGGCATCAGGATCAGTGTGCGCGGAATGAGTCCGGCGATGATATTGCGGCGCGTCTCGAATGATACGCTGCGCAAAATAGGACCGATTACGAAACCCATGAACAGGTCGATGCCGGTCCACAAGGCGCCGGTCATCACATGCACGAAATTGAGAAACCAGAGACTCTGGCTGACGATCGCTGCGACCATCGCCGCAAAAGCCGCGGCCGCCGCAACAAGGTACCAAGGTCTTAACGGAGCGGCGACCCGAACAGGATGCGCGGCCAGTGCGGGATTGGACAAAACGGCATTTCCCTCTAGGATTCCACCGAAACCGTAGTCGCGGATCAGCGTATTGCCAAGCGAGCCGCCCCTTCCAGCGGGACACCCTAAGCCTCTACAATGCCTCAGCCAAAAGTTGGGGGCTGCCATGAGGCGACGCGACTTCATCGTATTGTCTGGCAGCGCGGCCGTCTGGCCGATTGCAGCGCGCGCGCAGCAAAAACGCCTATATCGTATCGGCGTCCTTTCGCAGGACCTGCAACCAGGCTTGCTCGAAACATTCCGGGACGAACTCCAAAAGCGAGGCTACGTAGAGGGCGCCGACATCACCATCGAGCTGCGTGATGCTGATGGACAGAATGAGCGCCTGCCTGCCCTTGCCGACGAGCTTCTGAAGCTCAAGGTCGACATAATCGTTGCCGTCAATACGCCGGCGGTACATGCAGCCAAAAAAGCCACCAACGCAATTCCTGTCGTAATGATGCGCGTGGCCGATCCAGTACGCTCGGGGCTGGTCGCGAGCCTCTCGCACCCCGGCGGAAACGTAACAGGGCTCAGCTTCATGCCCGAAGCCCTGGGACCAAAAGGAGTCGAACTCCTTCACGAAATGCTTCCCAAGATTACGCGCATCGGCGCGATCTATCAGGGGCATAACCCAGGAGCCGTCATTATTGTCGATGATGTTCAGCGCAAAGGCGAGCAGATCGGACTTAATTTCGTGCGCCTTCCGGTGAAAGACGAGCGCGACCTAACTGGTGCCTTCGAAACCGCAGTCAAGGCGAAAGCCGAGGCCCTCTTTGTCATGGATGATGGCGCGATGACCGAGCAGCGCCAGAAAATTCTTGAGCTTGCGGCAAAACAAAAGCTGCCCGTCGTGTCGATCTACCGTGATTTTGCAAAATCTGGCGGACTCATCGCCTATGGACCAAACCTGGACGACGTCTACCGCCGCGCGGCAGTCTATGTCGACAAACTCATGAAAGGCGCGTCGGCGCCATCTCTCCCGGTGGAGCAGCCGGTCAATTTTTACCTCGCGGTCAACCTGAAGACCGCCAGAACGCTCGGACTGACGATTCCTCAGTCGATATTGGTGCGGGCCGACGAATTGATTGAATAAATGTGTCGCCATGCCCAACCTGGCGCGCCCTGGGCGTCTTCAAGACGATCCATGGAAGGGATAGGATCTCGACGTAGTGGCCAAAGATAGGGGGCGGAACCGATGACGCGGATCACCCGACACGCAATTGCAATCAACGTTGCAATTTTTTTGTCTCTCTTTGCAGCGTCAGACTCGATTGCCCAATCGTGTACTTTCTCGGGCAATTGCCCAATGCCCATGACATGCCAACCTGGTCTATTTGGCGGATCCTGCGGCTTTCAAGCTTGCAACGTAGACACTGATTGTCGCAACGGGTCGATCTGCGATTTAGGAGTTTGCCAAACCCTTTGCACCAGCTCGGGTGGCTGCCCCAGCGGGCAAGTTTGCAGGCGTGGGGGATCGCGAAGGGTTTGCTTGCCGCGCCCCGCGTCGTCACCCGGCGGCGGTGGCGGCGGTGGCTCCCCACCCTCCAGCGAAGGCGGCGTCTGCGGCACGATCCATTACGGCCAGGTCACCAAGCACGTTGGCTGTCGGCCCGGTTTGGTCTGTTCCAACCTGATCGGACAAGGGACCTGCCGGAAACCCCTGACGTAGTAGCGCGTTGCGCGGTCGCGCATGCCCCTACAATACGCGCGTGATTTGCAGGATTGCCCTGATCACGGCGTCGGTCGCGGCCGTGATGGCATGAGAGACGAATGCAAGATCGACACCGAGCTGCGCGCCGAGCAACGGCAGCACGATGATCAATCCGATCAGGATCACCATGCCGTAAGGCTCGAGCCGCGCCAGCCAGCGCCCGAGTGCAACGGGCAGCAGTCCGACCGCAATGCGCCCGCCGTCGAGCGGCGGCAGCGGAAACAAATTGAACACGGCGAGGATCGCGTTGATGACAACGGCGTTCTTCAAATTTAGCGCGGTCCATTGCGCGGCGGTGGACGGCAGATAACCGACGAGGTGGAAACCCAGGGCAGCGGCAATGGCCAAGGCGATGTTCATCGCCGGTCCTGCGGCCGCCACCAGGACCATCCCCATGCGAGGATGCCGAAGGGCGCGAAAATTGACCGGCACCGGCTTGGCGTATCCGAACAGAAACGGCGAGTGCGCCAGCAGCAGCATGCCGGGCAGAAGCACTGTGCCGAATGGATCGATGTGACGGATCGGATTGAGGCTCACACGCCCCAACTGTGATGCCGTGTGGTCGCCCAGAAAGCGCGCGACATAGCCATGCGCCGCCTCGTGAAACGTGATGGCAAACAGCAGCGGCAGCAGCCAGACGGAGATGGTGTTGATCAGGTCCATTGCTCGCTCACCAGCAACTAGCAGCCAGAGAGAGGACTTTCGGCCGAAAATCCCGCTTCGGAGACAGCGACAAATCGGCGCGATGTCCTGCATTTCCCGCACTGAGGGACATCGAGCGGATATGCTGACACCTTCGTATCCTGTGGGGGTCCATTATTGTTTCCGACCGATCTCGCCTCGTTCCTCGATCTCATTCGTCAACACGGCGATGCAGCCTACACCATCATGTTCGCCTACGCGGCCTCGCATAGCCTGCTGCTCGCTTTATTTGCAGGCTATGCGGCACATTCCGGCGCGCTGCAGCTAAGTACACTCATCGTGGTCTGCTGGTTCGGCAGTTTCGCGGGCGATGCGGTCCGCTTCTGGATCGGGCGGCGCTTTGGGGCCCGCTTGCTGGGGTCGTTTCCACAAGTTGATCGCGCCGTCCAGCTCGCGGCCCGGCTGGCGGATCGTCATTGCGTTCTGATGATAATGTTTCACCGTTACCCGCACGGAATTCGCGGCATCGCAGGCTTTGCATACGGAATGTCGCGCCTGCCCTGGTCCACCTTCCTTGCGCTCAATTTTTTTGCCGCGGGCCTGTGGTCGTGCAGTATCGTCCTGGCAGGGTACGCATTCGGCCAAGTTTCCGAGAAACTTATGAGCGACGCCTCTTCGGCTATCGGCGTCGTGATGCTGCTCGTGTTCCTCGGCCTCTCGTGGCTATTGAGCAAAAAGCTGGAGCGCGTCGCCGAGCGGAGCTCGACATGACAGCCAAAGGTGCCTTCAACCGTGCACGGCCGGATCAACGACAAACAGTGAATGATGTCGTCGGTTGTCAGCCTCTCAGCACGGCCAAGCGAGCTAGGCCGCCTGCGCAGACAATTCCTTATCCTTTTCCTGTGCCCGCTTTAGGGCCGGCCGCTGCCCAATGCGAGCGACGTAGTCCTGAAACTCCTTCCGCTCCGGAATCATTTTGAACATCATGCCGTAACGAAGGCCCGAGCCGATGATGACGTCGGCGGCGGTGAACTGCTCGCCCATCAAATACGAGCCTTGCGAAACCGCTTTGCTCACGATGTCGAGCACGGTGTCGAAATCGCGCCAGCCGAGTGCGGCCGCCCGCGGACTTTCCTTGCGCGGGAATGCGCGATCGGTCATCGCCGGCTCGATCACGCTCGGGCCAAAGAACAGCCACTTGAGATATTCGCCGCGCCGCGTGTTGCCGACCGGGATATTCAGCTTCTTGTCGGGGAATTCGTCCGCGAGATAAGTGCAGATCGCCGCGCCTTCGGTGATCACCGTATCACCGTGCCGCAGCGCCGGCACCTTGCCCATCGGGTTGATCGCAAGATAATCGGGCTTGAGGTTGTCGCCCGCACTCAGTCGGATAAGCTTGATGTCATAAGGCTGCCCAACCTCCTCGAGCATCCAGAGAGCGATCGAGGAGCGCGACGGCGAGGCATGGTAGAGGGTGATATTCGGCATGGGGCACCTTGCAGAAGTGGCGGGGACATTCGACCTTAAGAGCTAGACCATCAATGTGCAGAGACCGTGACCAGAGACAATAACCATGTCCAATAACGTTCGCGACAACGACAGGCTCCATCGCTTCGAACTCGATGCCGACGGCCACATTGCTTTTTCCGAATACCAGCGCAGCGATGGAGTGCTCACCATCATGCACACGGAGGTCCCCAAGGAACTTGAAGGCCGCGGCATCGGCTCATCGCTGATCCGCGGCGTGCTCGACACCGCGCGCGCGGAGGGCCTGAAGGTGAAGCCGCGCTGCCCGTTCGCCAAGGCCTATATCGAGCGTCATCCCGAATATGCGGACCTGACGCAATAGTCGATGCGTAAGCGCACCGTTTCCGTCACCGACAAGATGCAGAGGGGCTATCGCTACGTGCGCAGTGCCCCGGCCGGCCGCGCCTTCGATCCGGAGTTCAGGCCACAGCTGACACCCGCGCAGATGCTCGCCCTCGGGATCTTCGGCGGCAAATACATGACCGACTGCCGTCGCGAATTTCCCAAAAGCTGGTTTGCGAAGGCGAAGCTTTCACCACAAGGTTATGACCGCGACTGCAATTTCTTCCACGTCAATGCCAGCCAACCGCTCTCGGAATGGAGGCGGAAAGGATGGATCCATCCGGACGATCCGCGTGGATGGTTTCAGTGGTATTGCCGCTATTACATGGGCCGGCGCATGCCGGAGGAAGACCGTCGGCAGATCAAGCGCTGGAAGGCTATCCGCCGTCACGTCCGGCAGGTGCAGAAAAACTGCGAGCCCGGCGACCTGCTCTGCCGCCGACGGCAACGGCAGGCGCTGCTGCATTGGGCCTATGACAGCCGCAAAATTTGATCTGGTTTATTCAGCGGCGACTTCGTGCGCCCGCGGCGTGCGGCTTCGCATGCGAGCTATCACGGCGTCGATCGCCACGACGACAAGACCCGCAGCCAGCACCTGCCATCCCGGCCGGATGCCCACCTCAAAATCGAACGCGGTCTCGAGCACGCGAAGCGGCGAAATGTGAAATGCAATGCCGATCCCGACCGCCTCGCCGGCAAACGTCAAAAGCGAAACGACGATCGTGAGGCCGAGCAGGCTCAATGTCGACAGCTCGCTTGTGTCCTGCCACCAGGCGAGCACCCGGTAGCCGATCAGCCAGAGGAACAGACTCGCCGCGAAAGTCGGGACTGTCACATCGGCCTTGGTCTGCTGGAAATAGTGGATAAGACCAAGCAACGCGATTGCGTATATCGCCTGGTGCAGGCGTCGCCAGCGCAGGCTACCGAGGCGGCGCACCATGCCGTCTGTTGATGTCGCCGCCAGCGCCGCCAGTCCTAGCCACGCGATCGCGCCGATGATCAGGTAGACGCGGTGCGTGATCTCATGAAAAACCTTGGCAAGGCTATAGCTCTGATCGGCAAAGAACAGCGCAAGATGCGCGGCGATGTAGCAGAACGTCCCGACGCCGAGCATGCGGCGCACATCGATCAGGTTGCCGTAACGGATGATACGGCGGAACGGTGTTATCGCCAGCGTCACTCCAAGAAACACGAGCGCCCAGAAACCGGCGCGATGAATGAGTTCGTTGAGCGGGCGTGCGCCGTGCGCAATCTCGTCCGCCTGGAATACCGCCTTGGCGAGCGGAGTAAGCAACAATGCAAGCGTGACGAGGCGCAGGATCGACACACGACCGCGCCGGTCGCGCCACAATTGCCAGGAATGGATCGCCGGATCGCTCATCGCGCGCACATCAGACACGGGCCGGCAAAACGACGCAAATCGACCAAAAACGGCCGACGATTCATGGTTCCCTCGAAATATCCTGTCGTTTCCAACCCATTGGCCACCGCGCTCTGTTAACTTTTCGAATCGCGAGGCCGTGTTAACATTTCGGAGTCAGCTTGATTCGTCACATGCGATCATGAGCTTGCGTGCAGCCGTCTTGCCGCAGCGGAACAACATTACGCGGCCAATAATTACGGACACCGAGGAGGAGCAGTAACAGACCAAGTGAGGCTGCGCCGGGGGATTTTCATGGAGGCCACCGATGTCGCGAGCTTTGTTACGCTCACTGCTTGTTCTCGTGCCTGCACTTCTCGTCGCGAATAACGCACTCGCGCACGACAACTGGATCAGTCGCGGCGGCTTAAAAAACGGCGCCGGCGAATGGTGTTGCGGCGATTACGACTGCAAGAGCTACACGCGGACGTCATCCACTGCATCGGGCTGGATGATCGATGGCGAGTTGGTGCCATTTGACGAAGCCATGCCGATTGCTCCGCCGGACGGCCAGCTCACAATCTGCCGCAGGCCGGACGGAACGCGGCGCTGCGTTTTCGGTCTCAAGCCCGGTTTATAGGCTACCTCGGCGTGCCCGCGTCGTAGGCGCAGGGTACATCAATTTTCGTGACGCGCTTCGTCGCAATCCGCGCCGAAGCGAACGACGATTGCAACGATCGCAGCCGCACCGACAAGGATGCCGGAAGCGCCGATGTTGTCGCTGTTCATGAAATAGGCAATGCCGGCAAGTACGACGGCACACAAAGCAACCGAAAACGCCCAGAGGCCTAACCAGTCAATTGAGTCAGCCGCAGCCCGCCTACGCGCGGACAACGCCTTGGCGCGAATTTTCGGGGGCCGACCAACAGACATGCAAACGTCTCCACTCGCACACTCACTTCCGTGCCCACATTGATGTAACGCAAGTTTTGTTTGCAAGTTCCTTGCAAAGTTGGCCGCAAATTGAGGCGACTATTGATTCAAATTCGCGGCAGCGGTCGTCCAGTGGACTGCTTCGACGGAACTTTGACCCAGGCCTCGCCGTCGAGCACGATCTCGCCGTCCACCGAGCATTTACACGCAAGCCGCGCGCGCGACTTCTCGGGAATAAGCTCGGCCACCTCCACAGCGACATCGACGGTGTCACCGATTTTCACAGGCGCGCGGAAATTCAGGGTTTGCGAAATATAAACAGCGCCGGGACCGGGCAGCCGCGTCCCGAGCACCGCCGAGATCAGGCTCGCAGTGTAAAGGCCGTGGGCGATGCGCGTGCCGAATGGCGTTTTGGCCGCGAAATGCTCTGACAGATGGATCGGGTTGCGATCACCGGTGACCTCGGCAAAGCCAACCACGTCGGAGGAATCGATGGTTTTCTTAAGCATCTCGGTCATGCCGACCGAGAGGTCTTCAAAATAAAGCATCTGCAGCGGCAACATTTTACGGACCTAAGAGTTGTCGGAGCGGCGCTGGGCTTGGGCGGTGTCCCGCAGTTCTTGCTCCACGTACATCGCCTTGTTCAATGGCTATTTGGGCTTTCTGCAATCATTCTTTCGGATGCAATACCTGCCATGATGCTCATTCGCTTCGCCATCAGTATCTTCGCTCTCACGCTGCTCGGTCTCGCCATTTCCCTGAGCGCCGCGCAAAGCGAGCAAGAAACCAATCCTGCCCGAGCGGCAACGTTCATCCATCAATAGAGGGTTTGCGGCAGAGCCACCACAATGCGCTGATCAACGCCACATTGATCAACGCAAGCAGCGTCAGAACGCCGATGGTGGTGTCAACGCCGCGCGATTCGATCAGCAAAGCTCCCGCCGAGGGCGCCAGCGCCTGAATGATCAGGCTCGGAAACGCGAGCTTGCCCATCAGCCGCGGGAACCGAATTGGACCGAACAGAGCGAGCGGCAGCGTGCCGCGGCCAATCCAGGAGATTCCGTATCCCGCGCCGTACAGCAAAATGACGATCAGCAGCGCGGGCACCGCGCCGTACAGCATCAGCAGGCCTACCGCCATCAGCGCACAGGACGCAATCATGGTCCAGACCGGATGATAGTGGCTGCCGAACAGGCGCTCTATAACGCGCGCGCCAACCTGTGACGGACCGAAGAGTGTGCCGAGACTGACGGCCACGGCGAAGTCGAGTCCCCTCGCCTGCAGGAAAATCAGCAGATGCACGACGACAATCGAGCCGATGCCCGCGGCAATCGACAGAACGGCGGCCAGCAGCGCAAAGATCAGCGTTTCATTGTGGATCGGAGAGGCTTGTTTGGCGTCGTGCTGCTCGCTTGCACTCGCCGCTCCGGTGCGGGGCGCCGCGCGGACAACCGCCATCTGCAGCGGCAAAACCAGAAACAGATGCAGGCCCGCATAAACAAAGCAGGCCGCACGCCAGCCGGCGTGTTCAATCATGAACGCGCTGAGCGGCCAGCAGACGGTGCTGGCAAACCCGCCAAACAGCGTCAGATTGGTAATCGGGGTGCGCGCCTCGCTGCCATACATGCGGCCGAGCGCGGCAAAGACAGCATCGTAAAGGCCGGTGCCCATGCCGAGACCAATCAGCGCCCAGGCCGCGAGATACACCGGCAGCGCGGGTGCAGCGCCGATGCCGGCAAGCCCAGCGGCATAAAAAATCGAGCTCGCGAGCAGGACCGGCCGGCCTCCGCGTTTATCGATGATGCGGCCGACCTGCGGGGAAATCAGGCCGGCAACCAGAAGACCGAGCGAGGTGCCGGCGACGACGGTGCCAAGGGACCAGCCGGTCTCTTTGACGATCGGCTCGGCAAACACTGCCGGAAAATAGAATGACGTGCCCCAGGCCAGGATCTGGCCAATGCCCAGCGCGGTAATGACCACGCGGCGATCAAGCGGTCGGGGCAATGCTGGCGACAAGATCCTTGGATCCTCTCAGCGGACCAGCCCAGCATATTCAAATGAAGCGCCGGCTCTGCCCCGGGCACCCCGATTCATGGCCGATTCCTCCAACCCATGCGCCAGCAATCTACACAAATGCCCGTAACTCGCATCTTTTGTTGCGACGCAGCATGCTTTTGCAGGGTTTTCAGGGCCGTGGTGGGGTAAAAAATGAATTATTCCTTTATAAACTGTAGCTTAAGCTATGCAATTTCAGCGTAGCTGCGGCGCAACATTATTGCTTTTCAAGCGCGCCAACGTCCCTATGTTCCTTTCGAACAAGAGACCGGCACAGAGCCGGACCCAAGGAAAGAAGGACTGCCATGATTGCTGCACTCGTCCGCTTCATCCAGGAGTGGAAGCGTTACAACCGAAGCCTGAACGAATTGTCGCGCCTGGGCGACCGTGAGTTAGCTGATATTGGCATCAGCCGCTCGGACATCCCGCGCGTTGCCTGGACGGCTGCACACCGCAACTAACCAGGTAATGCTCATATAATCGAATAACGCCCGTGGATTTCCGCGGGCGTTTCGTTTGCCCCACATAGGTGTGGACTAATCGAGATCCTTCCAGCGATCGAGAGGCATGACCTCGAGCGCTTGCCCATAACCGACGGTCCAGGAGTCGACCGACCATTTCCTGCCGGTTGCTCGCTCGGTTAGCACCGCCGTGGCATGCGGCGGCCGTCCGTCGACCATATAACCGCGCGCTTCCGGCTCATCGACATCGTGATAGCGAAGCAAACTGAGCTGATCGAGCAACATCAGCAGGCTCGTCGTATTGCGGCTGCTGTCGATGCAGTCAAACTGGTGGGCGTCGTACATATATTTCATGCCGGCCCGTGCCACATGGTTTGCCGTGCCCGCAGCCGGACCGACACGCTTGTCAAACCACGCGCCGGCAGTGGCCACAGCCTTGCGCTCAGCAGCTGCCGAGAGACGACCTGTCGCCAGAAATTGTGCAAGCTTGGCGCGATCGCCTGGAGTCAGGTCAATTTCAACGCGAAATTTGCATCCGAAACCGTGGCAGACGAACACAGTAGCCGGGGTCGGCGGAGCGACGGAATATTCAGCGAAAGTCGCGGCCACCACGCCGGGCCTCGTCGCACCGGCCGCGATAGACCCGCTCGCCATAAGCGCAGCACAGCCGGCAACATAAAGCGTTACTTTCAGATGCATCCGGAACCCCTTACCGCCATTGCAGCTCGCTCGCCATGAGCCTATGCATCATCGAATGACAAGGCGTCAATTAAATGCCGTTCACGTTATCGGAAGCGGCCTCGCGGGCTCGGAAGCGGCCTGGCAGCTGGCGCAGGCAGGCGTAGCAGTCGTGCTGCATGAAATGCGGCCCGAACGAAACACGCCGGTTCACAAGACTGACCGTTGCGCCGAGCTGGTCTGCTCGAATTCATTTCGTTCCGACGACGCGGAGCACAACGCCGTTGGCCTGCTGCACGAGGAAATGCGCCGGCTCGGCTCGCTCATCATGCGCGCTGCAGACGCAAATCAGGTGCCGGCCGGCGGTGCTCTGGCGGTCGACCGTGACGCTTTCTCAGAGGCAGTGTCAGAAGCGATCTCCGCTCAACCATTGATTGAACTTCAGCGCGGAGAAATCACCTCGCCTCCGGACGATTGGGACAACGTTATCATCGCGACCGGCCCGCTGACCTCACCCCGTCTGGCGACGGAAATCGGACGGCAGACGGCAGAACAGCAGCTCGCATTTTTCGACGCCATAGCGCCGATCGTCCACCGGGATAGCATCGATCTCGACCAGGCTTGGTTCCAGTCGCGCTATGACAAGTCCGGCCCCGGAGGGTCCGGGGCCGACTACATCAATTGCCCACTGACTCGCGAACAGTATGACGCCTTCATCACGGCGTTGATCGCCGCCGACAAGACCAGCTTCCATGAGTGGGAAGCGTCCACACCCTATTTCGACGGCTGTCTACCAATCGAGGTCATGGCCGAGCGCGGCCCCGAAACGCTGCGGCATGGGCCCATGAAACCGTTCGGCCTCACGAACCCGCATCGTTCCGGTGAAAAGCCTTACGCCGTGGTGCAGCTGCGTCAGGACAACAAGCTCGGCACGTTGTTCAACATGGTGGGCTTCCAGACCAAGCTCAAACACGGGGAACAGGTGAAGGTGTTCCGCACCATTCCGGGCCTGCAGAACGCAGAATTCGCGCGCCTCGGCGGCCTCCACCGGAATACGTTTCTCAACTCACCAAAATTGCTTGATGAGACTTTGCGGCTAAAGACCAACACATCCTGGCGTTTTGCCGGACAGATCACCGGCTGCGAAGGCTACGTCGAATCTGCAGCCATTGGCCTGCTCGTCGGCCGTTTTGCCGCGGCCGAGCGGCGCGGTGAAGCGATTTCCTTTCCGCCATCGACCACGGCGCATGGTGCACTACTCATGCATATTACCGGTGGTCATATTGAAACCATCGACACCGGCCCGTCCTCTTTCCAGCCGATGAACGTGAATTTCGGACTGTTCCCGCCTTTGACCGTGACGCCGAGTTTCGACCGCAAGAGCAAGCTTGGCCGCTCGACGGCGAAAGCATTGGCACGCAAAAGCGCGCTCTCCACCCGCGCGCTAGCCGATCTCGATCGCTGGATCCGAGACGGTGCAGCGATTGCCGCCGAGTAACTAGCGGCCGATCCGTTCGAGCGATTTTGCCGCCCGCCAAATGCGCCACTGCGCCCGCCAGGCTGGCATCTCCGGCGGTTGAAACGGCTGATACGCAGCGCTTTCCATGGCGTTCAGCCATGGTCGCAACGGCGCCAGCGATACAAAGGCCGGCCATATTTTCTCGGGAATATTTGCACTCAGCTCTGCTATGCGCGCGATATGACGGCGCGCGCGAAGGCGGAATTCAGCGAGAACGGCACGCAATTCGGGACCTGCCTGCATCGCAAAGACGTCGTCCGGGCTGCAGCCATATTGCTGAAGCATGTCTAAAGGCAAAAACAACTGACGGCGCGCAGTGTGACGCGGCAACAATGCGATGACGTTCGCGATTGTCTGAGTTTGCCCGGCTTCGATAGCGATTTCCTCCGAAGCCTCACCGAGGATCCTTGTCGCATATTCAAAAATCGTGCCGGCCGTGTCTGACGCGTAGGATTGAACGGCCGCCAATGTCGGCATCGGTTCGTCGTAAATGTCGAAACGGTGCGTTTCGACCAAGCCGATGAGCCTGACTGGCGTCAAACGATACTGCGTCAACGTCCCCAGCAAAGACGCCGCTACCGGATTCGCTGCGGCCTCACCCGTGCGTGCGCCCTCAAGCACCTCGCGCCACCACTGAAGCCTGATCTCACCGGGCATGGATTCACGGGCGAGGTCTCGAATGCGGGACATTTCGATATCAAATGCATACAGCGCGAACAGCGCGCCGCGCCGATCGGCCGGCGCGAATAACGTCGCGAGGTACCTGTCGCGATCGGCCTTGCGCACCAAAGCCGCGCAATATTTGTCGTTCTCGTTCATCCAAAGGAGTCTAGCGCGTGGGTTACGCGACGGCGATCAGTCCCGCGCCGACGCGCCGGTTTTCAGCCAAAAGGATGTTGTAGGTGCGCACGGCCGCGCCGGTCGGCATCGTATCGACCGACAGCGATAAAGCGCGAAAGCGCTGGCGCAAGGTCTCGGGCAGCGGCCAGGGATCCCGGCCGGCCCCAATCAAAAAGAAATCAAGAGTCTGCGCGCGGTCGAACGCCGCGGCGAGCGCGTTTTCGTCCAATTGTCCTGGATCGCCGACCGCCCAAGCCCAGACTCCGTCGGGGAAACAAAGGAGCGACCCTCGATGCGACATCCCGCCAAAGCGGAATCCGCCATCACCATAGGCATCGATCGGCGCGGGCCGCGGCAAATGCGGCGCATCGGCGCTGCCGCCAGTCGTCATTATTTATCCCGGTCAGGAGAGCTCAGGGAGTCCCGGCCGGTGCCGACGCCGAGGTAGATCAGGATCGGCGACGCGATAAACACTGAAGTGTAAGTGCCGACCAGCACCACGCCAAACATCATGGTGGCAGTGAAGCTGTGAATCGCCTGCCCGCCGAACAGGAGCAGCGCCAGAAGTGCCAAAGATACGGTGACGTGCGTAATAACGGACCGCGAGAGCGTCTGGTTGACGGAGGCGTTGAGCAGGTCCGGCATCGGCATCTTGCGGTACCGGCGCAGCATCTCGCGGATGCGGTCATAGATGACCACGGTGTCATTGAGCGAATAGCCGAGAATCGTGAGCAGCGCGGCGATGCTGGTCAGGTCGAAATCGATCTGGGTGACCGACATGAAGCCGATCGTGAGCACGATGTCGTGGACGTTCGCGATCATTGCACCGAGCGCAAATTGCCATTCGAACCGGAACCACAGATAGATCAATATCCCGAGAATCGCGAGCATCAGGCCAACGACACCGTAGGACAGGAGTTCGCCGGAAACGCGCGGACCGACAACTTCGACCCGCCGGTACTCAACCTCGTCGCCAAGAGCGCCGCGCACCTTGCGGACCGCTTCCTGCTGCGCGGCTTCTCCGCCGGGTTGCTCCGCGATCCTGATGAGAACATCGTTCGGCGCGCCGAACTGCTGCAGTTGTACTTCGCCCAGGCCGAGCGCTCCGAGCGCCGCGCGCATCTTCGCGAGGTCCGCGGCGCCAACCTTCGACTGCACTTCCATCAAAGTGCCGCCTTTGAAATCGATGCCGAAGTTCAGTCCGTGGAAGAAATAAAGTGAAATCGCAATGATCGACAACAGCGCCGACATTGGAAAACTGATGCGCCGGAAGCGCATGAAGTCGAATTTGGTGTCATCGGGAACGATGCGAAGCAGGCGCACGGCGCGGGTCCTCAAATGGGTACGCGTTGCGGGCGCCGCCAGCGCACCCAATAGGCAACGATCAGGCGCGTCAGTGTGAACGCCGTAAAGACGGTTGTAATGATGCCAATGCCGAGGGTCACCGCGAAACCGCGCACCGGGCCGGTCCCGATATAGAACAGCACGGCGGCAGCGATAAAGGTCGTAATATTCGAGTCGAGAATAGTCGCAAGCGCGCGCGTGAACCCCGCATCTATTGCGTTGATCGGCGTCCGGCCGCCCCGCACTTCCTCACGGATACGCTCGTAGATCAGCACGTTGGAGTCGACGGCGATGCCGACGGTCAGCACGATGCCGGCAATGCCAGGCAGCGTCAGCGTCGCATTGAGCAGCGACAGGATGCCGAAGATCATGGCAACGTTGATTGCCACCGCGATATTCGCAAACAGGCCGAACAGTCCATAAGTGAGAAGCATAAATATGATCACCATGGCAGCGCCGACATAAGATGACAGCTTGCCTTTGGCGATCGAATCCTGACCGAGCCCGGGACCGACCGTGCGCTCTTCGATGATTGTGAGCGGGGCCGGCAGCGCGCCCGCACGCAGCAGAATGGCGAGGTCGTTGGCACTCTCGACCGTGAAGCTGCCGGAAATCTGACCTGAACCGCCAAGAATTGGTTCACGAATGACAGGCGCGGAAATCACCTGATTGTCGAGGATGATCGCGAACGGCTTACCCACATTCTCCTGCGTCACTTGCGCGAACTTGCGCGCACCCGCTGTGTTGAATCGAAAATTGACAACCGGCTCGCTGGTGCGTTGATCAAATCCCGGTTGGGCATCGGTGAGATCGCCGCCAGACACCAGGATCTTTTTTTCAACCAGATAAGGAGTCCGTGGCTGCGTGGAACTGTAAAGAACTTCGTCTTCGGGCGGCACCCGTCCTTGCAGCGCCTGCTCGGCCGGCATTGATACGTCCACCATGCGGAAATCGAGCTTGGCGGTCTTGCCAAGAATCTCCTTCAACCGTGTCGGGTCCTGCAGACCGGGCACCTGCACGAGAATTCGATCAACCCCCTGGCGTTGGATGAGCGGCTCGACGGTTCCAAGCTCGTTTACGCGCCGTTCGATGATTTGAATCGATTGCTCGACCGACTGCCGGACCCGCTCGACAAGAGCGGGTTCGGTGACCGTCAGCCGAACCAGGCTGCCTGGTTCGGTCCTGATATCGAGGCTCCGCTGCCCGGTGGTACTGAGCATTCCGCCGAGAGGCTGGGACAGTTCGCGAAGCTTTTCGACAGCCTGATCGAAATTACTGCCTTCGCGAATGCGAACCTCGACGCTATTGCCGCGGACAACAAGTCCCGTATAGCCAATGCGCGGGCGCGCATCGAGCAGCACACGGCGGACATCATCGCGCAGCGCCTCGAGCTTTTCCTTCCGGACCGCGGCGGTGTCGACTTCAAGCAGAATGTGCGAGCCACCCTGCAGATCCAGGCCAAGGACCACATGGCGCTGCGCCCATTTGGGCCAGCCCTGCACCATCTTCTCAGGCAGGAAATTGGGAACGGCAAACAGACAGACGATAAGCGCCGTCAGGACAATCGCCGTCGCCTTCCACCGCGTGAAATAAAGCATGACGTCCCGACTTGCGGCTTAAAGGCCACGCCCGCAGCTTCAGCTGGCTGTGGCCTCTTCCTTG
>Ga0163163_10001915_pt1 | contig 17617 bp, 9 predicted proteins | sample S65metaG_FD_119766 | JGI IMG/M metagenome (GOLD analysis project Ga0163163, IMG submission 119766) | Switchgrass rhizosphere microbial communities from Kellogg Biological Station, Michigan, USA - S6-5 metaG | ecosystem: Host-associated > Plants > Roots > Rhizosphere > Soil | place: USA: Michigan... | reverse complement strand
GCGATCTTCAGCATGGTAGCCCTTCACCACGCGCACGCCACCCAATGTCTCGGTAAGTCGTCCTGTTACTTCAGCGTTAATCTTTGCTCGCTCACGAAAGATCGGCCGGATTGTCTTGAACGCTTTGCGCAGCGCGATACCGAAAACCATGAGGAACCCGAAAGCGATCATCGTCATCGTGACGCTGATTTTCATCAGGATTACAAATGCAATCGCAGCCGTCATCAGGCCACCGACGAAATCCACGAGGCCCGTGCCTATGAGATTGCGCACGCCTTCCACGTCGCTCATGATTCGCGACACCAGCATCCCCGTCTTGTTCGAATCGTAGTAGGAAACTGGAAGGCGCCCGACGTGTTCCTGCACTCTTTCGCGGAGCTCCGCGATCAGTCTCTGTGCTGCTTTCGAGAGTGTCTGTGTAAGTGCAAACGAAGTAATGCCCTGCACGATGGTTGCACTGAGCACAACGCCGATCAGTGGCAACAGATGGTTTATCTGGTTCTTTCCAATGACGTTGTCTACGAGATATTTGCTCGCAGGCGGCAACGTCAACCCGGACAAACGGTTGATGACCATCAACCCAAAGCCCAGCGCAAGCAGTCCCCTGCGCGGGCGCATCAATCCCCATATCTCAGGGAGGGCCTTGAACACGTCTGTCTTCTTCTTTTCTGATTTTTTGCCCGGGGCTGGATTGCTCACCATGTCTTAGATTCCATCCCTGCCCAGTCCGATTCTCAGATATCTCACAGAAAACACGATGGAAAGGACTGTTTTCGCAACTGCGGTTACACTGACTGCATCTCTTTTCATATGTTCAAGGTGTTCAAGGATCGATTCATCCTGGCAGCTATCGCCCTCGCGGTGATCGCGTTTTGCGCTTCTTACGTTGAGACCCGCCGACCTCAACTCGCCGAAGCCGCGGATGTACCCGGTTCTGCTTTCTACGGCTATCGCGGCGAGGCTCCCGGGACTACTCATAAGATCACGGTCGCCGATCTACCAGCCCCAAAGCCAAGTGAATCGGTGGACAACGGGCAGGACGTTATACCGCGTCCTTCGAACACATGGCCACAGGTTCCGCCCGGCTTCAAAGTTGAACTCTACGCATCCGACATCAAGAGTCCACGACTAATCCGCACAGCACCCAACGGGGACTATTTCGTTGCAGATAGCTACGCGAACCAGGTACTTGTGTTCCGGGGCGTCGACAGTTCGGGGAAGGCCCAGCAAAGTGGAGTGTTCGCCAATGGCCTCAAGCAGCCCTTTGGAATCGCGTTTTATCCCGCAGGGCCCGACCCGCAATGGATCTACATTGCTGACACCGATGCGGTTCTTCGATTTCCTTATCGTGTCGGCGACTTGAAAGCTCGTGGTGAACCACAGAAGATTGCTGATCTTTCCGGGGGAGGGCGTCTTCGAGGTGGTGGCCATTGGACCCGTGATGTCGCATTCTCAAAGGATGGAAAGAAGATGTTCGTCTCCGTCGGTTCGCGGTCCAACGCAGACGACACCGATAACAATGAAGCGGAATATCACCGCGCCAATGTTCTGGAGTTCAATCCAGACGGAAGCGGTGAACGAGTTTACGCATCGGGCATTCGCAACGCCGTCGGCATCGCAGTCAGTCCGCAGACCGGCGAGCTATGGGGTTCCGTCAATGAGCGCGACGGCCTCGGCAACAACCTGGTTCCCGACTACATCACTCACATCCAGGACAATGGTTTCTACGGCTGGCCCTGGTATTACATCGGCAAGCATCAGGATCCCCGCCTGGAAGACAAGCATCCCGATCTTCGCGCGCGCACAATCATTCCTGACGTCCTTATTCAGCCGCACAGCGCATCGTTGCAGATGACTTTTTATAACGGCAAGCAATTCCCTGCTGAGTATCTGGGAGATATCTTCGCCTCCGAGCACGGGTCGTGGAATCGGAATCCACCGGTGGGGTTTGTAGTGATACGTGTGCCACTGAAAGGCACGGGCCATTCAACAGGTGAATACCAGGACTTCATGACGGGGTTTGTCACGAAGGATGGCAAGGTTTGGGGACGCCCGGTGGGCGTGGCAACCGGCAACGACGGATCGTTAGTCGTAACTGACGACGGTTCCGGCTCGCTCTGGCGTGTCACTTATAAAGGCAATTGACGGCTCGTTTTCCGGAAGCAATATTCTGAGAACATCCTGCGCGGTGTAGGTCGTTGCACCCGGCGCAAGAAAACGCGAGATCGACGTAAGATCGTCACCCGCCGTAATCAGTCCGTTCTCGACCGAACCATCCGGCCGGACTTGTTCCTGTCCAATGTTCGCGAGCAGTGCGTTGCAAAGGCATTTCTTCCCGACGGTGTTCTCTTCTTTTCCGCCTTTTGCGAGATACGTCTTGATGGGCTCAGACCCGCAGCGGAATGCCACACCGCCAGCATCGGTTCGATAGGCCTCACGTAGATGACCCACATCACAGATGCGCGTTCTCGTCGCATAGACAACTTTGTCGGAATAGGTATTTTCCAATTGCGCAGCCTTGAACGGGAAACCCGTTGGTGAACTCACCGGGTCGGTGAAGACTCGCGCCGTTCCATTGCCTGACTTTATTAACAACCGCCGCTTGTACTCTTCCTTCATGCCCGACTCTTCGCAGAACGCAAACGCCGTTCCCACCTGAACGCCGGTCGCTCCTGAATCCAGCGCCGCCTGAACCTGCGCTGCAGTACCATAACCGCCGGCCAGCCAGAATGGAACTCCGAGCGCACAAATCTTCGTGAGATCGACAACATCACGCTCGCCGTAAATTGCTTCGCCTTCCGCATTCAGTTGCAACTTGCCTCGAGGTGGCGCATTGTGACCGCCTGCCGTTGGGCCCTCAATCACGAATCCATCGACACGTCCGTTCGACTTCTTGAGCAGAGTGATCGCCAGAGTATTGGAAGCGATGATCCCCAAGAACTTGGGTCGCTTCAGTGGCGGGAGATCGTAACTCATGAACTCACGCGGATTGAACCGCATCAAGTTATCGTCTCCGTCCTCGGCACCACTTACATAGAGCGGATAAGTCGCGGCTTCGTGATTCACAAACAGATCGAGAACGCCGGGAACCTTGATCGGAATGCCGGCGCCCATCAGGATGAAATCCACCCCTGCCAGCATCGCTCCGTAAATCGACGGCAGATGCGGCATCTGGATCTTCTCCAGGTAATTGATTCCTACAGGATTGTCATGTCCATGGCGTGCAAGAAACACTTCCGCGAAGTTCGAGACGATGCATGTCTCCAGAAGCTCGCGCGGACTACTCTTCCCATACATCGTCACAGCTTTATAGGGTTTGTTTTCGGGCTTGCCGCCGGGAATGAAGTAGGTCTGCCAAACACGTTCCGCCATCTCCGCGAACGGAAAATTTTCGACGGCACTGCGCATGTGTCCGCCCGGATCGCCGTCCTGCAACCTTCGCGCGAAAATCGTCTCCAGCGCCGTACCCGAAACTACTCCAAGCTGGCCTTGTTTGGAGACAGCGCGTGCCAGCCGCCAACTCGAAACGCCCGCACCCATACCACCCTGTATGACTATAGGAAGATCGCGCATGACACCAGTGTTTCAGGTCGGCTCAAAGTCGATTGTCAGAGTTTTGTATTAGTCACTTTTGCGGACACCAAAAGGCCATGTACCTCTCAGAACGGGTCTGGACACGGCTTTACGCCTCGGCGGGTGGGAATGAATGGTCCCAAGGATGGCGAACCGCCGGGGCTCTGTGCCCCACCGTATTCACAATGAAAGATGGGGTAACCGCGCTCCTGCAGGTTTATACTGCGCCGTTCGTCGAAATAATCTTTCTGAGGTGTTATGCGCAAACCATTCATTATTCTGTGTCCTCTACTGTTTGCAGTGCTCGCCTCCGCCCAACTCGCCCAGACTCCGCCCATGGGCTGGAATAGTTGGAATCACTTTCAAACCAAAATCAGCGATGCGACCGTTCGTGCCCAGGCCGATGCCATGGTGGCCAGCGGTATGCGCGACGCCGGCTACATTTACATCAACATTGATGACGGCTGGGAAAAAGGCCGCGACGCCGAAGGGAACATCCAGACCAACTCAAATTTTCCGAACATGAAGGCACTCGCTGACTACGTTCATAGTAAAGGCCTAAAGCTCGGCATCTACTCCTCGCCCGGACCGAAAACCTGCGCCGGATTCGAGGGCTCCTACAAACACGAAGAGCAGGATGCCCGCAGCTACGCCGCCTGGGGCATCGACTACCTAAAGTACGACTGGTGCAGTGCCGGAGAGGTTCCCGATCTCGTCGCCGATATGCAGGGCACATATAAGAAGATGGCGGACGCCCTGAAAACAACCGGCCGCCCCATCGTCCTCAGCCTTTGCCAATACGGGCACCAGGATGTTTGGCGCTGGGGCGCGAGCGTTGGAGGAAATCTCTGGCGGACAACTGGCGACATCGAGGACAACTATCGCTCCATGGCTTATATCGGCTTCGGTCAGAACGGCCTCGAGAAGTTCGCCGGTCCCGGACACTGGAACGATCCCGACATGCTCGAGGTCGGCAACGGAGGCATGAAAACCGAAGAGTACCGCACTCACATGAGTCTCTGGGCTATGCTCTCGGCGCCGCTGCTCGCCGGCAACGACTTAACGAAGATGGACGCGACTACCCTCGAACTTTTGACCAACAAGGAAGTGATCGCGCTCGACCAGGACCCGCTCGGCAAGCAGGGCTACCGCATCGCTCAAGAAGGTCCACTGGAAATCTGGATGAAACCTCTGAATGATGGAACTATCGCGGTCGGGATGTTCAACCGCATGGACACACCGTCGCCGATGACCTTGCATCTCTCCGACATCGGAGTGAAGAGCTCGGCAAGACTCCGCGACCTCTGGAAACACCAGGACCTGGGCACCTTCGCCGACGTCTTCAAACAGACCATCGGTCCCCACGGCGTAATGCTACTGAAGGTAGCGAAATGATGTAGAACGAGGCACCTGAACCCGCGGTTCTGGTGCCTCGCTCATTTGGGGAGGGTTCTCGTTTAGTCGAATTCCACCACTACCTGGTCCACCGTCACCGGGTCTCCCGGATTCACATTGATTGCCTTGATCTTCCCGGACATCGGCGCGGTGATATTCGTCTCCATCTTCATCGCCTCCAGAACCATGAGCAAATCGTTCTCCTGGATTTGCTGTCCCAGTTGCGCATTGATCTTTACAACTACACCGGCCATCGGACTCTTACAAACATTGGCGCTGGCGCCATTGCCATTCGAAGGTGCGCCTCCGTTAGTTGGCGCAGTTGATACAGGTGTTGGTGTTGGAACCGTTACCCGCGACGTCGGCGCATAGGGTGGCACATAGCCATTCAAATAACGCGGCCCGGATTCCTCAGGAACCTCTACCTCGACCTCGTACAGCTTGTTGTCAACGCTGATCTGCAGCTTCACGAATCTCTCCTGCTGTTTTCGCTCGCTATCTCATTCCGAGGTTGTGCGAGGCTTGAATAATCACGCGACCCTGCTGAGCCCAGGCATTGCCTTCCGGAACCGCGAGCATTTTCGTCGAACGAATGCGCGCGCCTGCGCCGACAAACTGGGCCACCGCAGCCGAAATTATCGCCAGGATTTCCGCCGTGATCTCTTCTTTCACCGGCTCTGGCTTAGGGGCTATTACTGGAGTCGACTTCGCTTTTGGTGGCGGGACGGCTGTTGGAGCTGCGGCTACGGGAGGCGGTACGACTACAGCCTGAACGGGTTTCTCCGCCTTGCTGTCCTTCACCAATTGCCTCAACTCAGCGATCTCCGCCCGCATCTGTCCGCGCAGTACGAAGTATCCTAGAAGCAAACCGCCCACCATCACGATGAGCACCAACGGACCAAGAACAATCATCGTGCCCTCCCGACCGCCTGCGTCCCCCACCCTTCTCGAGTGTGAGAGGGTGGTTTGGTTGCTTTGGTAGCTGGCGTCGTCGCTTCTCTTCGTAACCGTAAATAGCTCATCAAGAACAGGAACGCGAATATTGCCGCGCCTGTGGCAACGAGCCGACCAAATTCCGTTGTGATCATGATCGTCTCCTCGCTCACAGTGGCATCAAGCCGTGCTTCTTGGGTGGCCGCAGTTCCCGCTTCGCGTGCAGTGTATCCAGCGCCGTGCAGATATATCGCCGCGTTTCAGCTGGCTCGATAATGTCGTCAATCAGACGCCTGCCAGCTGCCACATAAGGATTCGCAAACGTGTCGCGATATTCCTCGATCAATTCCTGTCGCCGTTTCACGCTGTCCTTGGCCGCGTCAATTTCCTTCTTGAACACGACCTCGACTGCACCCTCGGCTCCCATGACTGCAATCTCGGCCGTCGGCCATGCGACAACACGATCGGCGCCAAGATCCTTGCCACACATCGCCAGGTAAGCTCCACCGTAGGCCTTGCGCAGCACGATCGTGATCTTCGGGACTGTCGCCGCTGAATACGCGAACAGCATCTTTGCGCCGTGCCGAATAATTCCGCCGTACTCCTGCTGGACGCCCGGCAGAAAGCCCGGAACGTCGACAAAGGTGAGCAACGGAATGTTGAAGGCATTACAGAAGCGAATAAACCGAGATGATTTGTCAGACGCATTGATATCCAGCGCTCCGGCCATTACCTTTGGCTGATTTGCGATGATGCCAACCGTACGACCCTGAACGCGCCCGAAACCAATCACGATATTCGGCGCAAACCCGTCCTGGATTTCGAGGAAGTCCTGGAAGTCCAAAACAGCCCGAATCACATCGCGAACGTCATACGCCTGCTTCGACGACACCGGCACGATCTTGTTGAATTCCGGATTCGCGTCGAGCATCGGATCTGCCGGCATCCGCGGCGGATCTTCCAGATTGTTCGACGGCAGAAAACTCAGAAGCCGCCGGCATGTGTACAACGCTTCCTCATCGTTCTCCGCAATAAAGTGAACGACTCCGGAATTGTTCATCTGCGCTTTCGGCCCGCCGAGCTGGTCGGCGGTCACAACCTCACCGGTCACCTGTTTGATTACTGAGGGGCCGGTGATGAACATCTGTGCCGCTTTGGTCTGAATGATGAAGTCCGTCAGCGCCGGACTGTAGGCAGCGCCTCCGGCACACGGCCCGCAAATCAGTGAAATCTGAGGCACGGTGCCCGACAACATGACGTTGTTGTAGAAGACGCGCCCATAACCAGAGAGGCTATCGATTCCTTCCTGAACGCGCGCCCCGCCGGAGTCATTGATGAATACGAACGGCGTTCCCGTCTTCAGGGAACTTCGCATCATCTCCGAGATCTTGTCGGAGTGGACTTCGCCCGCTGCTCCACCCGCTACCGTGAAATCCTGGCTGGCGAGATGAATCGTCCGTCCATCCACGGTCGCGCATCCGGTCACGACGCCATCCGCCGGCATTTCTTTTCCGGCCATCCCGAACAGCACAGCTCGGTGTTGCGCAAATAGTCCGATCTCCTGGAACGAGTTCGGATCGACGAGTTTGTCAACGCGTTCGCGAGCCGTGAGCTTCCCGGCTTTATGCTGCTTCGCGATGCGCTCCTCGCCGCCACCCTGGCGAACGACCACTCGCCGACGCTCCAGCTCATGCATCCGTTCTTCAATCGTGTGCGGACGCTTGACCTCGACTTCTTCTTTTTCTTTAACTGGCATGGCTCACGCTCCTACTTCGCTGCTGGGGCCACGCTGACCGCGTGCGATTGGCCGTTGACGGTAATTACGTATTGCATCGCTCCCGGAAGTTGCGAAGCGTTTGGAAGAGGTGCAGCCGGTTTTGCTGCAGCTGGAGCTGGTGCCGGAGCTGCTTTCGCAGGATCCTTGCTGAGGTTCTTCGGACCCTGGTCTCGGGCCGCAAAAAACTTCGGCGCCACCTGCGGAAACATCGCAAAGGTCAGCACATCTTCATCCTTGCCATTACAACCTTTCAGAGCCAGCGCGTCAGCGCGCAATTGTTCCCACTCTGGCTTCAACAGATCGGCAGGTCTGCACGTGATGGGCTCTTTCTTTGCATGTTCACCCGCACGTTTCAGAACCTCGGGATCTTTCTCGCCAAGCGTACTTCCGTAATAGCCAAGCATCAGATCGGCAAACTCGCCCGTCAGCACCTTGTACTTGCCCATGATCACGTTGAACACAGCTTGTGTTCCCACGATCTGGCTCGATGGCGTTACCAGCGGCGGATATCCGCTCGCCTTGCGCACATTCGGAACCTCTTCCAGTACTTCTTTAATGCGATCGCCCGCGCCCTGACCCTTCAGCTGACTTTCCATGTTGCTGATCATGCCGCCCGGGATCTGACTCTTGAAGATTTCCGTGTCGACACCGAGGATGTTGCTGGCGAATTCCGCGTACTTTGGACGAATCTTCGTGAAGTAGTCGTTCACCTTGAGAATCCGCGTCTTGTCGAGTCGTGTCTCAAACTGAGTACCTTCCAGCATCTCGACGAAACTTTCGGTCGGATTGTGCCCAGGCCCAAGACTCAGCGAACTGATCGACGTGTCGACGATGTCGCATCCTGCTTCGACGGCCTTCATCAGGCTGACAAGCGTGACGCCCGTCGTCGCATGCACGTGGACGTGTACCAGGGTGTCCTCGCCGCACTTCTCCTTGATTCCCTTCACCAGGTCGTAAGCCGGTTGCGGCTTCAGCAAGCCCGCCATGTCCTTGATGCATATCGATTGGCAGCCCATGTCCTTTAACTGTTGCGCCATCTCGACGAACGCTTTGATCGTATGCACCGGAGAAACCGTGTAGCAGATGGTTCCCTGCGCGTGCTTGCCTGATTTCTTCACGGCGTTGATCGATGTCTGAAGGTTGCGAATATCATTCAGCGCGTCGAAGCAGCGGAACACATCCATACCGTTCTCTGCCGACTTTGCGACGAAGCGCTCCACCACCGTGTCCTGGTAATGGCGGTAGCCGAGCAAGTTCTGTCCGCGTAACAGCATCTGCAGACGCGACTTCGGCAATAGTTTGCGGAATTTCCGTAGCCGCTCCCATGGATCTTCATTCAGGAACCGGATACAGGAATCAAAGGTCGCCCCACCCCAGCATTCCAGCGACCAGTAACCTGCGTTATCCAGGTCCTCGCAAACCGGCTCCATGTCCTCCATCGCCATGCGCGTCGCCAGCAAACTCTGGTGCGCGTCGCGAAGTATCAGGTCAGTCACTTCGATCGTCTTCTTTGCCATCTCGTCCTCATGTGCCGCGTTATAAACGTATGAAAGGTTCAGCGGCTCCGCGTGCGGCGCGTGGAAACCGTTAGTAAGAAATCCCGATATGAAGTCTGGGCGAATGCAGCCACGAATTCAGTTTTGAAATTTTTGGGCGCAGGCGATGTGATGGGGGGAACGTCTCAATGTGATAGCGCACTCACACAACCCTGTGTGATTCGTCACGTCCGTCGCCGTCGTGATATCACTCACAGAATGTGAGGGCTCGGATGGTCACATATCACCGTGATTTGTGCGCGAAATCTGGTGGATGACAGCGAGCCACGATTCGGATATCCTCTCCGCCGGTGCTCTATAGCAGCTATCGAAGAGCCTCAGTTCATAAGGGTTTCATGAATATTCCCAGCACTCCGGAAACCGGCCTTCAGGGTCTACTGTCGTCATCCTTGCTTCATTCATTCATAGCGCTGTCTGCCTGTGCTTTATTCGCTATCTCGGCTTCCGCGCAAACGATCCCAACTTCGGGAACGGTCTTGTTTTGGGAAGACGGATTCCCCACGACGGACACCACACCTCTGATTGCGGCGCAGGCGCAACATCTGCTCGCCGGAATTGTTCGCGCCGACAGCAAGTCTCTCGCGACTTCATTGTCCACCGCCGACCTTCTCATCCTTCCTTATGGCTCATCGTTTCCCGAGGTCTGCTGGAGGGCCATCGAAGAGTTTCTCCAGCGCGGAGGGAATCTTGCGGTACTTGGCGGCAAGCCGTTCGCCCGACCCGCCTATTGGAAGGATGGCCGCTGGGAGTTGCGTGCTGAAACGCTCGCCTACTCGCGTGCTCTTCGGATCTTCGGTTATCAACCCACTGCGTCAAGTACCGGCCTCGAGCAGACATCCAACGACATCGCGCTTCCGAGACTCAGCTGGCACGGAGCGTGGAGCGTCACCATCCGGCTCAGCGAAACCGCTGTCAACGATCGCGACGGTGCAACGGGAACCCTCGATGCCACTCTGACACCGCTCCTCTGGGGAACGAAGGAGCACACTCGACTCGCTGCACCTCTGATTCAGGTCGACCATCTCACTCGCGCCTTCGTCGGCGGAAGATGGTTGCTGCTCACCGGCGACATCCCCAAAGATTTTTGGGATAGCAAAGAAGCTCCGAGTTTAATTAAAACGCTCATTGATCGTGCTCGCGTGGGTGCGCAGCGATTCACCCTTGAGCCTCAGTATGCCGTCTTCGCCCAAGGCGAACCCTGGCGTTTCGAGTTGAACCTTGAGCAACCACATCGCATCGCTCAACCGATTCGGCTCGAACTGACCTTTGATTCCGATGGCGCTCCGCGTCGAACCGAATCTCTCGACTTCACGCCAGGACAACTTCCCTTTCAAATTGGATTCCAACTCGCTCCGTCGGCTGCCAAAGGCCTCGTTAAGATTCACGCACGCGTACTCGCGGCCCAAAAGGAAATCGCCTCCTACGATACTGGCTTTTGGTTGCGCGACGAGGCCGCACTACGCTCGGGGCCCGTCGTCACGTTGAACTCTGACTACTTCCTCATCGACGGAAAGGTGCAGCCCATCGTCGGGACTACCATGATGGCCAGCGATGTTCAGCGCCAGTACTTCGAGCATCCGAATGCGTTTGTCTGGAACCGTGACATGGACCAGATCCAGCAAGCCGGTTTGAATATGCTGCGTGCCGGTTGGTGGTCGGGATGGGACAAGATCACGGAGAACGGCATTCCGACCGAGAAGTCGCTGCGTGCGCTCGAGGCTTACCTGCTCACCGCGCAGAAACATCGTCTGCCCGTGCAATGGACCTTCTTCGCCTTCGAGCCCGAAGTTCTCGGCGGCAAGAATCCATATCTCGACCCTGCAGCTATCGAAGCACAGAAGAAGATGATTGGGGCAGTCGTTGAGCGCTTCCATGACGTGCCGTTCCTGATCTACGACCTTATTAATGAGCCGAGCTTCTCCAACCCGAAGCGCATGTGGCAGACACGTCCGAACGGTGATGAGTTCGAACAGCAGCTCTGGACCAACTGGCTCCTGCGGCGGTACAAGGATCGCGCCTCGGTTGCAGCAGCCTGGCACATGACGAATGTTCCAGGCGAAGGCCCCCTGCCACTTCCAATCGACATCGACTTCTCTAACACCGGTACGATCTCCGCCAAGTCCGCCGCGCGAGCACACGACTACATCGAGTTCGCCCAGGAGAGTTTCGCCGCCTGGGCTGACATACTTCGCAAATCCATTCGCGAGGCAAGCAGCAAGCAATACGTCACCGTGGGTCAGGATGAAGGCGGAGTTGGTGATCGCCTGCTGGTCTCTTACTTCGGGGACAGTCTTGACTTCACCACGAATCACACCTGGTGGCTCAACGATGCTCTCCTCTGGGATTCGCTGGCCGCGAAGTTACCAGGCAAGCCGCTCCTGATACAGGAGACCGGGATGCAGCACGAAACCCACCTCGATGGGTTCACGCGCCGCACCGAGGAGAGCGAAGGTTGGGTCGTAGAGCGCAAACTCGCCACCGCGCTCGCGACTAACGCGGGCGCAATCGAGTGGCTGTGGAACACCAACCCCTACATGATGCCCGAGCAGGAGTTGCCGATCGGGGCGTTGCGTCCCGATGGCACGCTCAAGCCCGAGGGCGAGGCGATGATCCGCCTTGCCAGATTCGCACGCGAGAATGCGCAATACTTCGGTGCTCCCTCGACGCCTGATGTCGTAGTCGTCACCTCGCAGGCAATGCAGTTCTCGCCTTATATAGAAGAGGCGATCACTGCTCAGCAGCGAGCGATTCGCGCCCTGGAATATGAACTGCATGTTTCGGCTGCGATGCTCGGCGAAAATCAGGTGATTGTTCGCCCGGTTCGCAATCGGCTTGTGATCGTTCCCTCACCGCAAGCTCTGAGCCAGCGCGCGTGGGACGCACTGCTGGGGTATGTCCGTAGCGGAGGGACCCTGCTCGTCACGGGTCCGGTTGAACGCGATGAGCATTGGTATCCAGCGGATCGCCTTGCAACGCTCTCGCATTCGAAGGCAGTTCCGTTGCAGACGCATTACTCGGAAGTCAGGTCCGGCGACGACCGTGTGCCGCTTACATACAACTACCAGAGTCAGCAGCGCCTCGAGCGTCTCGACGGCGTTGAAGGCGTTCAGGAGATTCCGTATGGCAGCGGGCACATCTTCGTCACCGCCGATCCTGTGGAACTGACTGAGAATCCTGACGCTGCGGCTAAGGTTTACAGCTATGTCCTGAAGAAGCTTTCCATTCGGCCTCTCTACGACGCGAAGTCAGCTCCGAACTCGGTGCTGGTTCGTGCTTCCGTCATGCCGGATGCGGTGCTCTACCTGCTGGTCAACGAGTCTGACCGCGAGCAGCAAGTCTCTATTAAGGATCGCAATACAGGCGCTGATATCGACGTCAAGATCGGGTCGCAGCGCGCGCGGCTCGCCATCATTCGCAAGTCCGACAAAAAAATCTTTTGGTCACCTGAATAAGGAAGGCTCCCTTGTCTAAAGTCTTATTGGAAGTCTGCTGCGGTTCTCTCGACGACGCTATTGAAGCCGAACGTGGCGGCGCCGAGCGCGTCGAACTCTGTTCGTGTCTCTTTCTCGGCGGACTGACGCCGTCGATCGGCTCTGTCATCGAAGCGCGGAAGCGGCTTAAGATTCCGATCATTGCCATGGTTCGCCCCCGTGGCGGGGGCTTCTGCTACACGGAGGCGGAGTTCGCCGCCATGCGGCACGACGCGCGCGCGATGCTCGACGCCGGAGCTGACGGTATCGTCTTCGGCATCCTTAACCCGGACGGCACCATCGACGTCGAGCGCAACCGGACGCTGCGAGAGATCGCGGGGAGAAAACAATCGGTGTTCCATCGGGCAATCGACGTCACCCCCGACCCGTTCGGTGCACTCGAGCAGCTTGTCGAGATGGGCTTCACGCGCGTGCTCACCAGCGGTCAGCAGGACTCCGTCCCCGAAGGACTCGACCTCATCCGGCAATTCGTCGAGCGTGCTGGCTCGCGCATCGAGATCATGCCCGGCGGCGGCATCAAGCCTCACGCCATCCCGGATATTCTGCGCGTGACCGGGTGCAAGCAGATCCATGTCGCCGCCTGGAAACCGCAGCACGATCCGTCGTGCGAAGGCCGCTCGCAGGTGACGTTTGGCGGAGCGCTGTATCCGCCGGAGAATCGGTACGATCTGACGGATCGCGATGTGATCTCGGGGATTGCGAAAACGGTGAAGGGGTGATAACCCCCTCCCCTCCCCTCGAATCTTTGGTTTCAGCGACTTGCGGAGAAAAATCTAATTAATCCCTTGGAATCAGGTACATAGATCATAAAATAAAGAAAACAAAAGGGCTTTACTTCGGCGGAAGTCGGAAGTCTCAAGTCGAGCGTCCGACGTCGTCTCAAGATCTCAAGGAACGTTACAAACAGAGAATGGCGTCCCGAGGGACGCCATTTGTTTTCTCTAGCTATGTTCAGGATATCAGGTTGGATATGGCTGACCGGACAATTTGGCGAAACCTATATTTGGAATTGAATGATTGAGTTGCGGGGAAAAGGACAAATTCTGGCTCTTGACAAATTCTTTCGCAGGTTGAGAAGCGAGGAAATATCGGGAGTGAGGGAGCGGGATAGGCGGGGTAATCCCTCAGGGCACTCTGAGGACGTGAAGATGAATGGAGCAAGACCGGAATAGGTAACGCCGAACAGTAGATGCTGGTCGAACGCGGGAGAGAGCGGCATTGGTGCGCTGCGCTGAATTACTTTAGCCCTCGCCGGGAGTCTGAAATTGGAAGTTATCGCAAATCCAGAGTCCACTATCTACAAATGAAATGGCGAATTCGCTCGCAGCGGTGAGCTCTGCTGTTTAACGTTTCTCTTATGCTAGAGACACAAGTTAGAGTTCCTGCGGCGAAATCCTGCAGTTCCTCTGTAACCTCGCTCCCCTCGGATTCATTTCCCTTTTACCTGAGCAACTGTAGGCGGACTCACTCGCGAACTTTAGGCTTCCTCGTCTCGGCTCTCATTCTCCTCTCCTGCCTCGCAGCGGGAGCTGACAAACCTCAATCTTTCGCGCTTCCTCTGACCTTCGAACCCAATCGCGGACAGGTCAACCAGAAGGCCGCCTTCCTGTCTCGATCAAGCGGGGCCTTATTCACCTTTGGCGATAGCAGTTTTTCGGCGCTACTGGCAGACGGATCCAACCTCCGCGTCCGCTTTCAGGGCGCACGCGAGAATACCCCTGCGATCGGCGAAGTCAAGACCGGTGGCGTCTCGAACTACTACCTCGACGCAGACCGGAGCAAATGGCTGGAGGGAATCCCGAATTTTCGGCAGCTTCGATATACCGAACTCTATTCCGGCATCGACGCCGTCTTTCACGGTCGCCAAGGTCGGCTCGAATACGATTTCGAGGTAAAGCCGGGCGCTTCTCCCGACCAGATCAAGTTCGTATTCGATCCTGATGTTGTGCTCGAACTGAGCAAGCAGGGAGCCCTTCTCGTCAAGTCTGGCGACCAGGTGATCTCGTTCCTCGCACCAGAGGTCTACCAAGAAGTTTCAAACGCGCGTGTCGCGATAGAGGGCAAGTACTGCTTCACGGACAAGCATACTATCGCGTTCAGCATTGGCGCGTACGACCACGCCAAGTTACTCACCATCGATCCAGTTGTCGTTTACACCAGGTTGATAGCCTCACTTCAGCCAGCGACGGCCAATTCTGCTGCGGTCGACAGTTCCGGAAATCTCTACATCACCGGCGAAGCCCCGGTTCACATGGTTAATGCGGATTTCCTGCACGTTACTAAGCTCGATCCGACCGGCGAGAATATGCTTTTCTTTACCCAGGTGCGGGGCGGCGTGGGCGATCACATCGTTCTTGATTCTTCCGGCGCTGCCTATATCGCCGGACTCGCCACAGAAGCCGACTTCCCCCTCACTTCGCAATCGATGGGAGCTTGTTCACAAACTTGCTATAGCGGATTTGTTGCGAAGTTTAACTCCAACGGTCACCTGCTCTATTCAACGCTTCTCGGAGGTGGTTACAATCGTCCTCTGGCCCTCTCCGCGGCGCCGAACGGGAAAATTCTTGTCGCTGGTGTTGGCGATCGTACTCTTCCGACGGTTAATGCGTTCCAGCCATTCTTCAACTGCACTTTCTGCAACGGCGCTCCTTATTTTGCGAGACTCAATGAGTCCGGCACCGCCTTCGACTTCGCCAGTTTCTTCGGAGAGAGCGGCCAGACCACCGGGATAGCCACTGATACTGCCGGCAACATCTTCATCACCGGCACCGGAGGAGTTCCTCTTATTAATCCGCTCTTTGACGGAACGGGCATCATGTTCGTCGCGAAGTTTAGCGCCGACGGTCAAACGTTGCTATCGAGCACGAACTTCGGAGGATCGGCAGATCTCAGTAGCCAGAAGATCGCAGTACTCTCGAACGGTTCAGCTTGTTTAGCAGGTCATTCCCTTTCGCAAAACTTTCCCTATTCCCTCAACGCATTTCGTCTGCCTGCCATCGCGTGGTCATCTGCAAGCTATTCTTGGAGGATGTTCGCCGCCTGCTTCTCGCCGGATCTTTCAACCTTGAAATACTCAACGTACCTGGGGATCGGACAGGTGAACGCCCTCGGCGTCGATGCGGCCGACAATCTTTACATGGCTGGGGCTTTTGATCCGGAGCCTCTGCCGTTGAAGAACGCTGTAGTCTCCGACACTACTCACGGCGGGTTCGTTCTCGCACTCGATAAAGAAGGAGCTCTAGCCCTGGGAACTCAATACGGCACGGAGAGCGTCGTTCAGGTCCCCACCGCTTTGGCGGTAACGCCTGCCGGCGAGGTTTATATCGCAGGTCAGATTCAAGGCATACTCGACCAAGCTATGTTGGATGAACTTCCGGGCCCAGTAAATGTGGGAACTGGCGTTGCTTACAACCGGCAGCAGGAGCTTTCCTTTCCTTCTTACTTCGCCGCGAAGATCGCGCCGAATAATCTTCCGCAGATCAGCCTAAGTTTTATGGAACCTTTCCTCGTCTTGCGGAACGCCGGTTCGGCTGATCTTCACATTTCGTCTGTAACAGGGAAGGATGCAACCGGAGGAAACTGTACTTCAATACTACCGGCCAGCACCTCATGTATCCTCCATTCCACCGCCAGCACCGTCACGATCACCAGCGATGCGCAACCGGGAACGCAGTCTTTTTCTCCCATCGATTCAGCAGGGACAATACATATCCCCGTTCTCGTTGAGCCGCATCGTCTTTTCTTTCCACCTCAGCAAGTCAACACCACCAGTCCGTCCCAATCCGTAAAAGTCACGAACGTTCAGTCCATTCCTCAGTCCATAACTTCAATCCAGGCCAGTGGCGACCTCTACCAGACCAATGACTGTCCCGCAACCCTGAACCCCAGCGCGAGTTGCTCGATCAGCGTCAGCTACACCCCAACTGGGGATGTAACTTGGACTAACGTCACCATCTCCGTTCCTGAATTGTCGTCACCAATAAATGTCCGCACTGCCTTTTCCAGTACGCCTGGCCCGATTTTCTTGTCGTCGAGCCAACTTCTCTTCGGCAACGTTCCAGTCGGCAAGTCTTCCCAGAATCTCGCCATCAACGTATTCAACAGCTCGAATTCATCCGTTTCGCTTCCTGTCGCAAGTGTTACTCCATCTACCTTTTCCATAACCGGGACCACTTGTAGTGGACCACTACCGGCGCATCGCGGCTGCGCATTCTCAGTTCAGTTCACTCCAACCGAAAATGGCGCCGTCGAGGGAACAGTCAATGTCTCGGCGGGAACCGGCACCGCATCCGCGAACCTGTACGCGACTGGAAAAATATCCTCAAGTGTCTCCGTTTACCCGCTACGGCTGCCGCTGTACTACCCGGTGCTTGGACTGGCTACGTTCTCCAACAGACTGGAACTCACCAATAACGCACCCAATCCAGTCACGGTTACAGGAATCGGCTTCGGTTTGCCGGATTATCAGCAAACCAACACCTGCCAGGGCCCAATCCCGTCCGGCGGGAAGTGCGACATCGACGTCACCATTACTCCACAGGAACTAGGGGATCGTTCCTCGATCTTGAAGATTGATTTCGATTCCGCGGCGTCCCAACTAGTTCCGCTGAATGCATCGGTGAAATATCCACTGGCGGTAAGCACCAGCGCTGTCGATTTCGGCAGTTCCACTCCAGTTGGGGTCGTGAGCAATCCTAGCTTCTTGGGCTTCTCCAGCAACGCCCAGAGCGGAATCCAGGTACGCTATTCCGCCGCAGTGTCCGGTCCCTTCGAAATCGTTCAGGATGCCTGTGCCGGTCAGATTCCGAGTTATTCCAGCTGCGGGATTCTTCTCGCGTTCCATCCGCTCGTCGCCGGTCCACAGCAAGGCGCTCTGACCTTCAGTTATCCTG
>Ga0163163_10001912_pt1 | contig 17624 bp, 22 predicted proteins | sample S65metaG_FD_119766 | JGI IMG/M metagenome (GOLD analysis project Ga0163163, IMG submission 119766) | Switchgrass rhizosphere microbial communities from Kellogg Biological Station, Michigan, USA - S6-5 metaG | ecosystem: Host-associated > Plants > Roots > Rhizosphere > Soil | place: USA... | reverse complement strand
GTTGTCCATATTTTTTGCCACTGGCCTGGTACTTAGCAATAGAAAAGTAAACGCCGTCATCGGCTATATAGGCAAAACCTGCTTGATGCAACTTTGTGATTAGTTCCTGCATGTCAGCAATATTCTCTGTAGCCTTTATAAAATCAATCGCCTGTACGTCGTTACCGATTCTTGCCATGTCCTCTAAAAATATCTGCCCATATTTTTCAGTTAGGTTTTTAAGATTTTCTTTAGGATCATCACCGTTGCTTTCTTCGGCGGAGCGGCGGATAGTTTTGTCGTCGACATCGGTAAAATTCATGACATGTTTTACGTCCAGCTCGCTAACTTTGATCGCCCGCCTTAAAGTATCGGCAAAAATAAATGAGCTTAAATTGCCGATGTGACTATGATCATAAACTGTTGGCCCACAAGAATAAATTCGAACGGATCGGCCGTCTAGCGGTTTAACTTCGTCCAGTTTTTTTGTCAGAGTGTTATAAATCTTCATCTTTTAGTCCTTTAGTTTATCAAGAAGTTCGCTAACAAACTTAATACACTCAGATTTGATTTCGTTTAAGCCCCTGCCCTCGGTCTTGAAGCCAGCTGCGTAGGCATGGCCACCGCCACCGAAATGTTCGGCTAATTGGCTAGCGATGCCTGCGCCGTTGTTGCAACGGATTGTGCCTGTTATGCGCCCACTATCATAACTTTTTAGTACCACGCTTATTAAAACTCCGCCGGTTTGGAGCTGATCGCCCTGAATCAGTGGCCCAGGGTTATAGAGTGGGCTGTACTGATTAATCTCAGGCTGTGGAATGACCAAAAAAGCGAGCTGGCCATCAGCTAGTAGCTCGGTGCGCTTAATTAGCTCGGCTTTATAGCGGAATATCTCTGGCGCCATTTTGTTTAGCTGGCGGCGCAGCTCTTCGAGCTTTGGCCGGTTAACTCCTGCTTCTATCAAGTTTGCCATAACGCGGTAGGTTTCGGCGGTGGTGTTTTCACTGGTTAGGCCCATGCTGTCAGCCAAGATTGAATTGGCAATAAACTCCATAGCTGGTAGCGCCAGCGGCCATTTATGCTCTTTAGCCAAACTATAAATTAGCTCGCCGGTTGAGACTTTAGCAGGGTCGTTTAAAACGACTGTAGCATAAGGTATGTCACACTCAACGCCGTCGTGGTGGTCTAAAACAACGCACGGGTGTTTTGGCATCCAAACCCGTTGGGCCGAGGCCTCCAGTTTTTCTAAGAGCGTATTGGTGCTAGTATCAACAATAATGCTTAAATCAAAATTTGGCGGCAATTCTTTTTCTACCCTGTCCCAGCCGCTTAGGTATTTTAAATAGTCAGGCATATCAAGCGCGCAGTACATGTATGGTTCTTTACCCATATCGCCCAAAATACTTTCGAGCGCCAAGGCACTGCCCAAAGAATCAGCATCGGGGTTATCAGCCTGAATAATGACTACTGTTTTAGCGCCAGCTACCAGCTCACCAATTTTACTTATTTCCATATGGCTATATTGTACGGTTTTACTAACTGATATCATAGACTATATGGGTCACATAAGTTTTCAGGAATTACAAAAGTTGTTAGACGAAGCCGCCAAACTTGTAGCCGTGGGTTCTGAGTATCGGCACTATAAAACAGCCGATAGCCGCTATAAAGTGACTGGTTTATCAATTTTAGAGGCCAGCGATACAGTGGCCGTAAGATACGCGTCCCTACTTAGCCCTAACGTCGAATTCATTAGACCTATTGAAGATTGGTTAGCAAAAGTTGAGTTTGAAGACAAAACGGCCGCCCGTTTTACGAAAATCTGATTACATTTCTTGGCGGTCTTGGAGGGCTCGTCCTAAGGTCAATTGATCGGCGTATTCTAGGTCAACCCCAACACTTAAGCCGCGGGCTAAACGGGTAATTTTAACTTTGCTGCCCTCAAGTTGTTTTTGAATATAAAGCGCGGTGCTTTCGCCCTCTACGCTGGCGTTCGTGGCCAGAATTATCTCTTTAACTTTGTCTTCCTTGATGCGGCTAATTAATTCCTTAATATGCAGGTTTTCCGGCCCAATGCCATCAATTGGCGAAACCAGCCCGCCAAGTACATGATAGGTGCCTTTAAAATGGTTGGTTTTTTCTAGGGCTACGATATCAAACGGTTCGGCCACAACTGCCACAATAGTTTTGTCGCGTTCTGGATCGGTATAAAGCGGTGAAAGCTCTTGGGCAGATTCAACTAAAGCGAAAGTTTTGCGGCAATAACCAATCCCGCCGTGTAGTTTTTCTAATGAATGGCCTAGATCCCGGGCCTTTGATTGGTCGGATCTAAGCAAATAATAAGCGTAGCGCTCAGCGGTACGCGGCCCAACCCCCGGCAGTCTGCCCAGGTCATCAATTACATCCTGCAGAGCTCTGGGCAATAAACTCATTGGCTTTTTAGAGGCCTAAGTTACCAAGAGCGCCCATTACAGGCTGCATCTTGTCGGCGGCCATTTTTTGGCTTTGGTTGATGGCTTCTTTAACACCGTCTTCTATCCAGCGTTCAAGCTCGCCAATATCGTCAAGATCGACATATTCTGGGTCGATGCTAATTTTCTTAATTTTTTGCTCGCCGTTAATCTCTACTCTTACGGCGCCGTCACCGGCTTCTACCGTTATCATTTGCTTCTGCAGTTCTTTTTGCAGTTTCTTAACTTGCATTAACATCTTGGCCTGGTCAAATCGGCTCATCTAAAACTCCTTTTCTAATACCTGAATTATATCACTTTAAAACAAAGACGGCTTTAGCTGCCTCGTTGTGTGGCCAGGCCACAAAGTAACGTCTAAGCTGAAAATTACAAGAAGTTATTACGGCCAAGACGATCATAACCATAGCGACGGAACGAGCTAAGGGATTGAAAGGAAACACCGCTCTCCAGACCTCAAATAGTACCCCAATACCAATGGCAATAGTTAAGTAAATGAAGGGCACTAAAATAAAACTATATTCGTAATTACCACTAAAAGCCGTTAAAACACTTCCTAAAGCAAAAATGCCACCAAATAAGATCAAGCGATCAAGCTTGTAGCGTTTGATCAAAGTGTAAAGACCAACTATAAACATGGCAGCAGCAAAAGCATCTAACACAGGTTGGCGGCCCAGGCGGTAAAGTGCATTTTTAGGCGCAAAAGCCACAACTCCGGCCGGCACGGCTAGTAGCTGCAAGAAAAAGTTTTTAATATGAGGGAAAATCTTTGGTACTAATAAATACTCTCGCCACAAAACAGGATGATGAATGATGCCAAGTATTAAAGGCAACAATATAACTAATAAAATAGCACCCGAAATTAAACTGTCTTTTAGGTCGGGTAATTCGTAACTTCGCTTGACTGCCCTGTACTGCCAGATTGCGCCGGCGATGACGAAGTAAATCATACCAGGGGTATAAAGCGCTAGTCCTAAGGCGCCAGCGGTTAAAAACCAGGTACGACTACGGTGGCTATTAAAGCGCAAACGGTAACCACAGGCCAAAAGAAATAGTAGAAAAAGCAGAGTAATTCCGGGTGTTGCCAGTCTTCCATTGTGCAGCAATGCTGATGAAGTGGCGAACATAAGTGTGCCCAAAGTTGCCGAGAATCGACTGGTAAAATGTCGCGCCAAAATATAAAACAGTATGACTGAAAAACCGGCTATAAAACCACTAATTACTCTTTCAAAAGCGACAGTACTATGAACCTTTCGGATCAAATATTCACCAGTCTTGTAAGGAGTATTAACGGGGTCATCAAGAATTTTATGTAAACTCTGGCTACTAACGCGTGTCTGAAGTTCGGGGGCAGAAATGCCCGGCATTAATCGGCCCAAATGAAAGGCAAAAAGAAGAGCAAGAATGACGGCCCCAATGGCCAACGCCCCCACCGGTTGCCACATACTCATGGCATAGTTCCACACTCTCTTCATACTTACTTAAAGTATAGCATTTTTGGTGTGCGTTGGGGTCAAGTTGAGTAGCAGTGTCGAAGGTACTGTGGGCGCCCCTTGATTGTGCTTAATCAAGGCGGCGACCAGCCAAACGCCACAGGCGGCCGAAGGCCCCTGTAGAGAGCGTACCTTCGACACTGCTACTCAACTTGGCTTGAAGTGAGACCCTTAATTTTCGAAAGGCTGGGAGTGTTTTTTGTCTATACTAAAGAACTTCTGTTTTTCGCGGTCAAAGTACAGATCAACATCATCGGTAGGACCGTTACGATGTTTTTTAATTAAGATCCGGGCGATGTTCTTATTTTCGGTTTCCGGGTTGTAGTAATCCTCGCGGTAAATAAAGGCTACCACATCCGCATCTTGCTCGATAGAGCCGGATTCACGTAGGTCGGCCAGTTGTGGAATCTGGGGGCTGCGGCTTTCTACCGAACGGCTAAGCTGGCTCAAGGCGATAATTGGCACCTTCAGTTCCCGAGCAATACCTTTTAGGCCACGGGAAATTTTCGAAATTTCCTGGACACGGTTAGCATCGCCACCAAATCTAGAACCCCCGCTCATTAGCTGCAGGTAGTCGACGATTATTAAACCAAGTGGGCGCTGGTGGGCTTCGCGGCGGGCTTTGGTACGCATATCACTAACCGTGATGCCTGGGCTGTCGTCAAAGTAAATCTGGGCTTCAGATAAAGTCCCCATGGCTTGGCCAATTTTTTCAAAATCTTGATCTGTTAAGTTACCGGTTCGAAGATTCCAGGCGTTAACACCGGCCTCGGCTGCCAACATTCTGTCTACCAACTGCTCCTTGCTCATTTCGAGCGAGAAGAATAGTACGGGCATGCCGGCTTTTACTGCCACGTTGTGGGCTAGGTTTAGAGCCAGGGCCGATTTACCCATTGACGGCCGGGCGGCCAAAATAATCAGATCAGATGGTTGAAAACCCGCCAGAACGTTATCAAGATCTTTATAGCCAGTTGAAACACCGCGTAGTCTACCCTTATCTTTGTGGAGTTCGTCAAGACGGTCAAAGCTGGCGCTCAGAATATTTTCGATACTCTCGATATCTTGCTTCACATGTTTTTGGCTAACTTCAAATAAGGTAGTTTCAGCGTTTTCAATCAGTTCTTGTAGGCTTTGAGCTTCATCGTAACCTAAGTTGGTGATGGCCTGGCTAGCCTTAATCAGGCGCCTTCGCATTGATTTTTGCGAAATAATTTCGGCGTAGTGCTCAGCATGAGCCGCTGTAGGTACAAAATTTGTAAGCTCAGTTAAATAGGGTGCCCCACCCACCAGATCTAACATGCCGGTGTTCTTTAGCTGATCACTCAAAGTCAAAACGTCGATTGGGCTATGTCTTTCGTAAAGTTGTAAAGCGGCTTCATAGATTCTTGAATGACGCTCGTCATAAAAATCTTCTGGCCGTATTAAATCGGCCACTTTAACAATTGCATCGCTGTCGATTAGGAGTGCGCCTAGTAGACTGGCCTCAGCCTCAGTATTTTGAGGGGGAATAATTGCTGGTTGGTTTGATGGGCCCATTAGTTTTCAAGCACCTCTCCCCCACCGAAAATATTAGTTATTGCACTCAGATTTGGGTCAGACTCCTGCAGCTCTGGCTCTTCGCTTTCAGGCTCCGGTAAAACAATCTCCTGAGGCTTAAAACTTGGCTCTATGCCCTTAAGCGTTTTATCCTGCACGGCTTTAACTACTAGGTCTCGTCCGGTTAAGTCTTTTAAGGATTCATGAATTTTGCTTAGAGTACTTGGATCGGTAATTTTTTTAGCATGAAACCCAAAAGCAAAGCCTAAAGAAAGATTATTGCCTTGAAGTGTTGGGTGCGCCATCCTAAGCACACCGTATAGAGTGTTATTGTGCTTTTTTATACCATTCACAAACTTGGGCCACCAGTCCGAAATATCTTCTGAATCAACCGATATTCTCTCTGTTGGCGCTTCTACTTTTGTTTCTGTAAAACTTTTGGGCTTAGGTTCTGAAGGAACTTTGGCAGCTTCGATTTCTGCTTCAGCAGGCTCTTGAACTATTGGTGGTTTAGGATTGGCAACAGGCACGGCATCAGACGGAGCAAACGACAGATTGGCGCTAAATAAAGCCACTTCCAGCGAGCTCGAAGGATCTGGGCTCGAAGCTACTTCAAGCAGAGATTTTAATAAATCGGCCACAAGTAGTGAATGAGCGTTAACGCCGTCTAATAATTTTTGCCTCAACTGAGAGCTAAGTTGTTTAGCGATCTGAACGGCAGCAATACCGCGGGCTGTAAAGTCATCTAAAGATTTAACAATGTCGGATGGGGTGCCAAATATAACGGCGTTAAGTAGCGAGCTAACGGCCGCTTCTGGGGCAACGCCTAAAAGCTGCTCGACGTCAGCTTTTGTAACTTTGCCTTTATCGCCGCCAACTTGATCAAGTAAGCCAATGGCGTCTCTAAAACTGCCACCACCATGGTGGGCTAGCAGCGCCAAGGCCTCTTTATCTATCGAAATCCCCTCTTTTTTGGCGATATCGGCTAGGTGGCTAATAGCTTTATCGTCTTCTATGGCTTTGAATGTAAAGCGTTGGGTGCGGCTGATAATTGTTTCGGGCAGCTTGTGGACCTCTGTCGTGGCCAGGATAAAAATAACGTGGGCTGGTGGTTCTTCAAGAGTTTTTAATAGCGCGTTAAAGGCTTCTTTAGTAAGCATGTGGACTTCATCAATAATGTAGACCTTATATTTGGCGCTACTGGGTGTAATGTGCACTTTGTCACGCAGGTCCCGGATTTCATCAATCCGGCGGTTTGAAGCGGCGTCTATCTCAATAATATCTAAGTGAATTGATTCGTCGGTATACGGCAGATTATTAACTTCGTGAGCCAAAATACGGGCCACAGAAGTTTTGCCTACGCCTCTAGGGCCAGTAAACAAATAGGCATGACTAATTTTGCCTGCCTTAATAGCGCGAGCAAGAGTATCGGTTATGTGCTCCTGGCCGACAATTTCAGATAATGATTTAGACCGGTATTTCCGGTACAGTGCTTGTCCCATAATTCGTATGCCGTATTACGTAGTACGTATAACGTATCTAACCCTCTTCAGCTCCCTTTCTAAATATCATTATAGAGTGCGCTTAGTACTAACGCCACCTCTGTTGTGCATAACACGCTAATAACCTGTGTATACGTACTACTAGATACGAAATACTTTATACGTTTATAAGGCAGCTTCGAGAGCGGCCCACTCGGCCTGGCCATCTTCTGGCACATTGATACTAACTTGGTCGCCTGGTTTAGCTTTAAAGTAAGTTACAGAGGCGAGAAGTACGCGGTATTCTTGATCGCCGACGGTTACGATATAATGCCCGTCTTTCTGGGTTAGAACGCCAACGATTTGTTTGCGTGGGATTGGGCCAATTTGCTTGTATAAAAACGCACCATCTTCAGCGATGGTTAATTTTAGGATGTCGCCCTGGACTAATTTGGATTTACTGGCGTAGTTGGCAGGAACAGGATAAGTTTTGGCGTCAGAGCCAACCATATTTTGGCCGTCAAATACGCCTTCTATAACCTTGCCAATGTTTTCGTCTTTAACGCTCGAAGTAACTTCTGGATCGTCGCCCACTAAACTAACTAACAGCTCCTTGGCTGCTGCTAAGTTTGTTTCGGCCTCCTGGATTAGCGCTCTAAGACGCTTCACCTGTTTTTCTGGTATATCTGACATTTTTGTACTTTATCTTTCTCGCATTTTTTTGATACCAAGTACTTACGCCTAACCGTAGCACAGCCCCAGGGCTGAAGTCAAAGCAACTTAGGTGAATTTCTGTGGAAAAAGCAATCGGCCACTCTACATATAGAGTGGCCGGTAGGTGCTTAAACGCTAATTTAGCTTATGCTAATTCAACGGTTGCGCCAGCTTCTTCCAAGGTTTTCTTGGCGGCTTCAGCGTCTTCTTTCTTAGCTTTTTCTAGAACGACTTTAGGGGCGCCGTCTACAATAGCTTTAGCTTCACCAAGACCAAGACCAGTTAGGTCCTTAACAGCCTTGATAACTGCTACTTTTTGAGCACCAGCGTCCTTAAGAGTTACGTCGTATTCGCTCTTAGCTTCTTCGGCAGGAGCGGCGTCACCGCCAGCTGCAGGACCGGCCATTGCAACTGCGGCTGCAGCTGGTTCAATACCGTACTCATCTTTTAGGATGGTTTTAAGTTCGTTTACTTCTAGTACAGTCAAGCTTGTAAGCTCTTCTGCGATTTTCTTTAAATCTTTAGCCATTTTCTGTTCCTTTCTTAAATTTAAGCTGTTGCTCTGGCTTCGACGCCATCAAGCAATGCGTGTAAGTTACCACTAAGCCCATTCATAACATCGTTGAGTGGCGAACCGAGAGTTGCAAGTACCTGTGCAATCAGATCGTTCTTGCTTGGCAATGCAGCCAAGGCTTTAACGTCATCTGCACCGATAAACTTACCTTCAGCGGTAATTGCACCAACAAATTGAATGCTCGGGTTAGTTTTTTGAAAAGTTGCCAAGGTTGAGGCAGGCGCTACTTCATCGGTAGCATTAAAAGCGTAAAGCAGCTGACCCTTCAGGGCGCTCATATCTACGTCTTTAAGACCTTCGTTTGCTTCCAAAGCTTTAATGACCAGGCGGTTTTTGACCACGCTGACTTTAGTGCCGTTTGCTTTTGCTTCACGACGTAAAGCCTGGATAGCTTTAACGGTTGTACCTTGATACTGAGCAACTACCGTTAGCTTAGAGCTAGTTAGTAAATCGCCGAGTTCAGCTACAATTTCGTTCTTTTTCTCTTTACTTAAAGCCATTTACTCCTCCTAGGAGTCGGCTTACATAGGATGCGCATTTTGGGCGAAGAGGTCCGGGCTTGGCTGCTACGTACTTTCCTGTACGTTTCCGCCGAAGTCCTCCCTCTTCATCCCAAACTGCGCTATCCTAATGTAACCCTTAGTTTGTCTTTGAGTTGTGCTCTTTAAATCGACCTATTTAAAGGGCTGATTACACTAAAAAACGCCTTCGTACTACTACAAAGACGCTTTATGAACAAAATTATAAGATTAAGTTCACCTCGGCGACATTTTCAAGCTGTAGATACTACAGACGTCGCTGTCTTTGGTAATCAGGGGTCATTGTAGCAAATTTACAAAAATTCGGCAAGACTTTAACCCAAAATTGTAGAGCAAACGAAGCCACCTAAAAATGGCTCTACGGTTTTAGGCATAAAGGAGATATCAATAAAATCCATCCAGCCATCAGGGTTTGCTATAAAAGTGCCGTCCAGTTCGGGAGATATATCTGTCATAAGCGCTGTTAGAGGAGCCCATTCGTCATCACGGGGGACGCCATCATAAGAATGGATGATTCCCTTTCTTAAGCTCTCAAAATTCGTAAATATATCTGGTTGTTTCATTTTTTACTCCTTAAAATTTAAAAAACTTCCTGGTTGGAAGTCTTTTTTAGGGCTGTACTGGCGTTTTTTAGGCGCAAGACTCCAACCGTGCAGTGAAGCACAGCCCTTGTAGGCTGAGAAGGAGGTTTGCTTTATGCGTTGTGTGTTGGAATGTCATTACAGAATAAGATTACTACAAAACCGGTGCTAGTCAAGAAAGTATTGCATTTAAGAAGCATAAGTGGTATAATAACACATATGAGTAATGGATTAAAGCTACTTGCCGGCGTACAAATACCTGATTTTGAAGGTGAACTTCCAATCAGTGATAGTACGCGTAATGAGTGGTATCACGAACTAGTTAACGGCGGTAGACCAGCTGTAAAGGCTTTTGACACAGGTGTGTTAGCTGCTCGAATATTGGCCGGAGGATTTCCAGAAAAACTAGTTGGCGGAAAACTAGAACGCCCTTTTGTAGTCAGCCCTGAGAGAAACGATCCTGGGCACATTTGGTTTACTAAAGCCCTAACTTTACTGGCGCCGTCACTTGGGATAGAAGTACACTTTGATCCTCTAGTTAATCCTATTAAGACTGAAGGAATTGCAGCCTATCATGGTGGGACTCGCCATTTCTTAACCAGCATTACACGACCTGCTTCCCCTGATCTTGTGAACGAGTTAACAAGGGATTTGCTACCTCCGGACGTTCAAGAGCTATCGGTTTTTCAAGTCTATACTTTTAAGGCTTTTGCCGAACATTTTTAACCCAGCTGTTCAAGCTTAAACTGGGTGTACTTTTCGGCGGCCAGGCGCGTTAATTCTTCGTCTTCGCCCTTGTTAACAAAAATCATAGCGTCGGTTAACAGTGGATGAACTTCAGCGACTTTTTCGTGCATGGCTTTAACTAGTTTACGGTAGCCGGGGTGGCCCTGTGGGCTGGTACGCAGTTCGTGAAAGTGAAAAGCTTCACGGGCGTTATAAGTGATCTTCCAGCGCATTCTGTGCCCTAGCAAAGTGGCGTATTGGGACTCCAGGGCATAGCCTTCGGCCTGCATGGCACTGTAAAGCTCCATACTAAGGTCAAAACACTTCTCGAACTGCTCTTCCAGGCCGGCTTTTTCTACCAATTCCGGCATATCAAAGCCATAGCGTGGGGTTAGTTGTTGCCAGTCAAAAGCGTCCACCATGCGATGGCGCTGTAAATCACGGAAAATCCCGTAATCACAGAGCAAATCCCAGCTATAATGGGCGGCTTCTAATGCTCTGCCTGGTTTGTGGCGGCGATTTAAACGCTCGCCCATGTAGGTCCGGAAGGCCTTTTGTTTTTGCTCATAACTCCAACCGTTAATCTGTTTTTTGATCTCTTTAAGACTCATCGTGGAATGCTCGTAAAGCATGTGCGGCAATAGATCTAGTTCGTTGCGCGGCCAAAAATCTACTAGTTGGATTTCTTCGTCCAGCATACCCAAATTGGTTGGAAGCTCTTTTTCGGCCAGATTTTTCATGGCTTTATAGGTGTTAGCACGATAAGCAATCATAGCGCCGCCGCGGTCTGGTTTATCAGCCCGTTCAAGGAAAGTCGGAATAATTTTGCGACTTTCGCGCAGCATGTCTTCACCGACTCTTCTTGCCTCTGGCAGTTCATCACTCTGTAAGTGCATAATTAAACTTTCTAGCGCTTGGCCTGAAGCATAAATACCGACGGTAGATTTGGTGGATACAGGCAGTACAGCGCGCATGGCGTCACAAGCTTGGGCACGGATGGCGCCAGTGAATGCAGCGTCACGTTCACTCTCGGGAACGGTCGAATGTTCGCGTACATAATCTGTTAATTTATGGACACACTCCGAATAAATATCAAAAATTCGGTCCATTGTTTCGGTGTATTTTTCATTTAATGGAGCTGATAAATCGGTTGGAGTAAAGTAGCGATATTTTCCTTCTTGATCCTTTTGATCAAAGTAAATATAGCGGGTGGACTGCTCCAAATAAGCCGCCAAACGCCCCCATTCTAGCTTTTTGGTAAGTAGATTACTGGCATTTTCTACCACAACGTGCAGGCCGACAAGTTGCTGCACAGAATCGTCGCCGTAGGCGGTAATAACTCTTTGCAGAAGCTTTTCATCTTTGCCAGCGATAGAGGCAAATTCATCCAAAATTGTAATGCGCATATCGTCGGCCCGGCGGCTCAAGCGCGCCATAGCGGCGGCAATGGTAGTTGGGCTCAATTTATCGCTAAAAGCATAAACATCACTATCTATATTGGTTACGGCTTCGTTCAAATACTCTTTGCCATCACTGGTAATTTCGTAAGAGCCATCTTTTCTTTTTTTGAGATAAACTAAATCTTTTTTAACTTCCAGCTGCCCGGCTTTGGCTTCGATCACCTCTTTTATGGGCGTAACGGCTGCGCTTGCACTAATAAGCGGTGGTTCGTGTGAGGTAGCATCAGCTTCCTTGATTTTGCCGTTTAAAATCTTCCAAATTTCTTCGGTAACATCTTCGGCCGAATCTCCGGCATAAACTACTGGAAAGCCCCTTTGCTTCGCCTCCCACAAATAGCCGGCTCGTACTCTTTCTAAGAAGTCAGGGCCAAGGTTGTCAAAGCGTTCACCGGCGCCACGTCCCACCGCTCGGTCTCTTAAAACCTGAGTTGGAGCGTCAAGCACGATAGTCATATCTGGTTCCATATCGGCTACAGCAAAACTAATGATGCTGTTGATTGTTTCATAATCTGGAACATCGCCTCGGCCATAATATTGAATCGCCAAAGTTGTCATATAATTGCGATCACAAAGGCAAATTACACCGGCGGCGCGAGCGTTACGAATAACTTCTAATGATTGGCTGCGAGCAGCGTTATATAGCAGTACCTCTGTGCGCGTGTTCATAGGATAACGTGGATCTTGGGTAAGTGTGCGGATGGCGCGGGCGGTCAAGTCGCTTTGACTATCTGGTTCACGAAACAGACGTACTGGGTAGCCGGCGGCTTCTAGCCGATGTGCCAAGTATTCGAGTTGCGTAGTCTTGCCAACGCCCTCTGGCCCTTCGAGGACAATATAACGGCCCCGGGATGGTTGATCAGTCATAACTAAGCCCTTCAAGTTTTACGGGCAAAGAGCGTTTATCAACGTAGGCCCGAGGCAACATTAAGGATGGCGACCAAGTAGCCATTAAAGTTTTTAAATCTGTTCCAGCTTGGTATTTGCCGCTAAAGCCGTTATCGCGGCCTTTGCCGTAATCACCCTCAACTTCACCAGTTGTGTGGAATACAGCCTGGGCAATTCGTTCGCCCACCGGCAAAAGAATGGTTTCGGTCTGGTTTAAGTTATAAATTTCTAGTGTTAGGCGGTTAATATAGCCTGGGTCAATCCAGCCAGCGTCAAAACACACCGCTACACCGTTTCGGCCCCAGCTGCTGCGGCTTTTTAGCTCGCAGGCACCCGGAGGCTTAATGCCAAAAAATTCATGGGTATGAGCCAAAATTCTTTCACCCGGCTTTAAAGAGATAACAGGATGATCTAAAGGGATATTTTTAACTGGGCTAATACTATTTAGCTTGCACCACTCGCCGTGTGGCATAGCCTTGTATGGGCCATCAAAGTAACGCTCCACGTCTTCGCGGTCAAAAGGGTTATAAATTACCCGTTCGTTGGCTCGTTCTACTCTGTAGAAATAATAACCAAGCGTAACATCCATCGAGGCATGGGCGACGTGTTTTGGGTTAAAAGGCGTGCAAATAATATGGCCATCATTAACGGCAGCACGGATTTGTGTGTTACTAAAAACCCCCACGTTCACCTCCTTTTGGCGTCCCTATAAGTGTACTAGACCACGGCATTGCCCTACAAGCATAAACGTGTTGTGGTTTTTAAATACCTATTCTTTTTGGTCATTGACATTTAACCATAAGTATGATATTATGCTATATAATGAACCATTTTACTTTTGAAGGCATACAAGAAGCAGCAAACGCCCAGTCATCTGTGCCCATTACTTCACAGCCGGATAAAGCTTCTCATTTTAACTTGGGAAGTGTCCCCGTAGTTGATTACATAGGAGTTGGAGCCTTAACCATAATTATTGGTTTAATGGGCAACCGTTATATAAGACGCCCAGGCCCTAGAGCTAATGAAGCTTTCAACAACAAAACTACCTTCGATTACCTAGGCGAAGGTTCTCCGAACGACGATATGCCTCTTGATTTACCTTCGGACGAATCTAAAGCTCGTTAGCAGCGACTTTGATACCAGGCCCCATAGTGGTGCTCATGGTAATAGATTTAACGTATAGACCTTTAATGCTTGCTGGTTTGTTGCCTTTAACTGAGGCAAAAACTGCTTGAATATTTTGCATTAATTTATCTGATCCAAAAGATACCTTGCCAACACCAAGGTGAACGATGCCGGTTGAATCAACCCGGTATTCTACTCGGCCAGCTTTTGCTTGCTCGACGGCCTTTTTGACATCAGGGGTAACAGTGCCGCTCTTAGGGTTAGGCATTAAGCCTTTAGGACCTAAAACACGGGCATACTTACCCAGTTTTGCCATCATAGCAGGCGTAGCGATTAAAGTGTCAAAATTAATTATGCCTTTTTCAATTTCTTTCAAAAGGTCATCAGCACCAGCGATGTCGGCACCGGCTTTTTTAGCGGCAGCGGCGTCATCAGCCTCGGCCAAAACGGCAATACGAATGGTTTTGCCAGTTCCAGCAGGAAGTGTAAGGTTGTCACGAACATTCTGATCGGCCTGCTTAGGGTCAACACCCAAACGGATATGAAGCTCAACGGTAGCGTCAAACTTAACAGGGCTAGTTTTAATAGCTAGTTCAACAGCATCCTTAGCGCTGTATTCTTTGTCTTTTTCAACCAGTTTAGAAGCCTCACGAAGCTTTTTGCCAGCGCGCTCTAAACGAGTGCGGACAACCTTTGGCGCGGCTTTCTTTTCAGCTGGTTTTTCAGCTTTTTGCTCGGCCTTTTCTAGCTTTTCTTCAGTTTCCTTTATGGCTTTTTCGCTGCGTTTGCCAGATTTGGCAACTTTAGCGGTGTGCTCTTCGGCGGGCAAAGCCTCTTTGTCGTGCTTTTTTGGAGCGGCGGCTTTAATAGCGTCGCGCATCTCGGCCATAGTGTTTTTAGTTGTTAGGTGTTCAAGACCTAGCTCTTTAGCCTGCTTGATAAGATCGGCTTTTGTCTCTGCCATGAGGGGGTGATCCTTTCGTGGTGCATGCGTCCGCTGTACAGCGGGCTCCCACAAATTAAATTTATAGACTTATTATACTAAATAACAGAGATAAAAACAAATTATTTGCCGTCGCCTTCCAACCCTATATGAAGAGAAGCGGCCACAAGCCGACCGTATCCTTGGACCCCGGGGTTGGGGCTGTCGAGATAGCGCCACATATCACCAACAATATTAGTATGGTCAGGTAGTAATCCGCCCTTGTTACCAAAATCAATTTTCCAGCCCGCCTCAACAGCGGTAGCGAGAAAATCGACTTCGCCACCCTCGCCCTTTTTGGCCGCCTGGCTAAAAAGGCATTGAGCGGCTTCTATGCCCATAACGCGTACTACTGGCGTGGGCGGTCTGATAATGCGCGGCGACTCGTCTTGACCAAGATATGTTTCTGACATTTAGTCTTCATCATATGCCTAAACGTTTTAAAAACGCTAGCGTTTAAATTACAACTAGTTCGAAGCAGGTGGGCCTGCTAGATGACTAGAATCTGCGAGATAATCTGCTAACATTTCCGGCGCCGATTTGCCAAGATTTGCCACATCTGTTAATGGACGTTCTTTCGCGGCTGCTTCAAAAAAGTTTTTTACCATCTGTTTAGCCGCGCTACCCTTTGGAATCGGGCGTTTCAAAACACTATTACAGGCATCAAAGAATTCTTCGACGGTTGTAAAAGGACCTGAAGCATGACTATCCGAATCTAAACCTTCAATGCCCATACTTAGCCTTCGATTTCGACGCCCATAGAGCGGGCGGTGCCGGCGACCATCTTTTTAACAGATTCGATGTTGTCTGCATTCATGTCGCCCATTTTAGTCTCGGCGATTTCGGTTAGCTGGCTTTGGCTAAGCTTCTTGCCGATTTTTTCCTTGTTAGGAACGCCAGAGCCTTTTTCTATTTTAAGAGCGGCGCGAATAAGATCGTCAGTAGGAACGCCAACAAAGCGCCAGGCCATGCTACGGTCTTCATAAATAGTGATGTGCACGGTTAGGTTTTGGCCCATTTTATCTTTAGTAGCGTCGTTAAATGGTTGGATAAAATCCATCATGTTAACGCCGTACTGACCAAGGGTACTACCAACTGGAGGCGCTGCCGATGCTTGGCCGCCTCGTATTTTCATTTTCAAATTTGCTTTAACTACTTTTTCTGCCATATAACTCCTTTAGCGCGTAGCAATTTTGAGAGTGGTCATTTTGTTTTGCTTCAAGGGCATTTCTTTAACGTATTTCTGTATACGTCTCCGAAATGGAAGCCTTAAATCAAAACAAAATGACCCTTGGCTCAAAATAGCTACTTGACATCGTAGGATGGTAGAAGCCCAAACTACTTATGTGCGTAACTTGTGCATTATTATACTAGAGCTTACCCCTGTTGTCCAGTCGGTATGCTGACTTTTATCAAGTTCTCTTGGCGGCCCTTTCTGTTGGAAGCCACTTCTTATCAGTATGCACGGATAGCTTGAATCGCTGTACCGAGTACGTCAGCAGCTAAAATACTGACACCGAGCCCGACTTCACCTAAATCCTTATTCGACACACCGTCAACTACTAGAATGCCGGCGCTTAGTGCTGTTCCACCTATTGCAATATCAATAGCGCTATCTACCAAACTAAACTCCTGTTCACCATTTCTTTCTACATGGCTAGCCATAAGATCTCCTTGGTTTTTTAGGCCTTCTTAACCTGCAAACCGTCTAGTTCCACCGGTGTTTCGCGGCCGAACATATTTACTAATACTTTGAGCTTGCCTTTAGCTGGGTCAATCTCGTTAATAGCACCGTCAAAGCCTTTGAAAGGTCCATCGATGATGTTAACAACATCACCAATTTTGTAATCCATCTTGTGTTTAGGCTCGTCTTTGCCCATGCGCTTCATAATTTTTTCAATTTCTTCGTTTTCTACAGGGGTAGGCTCGGTACCGGTGCCAACAAATCCCGTAACGGATGGGGTATTACGAACAATATACCAAGCATCTTCGGTCAATTTCATCTCAACCATGACGTAGCCCTGGAAAATGCGCTTTTCTACCACTTTGCGTTTGCCGTTCTTGATTTCGATCATTTTTTCTTTAGGAACTAGGACCTGATAGATCTTGTCCTTCATGTCCAAAGATTCGGCGCGCTGACGAATGGATTCAGCCACTTTTTCTTCGTAGCCGCTATATGTGTGGATAGCGTACCACTGCTTAGTTGTATCGTATCTTTTCATTATCTTAGTACAATCCTTTTAATTACTTTATCGAGACCGTAGTCGGTTATAGTTACCAAAAATCCAAAAACAATGGCGAAAATTAGCACCGCGAAGGTTAATTTCCAGGTTTGGCGGCGAGTCGTCCAGGTCACTTGGCGCAATTCCTTAAAAGAGTTACGGAAGTATCTAGGAAGCAATATTCTGCCAAGCCATCTAAAAACAAAGCGTACTGGGCGAACTTGAAATGGTCTTGCAAGTACTTTTAGTGGAGACAAAGGTTTAATTACTACGCCAGCAGCCTTACGAATCGGCTGTTTTTTTACCTTATTAGCGTCAACCTCGGCCTTTTTAGTGGCTTTTTCGTTTCTTTCCCGGACAGTTTCGGCTTTTCGAACTCGGGCCTTCTTTTCTTCTGCCATAAAACCCCTCTTACAAAATAAAAAACCTACAATATTTTGTAGGTCAATGTGTCAATATTACTATATTTATTAAAAATACACAACACCTCTGAAATAACTAATGAATCTAGACAAAGCATAAGAAATATGCTATAATACTAAGATAATGCGTGTCAATATAAATCCATTCTTTATGGAGTACCCTGTCGCGGAAATAAACAACGCGACCGAGCTTGCTATACCCGCGATTCGTGAAGGCAAGGTAGCTCTGTTATCTGGAATGTGCGGTACTCATAAAACATTTGGATTTTTGTCTCCTCTTTCTGATGAATTCGAAACCGATGATATGAACCCTTGGTACGAAATTGCCAGCAAAAATGAGTCAATTCCGTTCTCTACCCAGCCAAGACTTTTAGATGAAGCAACGTTGCTAGCTTTGGAAGATGGCGGGGCGGAAAAAATTGCTGATTCTATTACATCTG
>Ga0163163_10001911_pt1 | contig 17626 bp, 22 predicted proteins | sample S65metaG_FD_119766 | JGI IMG/M metagenome (GOLD analysis project Ga0163163, IMG submission 119766) | Switchgrass rhizosphere microbial communities from Kellogg Biological Station, Michigan, USA - S6-5 metaG | ecosystem: Host-associated > Plants > Roots > Rhizosphere > Soil | place: USA... | reverse complement strand
TGAATAAAACCAGTAAGTTCGCTTAGAGATTCGAAAATAACTTTAAGAAAAGGTATTGAATTAATTAAATTAACAATTAAATCTTTAAGTTTAGAAACACTACCATCGGCAGATTGTTGCCTGGCTTGGGCCTTGGCTGTTTCAACTCGATCATGGATAAAGGGTAATATAAGGACGACTAAGATTGAAAAAATTATTATTTTCCGAACGCAGGGATCTTGTCAAGTGAAGAAGTTTTCGGTATTTGGACCATTAAGTTTTTTTACCGAAAATCAAGTATAAAGAGAAATAAAAAGCAAAATTAAAATTAAAGTTTGGGCGCTGATAAAGCAAAGGGTCAACACAATGTAACTGGCAATTCGTGCTAAACTGTTTAGAATAAATATTCAAAGGTTATAGATATAAAATTTATTATTTTCAATGTATTTATCTCGCAATTTTAAAGCCAAATTGCTGAAAGCAACAACTATATTTAAAACTATGATGGTTCCCAAAAAAAACAAAGCATAATTTAGCAACTTTTGACGGTCCGCAAGACCAGTTCCTAAAAAAAATTCTTGCAGATGTTGGTTTTGACTCTTAGTTAATTTTTGGTAAAGTTCTCCGAAGATGTCACGTGAAATATGCCCTTTTAAAAAAAATAACCCGATTCCTAACGCAATTCAGGCTCCAATTTTCTGAACTAGTTGAAGAAGGAAAGAACGAACAATCGGTCTCTCGCGCGAGTTGAGTTTTTTTTTAATTATAGGCATATGAAAAAAGAATTTATTTAAAATTTTAGCCGGGAAAGTCAGAAAGTTAAGAAATTTTGTAAGGTTATTCTATATTAAGAAACTTTTTCGACCAGGATTTGTTTAAAAATATATTTATTATGGATTTGCTCCAAGAAATTACTAAGCCGCATTTGCGAAATGATTTACCTTCTTTAAAAGTCGGAGAAAAAATAGAAGTAATTACCAAAATTTTTGATAAAGACAATAAAGAAAAATTTAGATTATCTTCTTTTAAAGGAATAATTATTAGTCAAAAGAGACCAAAACAAATTAGTTATAATTTTGCGGTACTTAAAGAAAGTAGTAAGTTAGCCGTTAAGCAAACTTTTTTTTATCATTCTTCCTTAATTGCAGAAATTAAAAAATTAGGCATGGTTAATCAAAAAGTTCGGCGAGCTAAATTGTACTTCCTAGAAAGAAAATTAGCTGCTAAAAAGGCTGGTGAATAAGCAAATTAGTTGATCTTAAAAAAATAAGGGTTGTTTTTTTATTTTGTTGACTCAAGAAAAATTGTAATGTCTGCAAAAATCCAACAAAGGAGGTTTGGCCGAGTGGTTTAAGGCGGCAGTCTTGAAAACTGCTGATACTTTTGTATCCAAGGGTTCGAATCCCTTAGCCTCCTCCATTTTTTTCTGCTTCTCCAAATTAAATAAAGTTAAGGAGCGAAAATCCTCTAATAACTTCTATGAACTTAAAATAACTTTTCTATGAAGTTTACGATGAAAACTAATTGCATAACGATGAACCTCTACTTGTAAATTAGTAAAGAAGTTTCTGATCATCCCTTGCGGAGGGAAAGTCAATTGTTGCATTTTTGAACTGGATGATTTACTAGTAATAATTTTTTCAGTTTGATGTTTTTCATTTTTAGCCAAACCAATTACCGGAATTTTTAAATTTAAGTTTTGAAAAACATTTAAGGTTGCCCTAACTTGACCTTTTCCTCCATCTACGATTAATAAGTGGGGCAATTTTTGACGCTTTTGATAATGTTTATAACAAGCTTCGGTTATTCAATTTAGGTCTCCTCTAGTTTCACTAGCATTTAACTGGTAGATCTTGGATTTTTTTTTGTCTATTTCTCCGTTAATACAAGCTAAAAATCCTGCTATAATATCTTGTTGGAATAAGTTAGAGATGTCCAAAATTTCAATATAATAAGGAGTGGGGGTTTGTAACAAATTGCCTAATTCCTCTAACAATTGGATTTTATCACTTTTCTGAAAATTATCAAGGTGACTTTTTTGCCATAAATGCTGGGCGTTTTGCTGAGCTATAACTAAGATTTTTTTCTTTTTTCCCCGTTGGGGAATCTGACAAGTAAAACCTAATTCCTCGGCTAATAATTCTTGTTCCTCAATTTTTTGTGGTAAATATAATACTTTTGGGGAAAGATTTTTTTGGTAAAATTGATAAAGATAGGATTGCAATAATTCTTTTTCATTAGTTAATTCGTCCTGAATTTTAAAAGTTCGAGCATCATGGGCACTTAATTTTCCATAGCGATAAAGCAATAAAAAACAAGCTAATTGATTATTTTGAGAATAAATTCCTAAAAAATCATAATTTTGATGATCCGAAAACTCTACATTTTGCTCACTAATAAAAAAATTAAGGTTGTCTAATATTTTCTTTTCTTTTTTGGCTAATTCAAATTCTTGTCGAGCAATACTCTTCTGAAGTGTGGTTTGAAGTTTTTTTTTAACAGTGCGGATTTTTCCTTGAAAAAAGTCAATAATTTTTTGCTTAGTTTTTTGATAATACTCCGACTCAACTTTTTTAAAACAATGACCGGAACACTGACCCAAGGAATAATCTAAACATGGCTTGCCTAAATTACCTTTACATTTAGCTAAGGGAAATACTTTTTCTAGAATTTGTAGGATTTCAGCAGCTTTGGTGCCGTCAGGAAAGGGACCAAAATAAAGATCTTTTTGGCGAGGATTAACTTTTTTAGTCAGCAAATAGCGAGGATTAGAATCAGCAGTTATTTTAAGATAGGGATAAGTAGAATCATCCCGCAAAAGAATATTGAATCGTGGCTGATATTTTTTAATTAAATTCTGCTCTAAAATTAAAGCTTCTTTGACATTATTGGTTAAAATTATTTCTCAATCTTTAATTAAACCAAGATATTTATTTTGACTTTCTTTAAAATGTTGACTAATTCTTTGCCGTAAGTTTTTGGCTTTGCCAATATAAAGAATATTTTTTTGTTGGTCTTTGAGCAAGTAGCAACCAACTTGTGGAGGTATTTGTGAAAGTTTGTGAATACTTTGTTTATTCATATATTATTTATTTATTAGGCAATAATGAATAAAATAAAAGTTCGGAGGATAAATTTTTTATATGGCTAGTTATTATTTTTTTTACGAAAAAACGAAACCTTTCCGTTAGTGTAATAACTATTTTTACTCGCTTTTTTAATTACTATTTTTCTCTGATTATTTGTAAAATTAATTTTTTTAATCTTCAAAAACAAACCTCATAAATATAAAAGTTATCGTTTAACAATACTTGTTTGCTCGCGAAAATTTAGATTAAAGTTTTTTTTGTTTGTTTAACAGACTTTATTAACAAAATTCATTTCGGCGGATAAGCAATTAAAAACAGTTCTAGGCGGGGATAAAATCAAGACATTAAGTTTTCCCACATTGAAATAAAAAATTAAGCAAGCGAATTAAAAATTTGATATGAATAAAATTATTTTTCTGAATGGCAGTTCTTCGGTTGGAAAGTCCTCTGCTGTACGTTAAATACTGAAATTCTTGCAATCATGAACGAAGTGGATAAAAGTGAAATCTATCAGAAAATAATCAATAAAATTAAAAAATACGATAAAATTATTTGTTTACGACATATTGACGCTGACGGCGATGCTTATGGTTCGGCTATGGGTTTAGCCCAATTTATTAAAGATAATTTTCCCCAAAAGGAAGTATTCACAGACGGGAAAAATAATGAAAGTTTAAGTTTTTTAGGAAGGAACGACCAGTTAATAAAAGAAGATTACCGCAACTCTTTGGTGATAATTTGTGATACTGCCAACCAGGAAAGAATTGATAGTGAATATTGAAATTTAGCCAAAGAGAAAATAAAAATTGACCACCATATTAAAGGAGAGAATTATGCTGATTATGAGTGAGTAGATCCTTCTTATTCAGCAACTTGCGAAATGGTGGGAGAGCTAGCAATAAACACAAAATTAGAAGTATCAAAAGAGGCTGTCAACTTTCTCTTACTCGGCATAATCACGGACTCGGGAAGATTTTTATATAGCAATACTACTCAACGGACTTTCAAAATTGCTTCTTTTCTTCTGAAAAAAGGTGCTGATCTAAATTATCTCTGCACTAAACTTTATCAACAAAAATTAAATCTTTTAAAATTTAAAGGTTATGTTTTAAATAATTTTACTTTAACTAAGCAAGGAGTGGCTTTTGTCAAAATTACTCTTGCTATTTTGAGACAATATAATATTAATCAGTTAGAAGCTAAATCAGTAATCAATATATTAGCTAATACCAAAGAAATTAAAATCTGGTTGCTAGCAGTCGAGAAAGAAAAAGAATTAATCAAAGTAAGTATACGTAGTTCCCATTATATTGTTAATGAAACAGCTGAAAAATATAACGGAGGTGGGCATAAACTTGCTGCCGGAGCAAAAATAAAAGAGTGGGTAGAACTAGACAATTTGGTTGCTGAATTGGATAAATTAATAACTGAAAAAAACCGGGTTAAAAATTAATTATATGGATAAAAAAGTTTGCTTTGATTGCGGACGGAACATTTCTCCTGGTCGAGAAGTAAGGTTGAAAGAAAATGGACCTGGTTGAGGAGTTGGCGGTGGTCGTTACGGAGGAGGCTGAGGCGGAGGCGGCGGTTGAGGAACTAGCGGAGATGCTGCTTTTTTTTGAATCTGTGCTTCGTGTTATCGGAAACGAAAACAGAAAAGACTAATTATTATCTTAATTATTGTAGGGATTTTTTTACTTATATTTTTGGGAATTATCGCTTATACTTTAATTAAGGCAAGAAAATATTTTTAAAATCCTTTGGAGGGAAACTACCCTATTGCTACTGTCGTTAATTTCTAACACCAAGCCATTGAACTGTCCCCTACCTTCTTTATACGGCTGCATGCGAGCCGGAAAATTGTATTTACTTCTTTGAATAATTCTCTCTGGTTGAGCACCAATGATTCCCTCGGATGGGCCAGTCATGCCTACATCGGTAAGAAAAGCGGTCCCCGAAGATAATATTTTTTCGTCTGCGGTCTGAACGTGAGTATGAGTTCCCCATAAAGCAGTAATCCTTCCGTCAAAATAATAAGCCAAAACCGCTTTTTCGGCCGTAGCTTCAGCGTGAAAGTCAACTAAATGAATATCCGAATCATCATTTTCTAATAATTTTTCTAAAGCAAAATAAGGATTTTGCGCTGGGGGCATAAAAGTAGTTCCAATTAAATTAGTAATTCGAATTTTTTTCTCTCCTCAAGGAATGATTATACTACCTTTTCCCGGATGATAGGGGTTAGAATTTAAAGGTCTTAGTAAATCCGAAGTTTTATCAATGTATTTTCTAGTTTCCTCTAGAGCAAATATGTGGTTTCCAGAAGTCATTATATCAATTCCATAATCTTTTAATTCTCGATAGTGCTTAAAAGAAATTCCTTTACCATGAGTGGTATTTTCAACATTAGCAATTACTAGATCAATTTGATGTTTTTCTTTAACTTCTCTTAAATGACTTTTAATAACCTTTCTTCCTATTTTACCAAAAATATCTCCAATAATTAAAACTTTCATTCTTTAAGGTTTTTTACTAACTACAATAGTTACTACGATTATCATAATTATCAGTGAAGCAAGAAAACCCAATGCTAGTAGTCGTGCTTGAAATTTTCAGTTTCTTCATAGTAATCAATCTCATTCACCTTGCTTTATATTGTTTAGTATATTTAAGAAATGAAGTTTCATAGATATAGAATTTTTAACCCGAATGAGTTAATTTTTTAAAATTTTATCAATTATAATTTTCCTAATTGTTCAAGAGCTTGGCGAGCTGCTTCTTGTTCGGCAACCTTTTTGCTTTTTCCTTGACCCTGGGCGCGAATTTGTTTTAAACTATCATAGACTTCTATAATAAACTGCTGGTTTTTAGTTTGACTTTTTCACTTAATAACTTGGTAAAATAAACGATTATTTTGGGACTGACAAAATTCTTGTAATTGAGTTTTATAATCTCATATTTCATCTTCTCGACCTTTAATTCAAGCAAAGAGAGTTAAATCTAAAAACTTTTTCACTACCTGGGCTCCTTTTTCTAAATATAAAGCGGCAATAAAGGATTCAAATATATCTGCTAAAATACTTTTTTTTTCTACTCCCTTGTTTTTTTCTTCCCCGGCTCCTAACTTGAGAAAATTGAAAAGACCAATCTCTTTGCTTAATTCAGCAAGGGTATTTTCTTGGACCATAAACTGTTTTAACTTACTCATTTGTCCTTCGGAAAAGGATGGATAGGCACGATAAATATAAAGACAAACCCGCATATCCAAAATGCTATCTCCTAAAAATTCTAAAGTTTCATAATCAGCAAGTTTATCATCATCAATTTCGTTCCGAAATGAACTATGCACAAAAGCTTGTTGAAAAGTTTCAGTTTCTTGCACACTGCTGATAATTCTTTCAATCGCTTTTTTGTTTTTTTGTATGCTTAATAAATTAGAGGTCATTCATCTTTATTTTTTTTCCAACTTCTTAATTTTTTTAAAATAAAAAGCCAAAAAGAATACTCCTCCCAATATAACAATTCCCAACCCTATTCAGGGGATAAGGTTTTTTTCCTGACGAGCAGAATCAACTGCAGCACTTTGTTCTAATTGCTGTTCTTTTTGCTCTGCTAATTTCTTCAACAAACTATTTTGGTAAGCAGTAAGGGCAGCCAAATTTGGCATTTGATTGATTTCTTGCTCGGAGTTATGATCAACATTTACGATTCTTCTATTATCATCAAGTCGTGCAACACGAACTTCCCTTCTATGAGTACTAGGGTGACCTTTTGTCCGGACGTTCCTTACCATTTCGTAACCTGTCCTTTCTTGTGACTAGGGTGGAAAAGTCATTTTCATCTTTCTTCTCTTTCTACTTCTTTTGGTTCTAACTCGGAGGTTTTAAAAATGAACCATTGGCTTTCAGGATTATTTGATATTTGCCTGACTAATTCTTCTCTAACCATAAACTTTACCTCCTTGTCTTAAATTCAACGTTTGAACCATGAGGAAAAACTCCACCATAAGCGAAAGGAATATGCTCTCTTGAATCGCTTCCCCATTCTTGATCACCAACCTTTACTATCAACTTTGAATTTCTTCTAGTATAAAAATAGTAATAACGATTAGAATAGAAAAACGTCCGAGTGAGGTCAATTTCAAAAGTTTTATTTTCAGTTACCACCATAAGACCTATGAGGATGGCTTTGCCACTTCTTTCTTCTCCAAAGAACCTTTCTCAATTATTCAAAATTTCCTGGACTCTATTAATACTTTCTTCATCTTTTAAAGAAAAATTAAATGTATAGTGAGAAGAAAGCTGGTAGATACTAACTAGTTCAGATAATTCTTGAAACTTTCTTTCTAGTTCTTCTTTTTCATTACATAATTGAGTATATGTCGTTGAGGATACATTCGGTCGGTTATCTCCTCTTTCATTATTTAACTCAACTATCTTTTCTTGGAGTTCTTGCTGAATTTGTTCTAATTGCTGTTCTGTGTTTTGTCGAATAGCCTGCTCGTTCTGTAATTGTTCCCTGGTTGGTCTATCCAATAAACTATGCAAATCATCTCCTTGCGGCAAGGCAGGCAAATCACCTAAATCATCTACTCCTAAAGATACTTGAGCATTATTTATTATGGCTTGTAAGTTAATTCGTTGATTAGTCAGACCTCTAAGATTATCATTAGCACTAGTAAGTTGGTTTTGAGTTTGTTGAAGCGTTTCTTGTTCATTTTGTAAACTTCTTCTTGCTTGGGCTCGTTCAACTGTTATTCTTTGTAATTCTTGTCGCAACTGATCCCTTTGCTGCTCAGCAGCTTGGCGAGAATTTTGTTCAGTGGTTAGATCAGTTTGCAAGTCATCAATAGTGTTGTTCGCTTCATCTAATCTACCTTGTAATTCATCTGTTGCTTGGATCAATTCTCTTCTTTCTCTGACTAAATTGGCTATTTGAGTGTTTTTAATTTCCAATAATTCTTCTTGAACCTGATTTTCTTCTTTTAATTCAGTGATTAGACTATTTTCATCAGTTTGTACTTCTCTTTCTAAAATAGTTCCGGGTTTAACAATAGTAATATCTTCGGGGTTATCAATAGTAATTCCTCCTTCTTCGGGGTTTCTATTCAAGACTTCATTAGAGACATAAACTGTATGTTCACAGTTTTGGCCACGGGTTAAGCCTAGTTGCTCTACTAACTCAAAACTTAGGTCTAAATTATGACCTTTGCCTCCGTGAAAAAAATAATACCTTTCGTGTCCTGATTTGTTATCAAATTCTTCTGCTGCGCCTAAATAGTTTCTTCTTCGACTTTCTAATTGAACAAAGTTAACTGGGATTAATTGTCTTTGCTGAGTAGATATTGTAGATACAGTAGCATATTGCTGCTGGGGTTGATTTATTATTTGTACCATACTTTTTTACCTCATATTTATATTTTTAAATATTTATTTTAATTTATTAATGAATAATTTTATCGCTTGACTTATAAATGACCATTTTAATTTAAATCTTTTCAGTGCCATGATCTTTTTGTTAAAAAGAAATATTATGGTAATAGTACAGGAATATATCAATCGATATCATCCATTGCCTCAGAGAAGATGAACAAAGAAATTAGATTTACGTAATCTTAAACTAGAAGGAAATGGAGACTTGCGAGAATTTGTTGACTTAGAAGAATTAAACTGCTCGGGAAATAACATTGCTAATTTAATTCTTCCTTCCAATCTCCGTGTTTTGGATTGTTAAGGAAATAATCTTACTGAATTTGACTTTTCTGTCTTAAATCCTAATACTCTGACCCACTTAAGAATTTCTAATAATAATTTGTCTCCTCGTGATTTGTCTTGCTTTAGCAGATTAATCAACTTGGAAGTGTTAGAAATTGGTAATGGAGCAGCTACTGACAAGAAGTTTAATCGTTTCTGAGGCTCTTTGGGATTTCTAAGAGACTTGCGGAAATTAGAAGTATTAGATATTCAGTCCACAGATATTTGTGAAGGATTGAATTTTTTGCCTTCTAGCGTAGTAATTGTTCTTGCTCAAAATGATAAAAGACCTGGTTCAGAAGTCTTGGTTATTCGAGATGCCCTGTCTCCTTATAATTTTCAAATGAAAAAATGACGAGAAACTCATGATCTTAATTATATTAGACTTCAAACTCAATTAGTTGAAGCTCAAAATGAAATTAAAAAATTAAAAGATAAACAAGAAGAATACGAACAATTGTTAATTCAATGGTCAGAAGAAATAAAGACAAAAGAAACTAACGAAGCCGAAATCCAAACAGAAGGTTTATTGAGTCAAGGACCAGAAACTTCTAAGTCAGATTCGTCAGAAGCAAGTCTGATTAAAGAAGCCGAAGAAAAATTTGGAACTAGTTTACAAAAAATATTAAAAGCTCTTTTAGCAGAAGAGAAAGAAGCTGAGCAACGACAAGCACAAATTCTTCAACCACTAAAAAAATAACTAAAATTAAGTTTTTTTTAGCCTTTTGAAATAATTGATTTAAGCCATTAATGAAGTTGGTAGCAAAAAATTCAAGCTCTAACTTGCCTGCTAAACTAGGAAAATAATCTATTTTTTTGCTATAAAAGCAATCGTTTCGCCTTTTTCTAAATTAAGGAAATTGTACTTTCAAAAATTTTCGTATCTTTTCATGGTTGACTTTTCGTCTTCTAAAACTTTACATTAATAAATTTAGCTCGTATAGAATTTAATATCGGTAATTTTTCTTTTTTTATCTCTTAATAAATTACGAGTCTTATTGCTACCTTCTAGGAACGAAGCTAAGTCTTTTTTATTATATCAGCAAACTGCTTCTTGAGAAAGTAAATAAACTTCTGGGTTTTCACCCTTTGCATCAAATAAACGGACATGGATTAAAGGATTAGTAATAATCAATTTATATTTTTTTTCTTTTTGGCTTTGGCAATTGCTGCATTCTTTAACTTGACTTTGTAGTTGACGAGATTGCGGACAACTGATACCGCATTTATGCGAAATAGTTTTGTGATTTTCTCGTTGCTTTTTATGTTCTTCACAATAGCCTTGACAAACTTTACACTTTTTAGTTTCCTCTTTGACTTTGTTTAATTTATCTTTTTTATCTTTAGCCTTAGCGAGAAGAAGATGATAATTGCTTGCTTTTTCTTCTAAATTGGCCTGGTAATTTTGTTGAGCCTGTTCATTCATTTCTTCGACCGGGGAGTTAGCAATTTTTTCTTTAATTTCCTTGGTAATAGTAATTTTGCTGAATAAAAAAAGTTTTTTTTTTAAATTTTCTTCGAGCGGAGAATCTAAAATAAATTTTTTTAAATTTTCTCTGTTTTCTCTGGTTTCAGTTTCTAGTTTTTCATGTTCTTCTTCAGCCTTAGTTAATTTATTTCAATGATTTTGACAGTAAGGAACGCTTTTTAATTTACTGTCTTTACCTAATTCATTTTTTAAATTAATCAGAGGTTTTTTCAAGCAACTATTATCAGCTTTTATCAAAAGCAATCCCAAGTCTTCTTTTTTCCTACTTGGTTCGATTATTAGTAGATCAATCACCTGATTGCACTTTATTTGTTTTCTTAACTTAGTAGTAAATAAGTTAGGGTTTTGACAATCTGAACAATCTTTTATCTTTCTCTTTAAATTCTTAAATTGCAAACAACGAGAATAAGCCATAACTCCCTGAGACTTATCACAACAATTAGCAGTTTTGTGCTTTTCTAATTGTGATTGGTGAGAAGAACAATAAATTGACTTTTCAGTTACTTCATCTTTTCTTCTTTGCTTACGGTAAATTGAAGCTCGACGATTTTTATCTTTATGTTTAGTAATTGTTTCTATTTCTTCGTTCTCTTTAATCAGAGCAGCTTTAACAATTTGATCCTCGCCGCCGGTTCATACGTCTCTACATTCTCTACATTCTTTAATTTGCTTTTGTAAATCACGAAACTCAGCACAACGAGAATAAGCCATAACTCCCTGAGACTTATCACAACAATTAGCAGTTTTGTGCTTTTCTAATTGTGATTGGTGATGGAGACATTTTTCTCTTACTTTCTGGTAGAGATTAATTACTTTTTTTCCAGAAGTGCTTGCTTTTTGGAATCTATCAAGATTGAGCTTCTTGATTTTCCCTTTTTTAGTGATAATTAGCAAAGATTTTTCAGTTTTGGTATTACCTTCTTTGACCGAAAAAAAATAAGTGATATATTCTCTCGATTGTAATTTTAATCCGTATTCTTCGCGAAGATTAATGCTCTTGTTTATTGCGGTGAACTTATAGAAACTGATAATATACAGTTTACCATGATTAGAGAAACATCAAAGATCATCTCGCCGATTAAGTTTAATGATAGTCAACCCATCGCCCCGAACTTTCAATTCTTTCCCCTGGCTGGGAATATTGGTTCCTTCCAAACTACCAATTTCATGAATGTTTAAATAAGTGTTAATAGTATTTTCTTTTTTGCTTTCTGCTTGACTAAGGATAACAATTCTCTCCTCGTGAGGAGTTAATTTACGCTCATCAATCACATGAAATTCATCGGAAAAAATAGTGCGACGGTGATCATGTGAGTAAACTTTTTGCAGCGCTTGTAATTCTTCAATTAACTTTTGTTTTTTTTCTGTTTCACTAGCAATCAATTGCTGTAATTTGGCATTTTCTTGGTGTAAGTCGGCAATTTCTTTTTGCAATTTTTCCCTTCTTTCAGGAGTGAATTGGCGGAAATTAGCAGGGGTGTCCAAAACTCGGTTAACTCCTGCTTGATCTAATTTAAATCTCTCTTTTAATTTTTGGTCTCGTTCTTCTTCTGAAGGAGAATTACGGGTGATTTCGGCAATTTCTTGGTAATTATTAATAATGAAAAGCCGAGTCTCTAAGTTGATTAATTCTTTTTTGTTTTTTTGGTGAAGGAATTGGGCTTTTTTTTCAATGTTTTCTAAGCGCTGTTGAATAAATCCTTGGAGAATTTCTTTTAAAGAAAAGATTTTTGGCTGATCATCAATCAAGGCTCGCATTTTCACGCTAAATGAATTCTGAAGACTAGTGGTTTGATATAACTTATTTAAAATTATATTTCCGTCATAATTAGGATCAAACTTCAAATGAATATTCACTTTATCTTCTCAATTGGAATAATCAGCTACGCTCTTTAAGCCTTCAATTTTTTTGTCCTTGATAACTTGGCTAATTCGTTCAACCAACTTAGCCTTATTAACCTTGAAAGGTAATTCGGTAATCCTAATCAAATCTTTTTTTTCCTTTTCTTGCTTGCTAGGAATGATTTCAGCTTTGCCTCTAATATAGATAGTTCCTTCTCCCTTTTCATAAAGTTCCAATAAATTTTCTTTTTCTAAAATAATTCCTCCTCCCGGAAAGTCTGGTCCTTGGAAAGTTTGGAATAATTCTTCAGTACTGAGAGTAGGATTTTCCACCAGCCGGATTGTCGTATCCGCTAACTCTCCTAAATTATGAGGTGGAATGTTAGTGCTCATTCCTACCGCAATACCGCTGGAACCATTGAGAAGCAAGTTTAAACTGGCCGGTAAAATTTTTGGTTCTTTTTCGTTTTCATCATAGTTATCAATTCATTCTACCGTTTCAAAAGCCAAATCTTCCAACAGATATAAACCAAAAGGACTTAGACGAGCTTCGGTATAGCGCATGGCCGCGGCTGGATCACCATCTAGCGAACCTCAATTTCCTTGACCGTCAACTAGCGGATAACGATAATTGAAATCTTGGGCCATTTTTACCATGGCCTGGTAAATACTTTGTTCGCCGTGCGGGTGATATTTTCCCATCACGTCACCGACCGTTTTGGCTGCTTTTCGGTAACCCTTATTCGGTAGTAGTCCTAATTCATAAAGTGTGTAAAGTATTCGGCGCTGCACCGGTTTCAAACCATCCTGTAGTTGGGGCAAAGCTCGGTCTTCTACTACTTCATAAGCATAAGAAAGGAATTTTACTAATAAAGCTTGATCAATTTCGATTTGATTATTTTCTTTAACTATTACCTGAGCGTGTTTGTGTTCTCCACTTTCTAAACGCTGCTTCCGAAAAGTACTTTTTGGTCCCATCATCTCTTCGATGATTTGGCGAATAGTAGGCGGGCTGGAATAAAGTAATTGGTGCAAACAACGACGTCGTAAAGCCATAGTGGTTTCTCGTAGTTGCTGGGCATTCATTTCTCCTAATCCTTTAAAGCGTTGAATAGTATAACCTTTTTGCTTTTCTTGACGATAATTTTCTAATTCTTGGTCGCTGTAAAGATACTTGACTTCTTTTTTACTTTGGACTTTGTAAAGCGGTGGGACGGCTAAAAAGAGGCGATGTTCTTCAATCAAATAACGAAAATAACGAGCAAAGAAAGTTAAAACCAAACATTCGATATGCTTACCGTCCACATCGGCGTCAGTCATGATTATTATCTTTCCATAACGCATTTTTTTTAGTAAATTTTGCCGAGTTTTTTCGATTAAGATTCGCAATTGCTCGGAATTTAAAGGTTGATAGGCAGAAATGGTTTGTTTTTGATCCTCTTCGTCTTCATAAGTAAAATCATCAGTAATTTGTAAACTTTCCGCTGGAAAACCAGCTTCTAACTTTGGTTGAAAACTATTATAATAATTCTGAGTTGCTTCGTTAATGCTAAACCCTAAAGCATTGGTTAGATTTTTTATTTCCTCATTTTTAAAAACTTTTATTCGTTCCGATTTTTCTACATTAATGACTTTACCTTTAAGGACTAAAACTGCTTGAAAATTACAATCACGACCTAGTTTTGCAGTACCCGCTGCCGATTCTCCTTCAACCAAAAATATTTCATTTTCTTCCGGTTTTTTGGAAATACAATCGGCTAATTTGCCAGGCAAAATGGCACTTTGTCGTCCTTCCCGCAACAGTTCTTGGTGCTCTTCAGTTTTAATCCTGACTTGAGCCGCGTCAATAATTTTTCGGGCAATAGCTTCGGCAGTTGTGCTATGATCTTGAAAAAATCTTTGCATTAACTCAACAGTAGCATTTTTGACGATCTCTCGTGCTTTTTTATTGGCTAAACGATCTTTGGTTTGTCCAGCAAACTCAGGGTCTTGCATCCGCACCGCTATTAAAACAACTAGTCCTTCTAAGACATCTTCTTTAAGAATATTAACTTTTAGGCCGGGATATTTTTCCTTTATTCATTCCCGACAAGTCAAAGCTAGACCATTTTCAAAACCTTCGGCATGAGTACCTCCGCTAGCTGTGCTGATATTATTACAAAAAGATTTGATTGCGCTCTTTCGATGCATTTGGTTATATTGAAAAGCAAAATTAAGATAAAAATAATTTTCTCCTGGTGAGGAGTATCACTCTTCCGCACAAATTTCCGTATTCTCTAAGCCATTATCTTGATTTATTTCTTTGACTCAGCCAGCTAGACCAGTTTCCGAATGATAAACAACTGGCTCTGTCTCGGCAGTATTGAAAAAAAGCAAAGTAAGTTTTGGATTAAGGTAAGCTAGTTCTTTTAAACGATTTTGAATAACTTCAATTTTGAAATGAGTAAATTCTTTAAATATTTTTTGATCCGGAGTAAAAGTAATTGTAATACCATTCTGTACTTGGGGGGTAGAAGTAATTTTTGAGTTTACCAAAATACCTTCTTCGAATTCTAAGTATTCAGTTTTTCCTTCTCTTCTGCTCCAAACTTTTAAACTAGTTGACAAAGCATTAACTGCTGTAACACCTACTCCATGTAAACCACCCGAGGTTTTGTAGACTTCATTACTGAACTTCCCTCCCGAATGAAGGACAGTAAAAATAGTTTCTAGCGTGCTCCGGTGGGTTTCTGGATGAATTTCAATTGGAATTCCTCGACCGTTGTCTTCCATGGTAAGAGACCTTTGGTCTGCAGAAAGGATTACTTTAATTTCAGTACAATAACCTGCGACTGCTTCGTCAATTGAATTATCAATTACTTCTTGAAAGAGATGGTGCCAGCCTTGCTCATCAGTGGAACCTACATACATTCCTGGTCGTTTTCGAACTGCTTCAATATTTTCTAAAACTTGAATATCTTTGGCGCTATATTGCCCCTTTTTTTGCTTTTGAATTGAATCGTCTTGTTTTTCTTGATTCTTTTTTTTGTCCATAACTTTTATATTAAAATTTTACAGCCTACTTGCTAAATCTAGTTTTTGATGCGTGATTAGTTCAAATCCATGATGACTTGTAACTAAATATAAATTACTCTTAAACAAATAACTATAAGCAAAAATTAATATTATATGGATAAAGAAGAATTAGCAAAATTAAAAGAATTACGTTTACAAATGGAAGGAATTAGCATTAATCTTTGTCGAGAAGCTTTGGAAAAAAATAATTATGATTTGCAGTCAGCCCGCCAGTGATTACAAGAAAAAGCAAAACTTTTCAGAAAAGACCAAGAAGAAGGTGAAAAAAAGCAAAAATTCGGCATTGTAAATATCAAAGAGAAAGAAAAAAAAATAGTGGCTTTTTTACTTACTTACAAGGACCCTTCTATTCCTTCTGACAACGAACAATTTCGAGAAGTGGTGACAAAACTCGAAAATATCCTTTTAGACAATTTTTCTGATTTCTATAAAAAAAACGATTGAAAACTGCCCCCAAATGCTCGGGAATTATTAGATAAATTATCACTAGCCATCAAAGATAAAGAAATTAATTTAGAAAGATGTCGTTTTTTTCGCCAAAAAGAACAGGAAAAATTAGGAATCTACCTCCACCATAATAAAAAAATTGGGGCTTTGGTTTTAATTGAAGGAGGAGATGAAGAAATTGCTCACGAATTGGCACTCCAAATAGTAGCTAACAAACCACAGTTTCTTTCTTTAAATGACATTCCTCAAGAAATTTGAGAAAAAGAAAAACAAAGATTCTTAATTCAAGCCCAAGAGGAAAATCCGGAAAAAAAGCCGGAAATCATTCAAAAAATTGTGCAAGGCAAGTTAGATAAAAGCTTAACTAGTGCTTGTTTTTTGGAGCAAAGTAATTTTCGTAATCCAGAAACTAAAATCAAAGATTATTTAGCGGAAAATCAGGCACAAATCAAAAAATTTTATTTATTAACGACTTAGCTTAGCATATAACAAAAACAAAATAAATTTATTCCATTCTCCTGAAGGAGAAGCGAGTTAATTTTGTTTTTGTTATTTTTTGCTTGCTTACAAAATCAAACTATCAAAAAAACCCTTTTTTAAAAGGAAAATGACTTAAAAACTATATTATATGAATAAAACCGATAAAATTGAGAATCAAAATACGAAAGGAATCAATTTCTAAGTAATATGGCAGAAAAAACTACCTTTGAGCTAAATAAAGAGCACGTTAACATTACTACAATTGGTCATGTTGATCACGGTAAAACCACTTTAAGTGCTGCGATTACTAAATATGCGGCTAGCAAAGGATGGGCTAAGTTTGTTGATTATAAAGAAATCGATAAAGCACCCGAAGAAAAAGCGCGGGGAATCACCATCAACGCCACCCATTTAGAATTTGAAACAGAAGCAAGGCATTATTCTTTAACTGATTGTCCCGGACATGCGGATTATATCAAAAACATGATTACCGGAGCTTCCCAAGCCGATGGAGGTATTTTAGTGGTTGCCGCTACGGATGGAGCAATGCCTCAGACTAAAGAACATTTACGCTTAGCTCGCCAAATCGGGGTTAAACACTTAGTAGTTTTTATGAATAAAGTAGATACTATTATTGATCCGGAAATGTTGGACTTGGTAGAAATGGAAATGCGTGACATTTTAACTCAATATGGTTTTGACGGACAAAAAGTTCCTTTTATCAAAGGCTCGGCTTTATGTGCTTTGGAAGGAAAGAGCCCGGAGATTGGTGAAAAAAGAATTGAAGAATTACTTAATATTATTGATAAATATATTCCTAATCCTGTGCGCGATACTTCCAAACCTTTCTTGATGCCAGTTGGTAAAGTGGAATCTGTAACAAAAAGTAAGAGCGGAGGCGGTATAGGAACTGTATTAACTGGCGTCCCTCTACGAGGAATATTAAAATTAGAACCTCGCGGAACAGAAGTAGAAATTGTGGGATTTGGTCCAACCATTAGCGCCGTGGCTACTGGAATCGAAATGTATCATAAACCATTAAGTGAAGCCGTACCAGGATATGATATTGGTATACTCTTAAGAGGTGTTAAGAAAGAGCAAGTTCACCGCGGACAAGTTTTAGCTGCCCCAGGAACGATCAAACCTCACACTAAATTTGAAGCTACTGCTTACATTTTAAAAAAGGAAGAAGGTGGAAGGCATACCCCTTTTGGTGGTAGCGATAAAGAAGGCAAAAAAACCAAAAGTGGAAAAGAATACCGACCACAATTTTTTTTTCACACTGCTGATGTTACTGGTAGCATCTCTTCGCCAAAAAATCCCCAAACAGGAGAGATAGTTGAAATGGTAATGCCCGGAGACAGTATTAACTTTATTGTAGAACTTGGCAGTCCGGTGGCTATTGAAAATAATACCAAATTTTCCATTCGAGAAGGTGGGAAGACGGTAGGCGAAGGAACAGTTACCAAAATTAT
>Ga0163163_10001910_pt1 | contig 17626 bp, 12 predicted proteins | sample S65metaG_FD_119766 | JGI IMG/M metagenome (GOLD analysis project Ga0163163, IMG submission 119766) | Switchgrass rhizosphere microbial communities from Kellogg Biological Station, Michigan, USA - S6-5 metaG | ecosystem: Host-associated > Plants > Roots > Rhizosphere > Soil | place: USA... | reverse complement strand
CGACATCCACCTCTTCTGCGAGGGCACGCACGCTCGCATCTACGAAAAGCTCGGCGCCCATCTGACCTCGCGCGACGGCGTTTCCGGAACGCAGTTTGCGGTCTGGGCGCCGAATGCGCAAGCGGTGAGCGTGGTGGGCGACTTCAACGGCTGGCGGATGGACGCGACGCCCCTGCAGCGCCTGCCGGGCGGCGGCATTTGGTTGGGTTTCGTGCCCGGCGTCGCGCGGGGGCAGCTCTACAAGTATCGCATCACTTCGCGCAACGGCCAGCTGTTGCCGGACAAGGCCGATCCGTACGGCGTGGCTCAGCAGTCTCCACCGGAGACGGCGAGCGTGGTCTGGAACCTGGACTACGCATGGCAGGATCAGCGCTGGATGTCCGAGCGCTCGGAGCGCAGCGCGCTGGCCGCGCCGATGAGCGTGTACGAAGTGCACCTCGGATCCTGGATGCGCGTGCCGGACGATCGCCATCGATCGCTCAGCTACTGCGAGCTGGCGCCCAAGCTGATCGAGCACGTGAAGCGGCTGGGGTTCACTCACGTGGAGCTCATGCCCGTCATGGAGCACCCGTTCTTCGGCTCCTGGGGCTACCAGGTGACAGGCTACTTCGCGCCCAGTGCGCGCTACGGCTCCCCGCAGGACTTCATGTCACTGATCGATGCCCTGCATCAGAACGGGGTTGGCGTGATCCTGGACTGGGTGCCGGCGCATTTCCCTTCCGACGGACACGGCCCCGTCTACTTCGACGGGACGCACCTGTACGAACACGACGACCCGCGCCAGCGCGAGCACCCGGAGTGGGGCAGCGTGGTGTTCAACTACGGGCGGCTCGAGGTGCAGAGCTTCCTGACGTCGAGCGCGGTGTTCTGGCTCGACAAGTTCCACGCCGACGGCCTGCGGGTGGACGGCGTCACTTCGATGCTTCACCTCGACTACGGCCGCGCCGATGGGCAATGGGTGCCGAACCGTCACGGCGGCCGCGAGAACCTGGACGCGGTGGCCTTTCTCAAGCGGCTGAACGATGCCGTGCACCGTGAGTACCCCGACGTGCTGACCATCGCGGAGGAAGCGACGGCCTGGCCCCGCGTGACGGGCCCGACCCGCCAGGGCGGGCTGGGGTTCGATCTCAAGTGGGACATGGGCTGGATGCACGACACGCTGCGCTACCTGGCGCGCGATCCCCAGCACCGCCGCTATCACCATGACGAACTGACATTCCGCCGCATGTACGCCTATAGCGAGCGCTACCTGCTCTCGCTCTCACACGACGAGGTCGTATACGGCAAGGGCTCGCTGCTGAGCCGCATGCCTGGCGACGAATGGCAGAAGTTCGCGAATTTGAGGCTGCTGTTCGCCTACATGCTGGCGACGCCCGGCAAGAAGCTGCTGTTCATGGGCGGCGAGTTCGGCCAGCACCGCGAGTGGAACCACGACGCGAGCATCGACTGGCAGCAGTCGACGACTCCGCTCTCGCAGGGGGTGCAGCACCTGGTGAGGGATCTCAACCGGGTCTACGTGGAGAACCCGGCGCTGTACACCCGCGACCACGATCCGGAGGGCTTCGACTGGATCGACGCCAACGACAGCCGCCAGAGCACCCTGTCCTTTCTGCGCCGCTCGGGGGAACCGGACGAGTGCATCGTGGGCGTGTTCAACTTCACGCCCGAGCCGCGCCACGACTTTCGCCTCGGGGTGGAGGGCGGCGGCTACTGGCACGAGCTGATCAATACCGACGCCAAGGTGTATGGCGGCAGCGGGCTGGGCAATAAGGGTGGAGTCTACGCCGAAGCCATCTCCAGCCACGGGCGCCCCCACTCGCTGAGCCTCACGTTGCCCCCGCTCGGCGCGCTACTTCTGAGCCGAGGCTGAGACGCCTGAGCCGGGGTTGAGCGGGCTTCGCGACGCGCGCTGCGCGCAAAGCCCGCTTGCCCAACTCCTGATGGTCAGAATACGCGGATGGGGACCTCCGCGGGCGCGGCCAGCAGCTTCTCGATCTCGTCGTCGAGGCGCACCAGGGTCAGCGACGCCCCTGCCATCTCGAGGGAGGTGCAGTACTCGCCCACGTAGTTGCGCGCGACCTCGATGCCGCGCTTCTTCAACTGGTCGTGCGCGATGCCGTACAGCAGGTACAGCTCGCTGATCGGGGTGCCGCCCAGGCCGTTGATCATCAGCGCCACGCGATCGCCCTTGTTGTAGGGCAGGTCCGGCACGACAGCATCGAGCAGCGTGCTCACGATCTCGTTGGCGGTACCGCGCTTGGCGCGCTTGCGGCCGGGCTCGCCATGAATGCCGATGCCGACCTCCATCTCGTCCTCGGCGATCGAGAACAGCGCCGAGCCCTTGGCAGGCGGGATACAGGAGCTGAGCGCGATGCCCATGGTGCGCGTCACGCTGTTCACCTTCTTGCCGATCTCCAGCAGGCGGTCCAGATCCGCTCCCTGCTCGCTGGCCGCGCCGACCGCCTTGATCACGAAGAAGTTGCCGGCGACGCCGCGGCGCCCCACCGTCCACGTCGAATCGGACACGGCGACGTCGTCGTCGATGATCAACGTCTTGACCTTGACGCCCTCCGCGTCCGCGAGCTCGGCGGCCATCTCGAACGCCAGACGATCGCCCGTGTAGTTGTTCACCAGGTAGAGCACGCCCTTCTTGGAGCGCAGCAACTTGGTGGTCTCCGTCACGTAGTCGACCGGCGGCGCCGAAAACACGTCGCCGGGACAGGCGGCGTCCAGCATGCCGCGGCCGACCGCCATCACATGCGCAGGCTCATGCCCGGACCCCGACCCCTGAATGATCGACACCTTGTCGTCGCGGGGCGCGTCCTTGCGCAGGATCAGGTTGTATTCGGGCACGTAGCGCAGCGTGTTCGGGTTGGCGAGTGCCAGGCCCTTCAGCATCTCGGGCACGAATTCCTTCGGCGCGTTGACGAACTTTCTCATGCTCAGCCCTCTGGTGTTGTGGCGAGGCGCTGGCCTCGCGGGAACATTCACGCCGTGCCGCGCAGGGCGCTGCACAAGCTCTTGGCGATCACCGCCACGGCGGTGGCACCCGGATCGACGGAGCCGCGGCTGCGTTCACCGGTGTACGCGGCGCGACCGCGCTTGGCCACCAGCTCGCTGGTGGCGCGCGCCGCCAGGTCGGCGGCCTCGCTGGCGCGCTCCAGCGCCAGCAACGGTGGCGAGGAGCCGTTCACTGCCTCGCGCTCGAAGCAGTCGATGAAGGGCCCCAGCGCATCCAGCAGCGTTTTGTCGCCGAGCGACGCTCCGCCGCGCTGCGCGATACCGTTGAAGGCCGCGCGCAACATCAGCACGACTTGCGCGGGACCGATCGCCTGCAGCTCCGCGGCCGCCCCTCCCGCGCGCAGGAAGGCGGTACCCCAGATCGGCCCGGAGGTACCACCGCAGCGGCTGGTGATGATCACGGCCACCTTCTTGAGGAACGTGCCGACGTTGCTGCGATCCAGCGAGTCGAACTCGGCCAGTACCTTCTCGAAGCCGCGCGCCAGCGAAAAGCCGAAATCACCGTCGCCCACCACGGAGTCGAGCGCGGAGAAATGGGCCTCGTTCTCGACTGCGGTCTGCGCGATGCAGCGCACGACTTGCTCCGTGATCAGCATCGAGCCCACTGCAGCCGAAGGTGTTGATCCGTCGCTCATCCAATTCCTCCTGCCTTACGCCCGCCCGCCAGCGGTACAGCTGCCCGTTGCACGGCTGGCAGCTGTGCTGCTGGCAGGCATGCCGCCAGGTCTTCCAGACACAGCACCCCTCCCATCGGGCGCGCGGGGCTGCGAGTCTCGAGCACGCGCAGGGGGTCGCCCGGATCGCCGAGGTGCGACACCACCATCAGGGCCGTGTCGAAACGCTCCTGCTCGGTGTAGCCGTTGACCGTGACCACGCACGCGAGCGCCGCGGCGGTCGCCGCCTCCAGGCCGTTCTGCGAGTCTTCGATCACCAGCGTCTCGGTGGGCAGCGCACCGAGATGCGCGACTGCCAGCAGATAAATGTCGGGGGCCGGCTTCTTGCGGGGCACGTCATCGCCGGCGAACACACCGGCAAAGCGGCTGGCGTTCTCTTCGCCCGCCGCCACCTTCAGGACCGCCTCGACGGACTCGCGCGCCGAAGTAGAAGCCACCGCCAGCCGCCAGCCCGCCTCGAGCGCTTCCTCGATGATACGCCGGATGCCGGGGCGCGGCGGCAGCTCGCCGGCGAGCACTCGCTGCGTGTACAGCTCCGTCTTGCGCCGATGCCAGCGTGCGACCTCGCTCGCCAGCTGCTGCTCGTCCCGCGGCAGCCCAGCCCGCGCGATGAAGTCCTGCGTCAGCAGGCTGGCCATGCGCTCCTTGCCGCCGCCGATGCGCAGCTTGACACCGTATTCCTCCTCGGACCACTGCACGGGCAGGCCGAACTCACGAAAGGTCTGGTTGAACGCCGGGAGGTGGCCGTGACGCTCGGTGTCGGCCAGGACACCGTCGCAGTCGAAGATGAGCGTGGTCAAGCAGCCTTGCTTTCACTGTGAAAGAGGCGCAGATGCTCCCGGGCCATCGAGAGCACGCGCTCGCGCACGAAGCGCAGCAGCGTGGGCGGATCGGCATGACCGGGGTGCGCGCGGAAGAAGTCCTCGTGCGCGCCCATGTAGGCGATCTTGAGCGCGGTGGAGATGTTCACCTTGGCGCAGCCGCGGGCGATCAGATCGGCGAATTGCGCCGCCGAGAGGCCGGTACCGCCGTGCAAACAAATCGGCACCGGAACCTGCGCCACGATGTCCGAGACGCGCTGCGCGTTCAGCACCGGTGGCGCCTTGTACACTCCATGCGCGTTGCCGATCGCGGGCGCGAACACATCGACGCCCGTCGACTTCACGAAGTCGACCGCCGTTTCGAGCGAGTAGATGTCCGACGCAAGGTCCGAACCGACGCCGTCTTCGACGCCCAGGATACCCTCGATCTCGCCCTCGACGTGGGCACCGTGCGCGCGCGCCTCCGCCACGACCTCGATCGTCTGGCGCTTGTTCTCCTCCACGCTCGGCAAATGCGAGCCATCGAACAGCACCGAGTTGTAACCCTGCTTCAGACAGGCGGTGATCACCGCGCGATCCGGGCAGTGGTCGAGATGCAACGCGATGGGGATCGGCGCTGCATCGGCGTACGCACGGAACATCGCGTACAGCGGCTTCAGCCCGATGGACTTCACCGTCTTGACCGACGTCTGCACGATCAGCGGGGCTCGCAGCTCCGTGGCCGCCGTGATCACCGCCTCGAGCGTCAGGTCGTTGACGACGTTGAAGGCCGCCACTCCGTAGCGGCGCGCGAACGCGTCGCTGAGAATCTTCTGTGTAGAAACGACTGGCAAATGAACCCTCGCCCCCTCTCTCGCGAGCGATATTCCCCGCGCCTCCGGCCCGGCGCAAGAGGCGAACGGCGACGGGCTTCCGCCGTCCCCGGCTCAGGCAAATTTCGGGGGGCGCTCGAAATGAAACATTGGAAAGTTACGTTGCGAAGGCAGGCGGCAGAGCTGCGGCGAACGCTCGCCTCCGCTGGGCGGTCGACACAACCGCCAACGTGGCGGCATCGCCCGAATAATCCAGTGCGCCACGCATCGCTGTGCGTGTTCGAGGCGCTCCGGGATAGCAAAGCCGCGTTGGCGCATGCGCGAGGTCACTGGCGAGGCTAAACTGGGCAAGCCACTCGCCCCACGGCGTGGCTTCCGAGCATGGCATCCGCACCCTGTTTCCCGGACGCGTGATACCGATGGATCTGGCACCTCCTTCTGCGGCGATACCCCGTCCCTCCGAGAACTCTGAGCCGGTGGCTGATCCACATGCCGAGGACGCGTCCGAGCAGCGACCCGATCGGCGCATCGGTCAGCTGGTAGATGGTAAGTACTTCATCCTGCGGCGCCTGGCGTGTGGCGGGATGGGCAGCGTGTACGAGGCCCGTCACAGCGTGGTGGGTCGGCATTTCGCGCTGAAGTTCCTGCACGAGCAGTACGCGCAGCGCAGCAGCATGGTGCAGCGCTTCTTGAGAGAAGCGCAGGCGGCGGGCTCGATTGCCAGCGAGCACGTGATCAGCGTGCTCGATTACGGCAGCGCCGACGGCGCCCCGTACTTGGTGATGGAACTGGTGCGCGGACAGGATCTGCGCGAGCTCTTGATCGAACATCAGCGGCTGGAGGAGCAACGCGCCGTGCGCATCGTGCTGGACGCCTGCCGCGGGCTGGCGCTGGCGCATGATCGCGGGCTGGTGCACCGCGACCTGAAGCCCGCAAACATCTGCGTCACCCAGCGCGCCGACGGCAAGGAGATGGCGAAGGTGATCGACTTCGGCGTCGCCAAGCTGCGCGACGGCGTGGATTTGAGCGAAGAGGGCACGCTGATCGGCACGGTGGGCTACATGTCGCCCGAGCAATTCACCGATCACCGGCACCTCGACGCGCGCGCCGACATCTATGCGCTGGGCGTGATCCTGTATCAGGCGCTCGCAGGCCACCCGCCGCACCAGTGCAGCCGCTCCGAGCTTCTCTACCGCATCGTGTCCGTGGATCCGCCGCCGCTTTCGCAGCTGTGTCCGGAGCTGTCGCCGGGCCTGTCGGAGGTGGTGCAGCGCGCGCTCGCGCGCAACAAGGACGAGCGCTATCCGAGCGCCCGGGAGCTCGGTCGCGCCCTGGAGCCGTACGCGGGGGAGAGCCTGTCGCTGCGTCCGCTGCCTGGGGCTTCGCCGGGTCCGCGACGTCGCCGCGGCGATCTCGGAACGGCCGAGACCGAGCTGGAGAGCGCTCCCACCTGGGTCGCGCTGGGCAAGCCCGAGCGGCGCAACGTGCGCGCCGATCGTCACTGTGAACGGCAGAGCTCTCCGGATGCTACCCACGCCCTGGCGGAAGAGTTCTGCCGCCAGCCGGTCGGGTTCGTCACGACCGGGCTCGCAGCGCGTGAGCCGAGCGCCAGCCAACGAGCGCTGGTGCTCAGCGTGGGTGCGCTGGCGCTCAGCGTGGTGGCGATGACCACGATGTTCATCTTCGTGTACAGCCACGGGGAACGCGCGCTGGAGGCGCCTGCCCTGCAGCGCTCGGCGGCAGCCATCGCTGCCGCGCAGTTGCCGTTGCCGGAAGTCGCTCGTCCCGCTGCGCCGACAGCGAGCACTCCGGCGTATCTGCGTCCCGGCAGTTCTGTGGGGATGGTTCGCCCCGCCAGCCCGTCCGCTTCGAGCGAATGCCCGGGCACGAGCCCGCTCGCACCGGCTTCCGTGATCGAGTCGGGCCCCGATGGTACTGCGACCGAGGTCGAGCTGCGCGCTGGTGGGCCGATGCGCGGCATCCCCGGACGCGCTCTCGAGGGCGCTCTGCCGTGCGAGTGACATTCTGCGCGTGGCCTCCAGCGGGCCGCAACTCGCGGCGGTGATGCCCGATGAAGACCAGCATGAAAACCATGCTGGGTGGGTGGGACGAGAACGGCCTCTGGGCGGGGGAGCGTGGACGGCGACGGGAGCAGGACACGCCGGTGAGCGTGTTGCGCTGCGTGACGGTCAGCCCGAGGCCAAAGCCGAAACCGAGCGCGTGGCAGAGCCAGGCGCCTGAAATTCCGCGCCTGCCGGCGCTCAAACGCACGCTGCAGGCACCCGCGCAGGGGTCGGCGCCGCGCGCGGCCGCCGAGCCCTTTCGGCACCTCGCGCGCCGTCAACCGCCGCCGCTTCCCAGCCGCTGGCCGGTGCCGAAGCGCCGCTTGCCGGGCGCCGGCAGCGAGTCTGTTTCCGCGCGCCTGGCGCGCGTGGCACTCGACGCGACCTGCGAGCTGAGCGAGGCAGATCTGGTGGTGTTCGCCGTGCCGCCCGCGGCTCCACGAGCGGCGGCGCTCCGGCACGGCGTGACGCTGGTCGACCCCACGCCGACGCGCAGGGGACGTAGCCGCTTTTCCAGCTGGCTGCGCAGCTGGTTCAGCCGCCCGCGCGCGGCGCGCTGAGGGCACTTCGATCGGCGCCGAAGGCGCCGACGTGTTGCGTCTCTCGTTGGGGCGAATCTGGCGTGAGCACCGGTCGTCGCTTCCTCGACGATTGTTACTTCTGAGACGCAACACTAGCGCAGGTCGTCGGCGCTCGGCACGCCGTCGGGACCGGTGCTCGACAGCTCGAACGCCGCGCTGCCGAGCTGATACCGATAAGGATGGCCCCAGGGATCCCGCGGCGCGCCCATGCCGAATTGTTCCACGGTGCGCCAGCGCAGCTCGTTCAACGACGGCGGCAGCGAGCCGACATTGGCTGCGTAAGCTGCAATCTCGCCGCGCAGCCAGCCGAGCTCGCGCTGTGCCAGCTCGGCGCGCCGGGCCACCCCGAGCCATAGCGAGATCAGCGCCAGCGCCAGCGCCAGGAGCGCCAACTTGGACGCGGCGTACCCGCGCAGGAGCGGCGCGAGAGCGGGGGGCGGCGCGGCCACCAGCAAGGGACCGCTCGCCAGCAATAGGAGAACACCGATCCCCCAATAGCCGAACAGCAGAAGTAGCAGCCCGAGCGCGAACCCGAGCCCTGCCAGACGGCTCGCCTCGAGCAAGCCACGCTGCTCGAGTTGCCGGGCAGCACCGTCCTTGGGCGGCGCCGCGAGCGCGATGGCCCGCAGCGGCCGCGTCTGCACCTCTACCTCCGCCGGGGGCGACGGGATGCTCGGCAGCTCCCCGAGCGGCTCCAACCCGAGCGTCAGCGGGCGCTCATGCTGGCGCTGCGCGCGGGCCAGCCGCTCCTCGAGCACGACGTACCAGTCCGCTGCTTCTTCCAGCCCCTCGGCGTGCACGCAACGCACGCTGCGCCCGCCCGACAGCTGCACCACGGGCGGCTCCACAGACCGGCAGCGCTCCACGGCCGCGGGACAGCGCGGATGGAAGTGGCAGCCGGAGGGCGGATGCAGCGGCGACGGCACATCGCCTTGCAGCACGACGCGGCACTGGCGGCGGCGAGGGTCGGGCACCGGGATCGCGGAGAGCAAGGCACGGGTGTAGGGATGTGCGGGCCGCTCGAACAGCTCGGCGCAGCCCGCCAGCTCCACGATCTCGCCCAGGTACATCACGGCGACGCGCTCCGAAATGTGACGAACCACCGATAGATCGTGGGCGATGAACAGATACGCCAGGTTCATCTGCCGGCGCAGATCGAGCAGCAGGTTGATCACCTGCGCCTGGATCGAGACGTCCAGCGCGGACACCGCTTCGTCGCACACCACCAGCTCGGGCGAGACGGCGATCGCTCGCGCCACCCCGATGCGCTGGCGCTGGCCACCGGAGAACTCGTGGGGATAGCGCGTGCCCCAGCGCGGCGAGAGCCCCACTTGCTGGAGCAGCTCGGCGACGCGCTTCTCCACCGCCGCCCCGCTCGCCAGGCCGTGCTGCTCGATGGCTTCCCCCAGGATATCCAGCACGCGCATGCGCGGATTGAGCGAGCCGAACGGATCCTGAAACACGATCTGCATGCGCCGGCGATACGGCAACAGCTCGCGCTGACTGAGCTGGGTGATCTCGGTACCATCGAACCAGATGCGGCCGGCGCTGGGCTCGATCAAGCGCAGGATCGAGCGCCCAGCGGTGGTCTTGCCGCAGCCCGACTCACCGACGACGCCCAGCGTCTCTCCGCGCCGCAGCTGGAACGACACCTGATCGACGGCGCGCACCTCGCCCACCTTGCGCCCGAACAGACCGCTGACCACGGGGAAGAACTTGCACAGCCCTTCCACCCGGAGCAGCTCGGAGTCCGAACGCGTCATGACGCTTCCCCCGCCGCCGGGGCCTCGAGGTAGCTCACGTCGGGGTGCTGCTCGGTGTAGAAGCACGCGCTCGCCCGTGGCCGCGACGCCTGCGTGTCCCCTGGCACACGCAACTCCGGCACGAGCTCCGAACACGGGGCAAAGGCGTAGCGGCAGCGCGGGTGAAAGCGGCAGCCGCTGGGAAAGTGAAGCGCGTCCGGCACGCTGCCTTCGATCGGCCGGAGCCGCTCGGGCGCTACTTCCCCTGGCGCCGGCAGGCGCGGCAGCGACTGGAACAGCCCCGCCGTGTAGGGGTGGCGTGGATTCTCGAACAAGTCCACCACTGCCGCTCGCTCCACCACGCGCCCGGCGTACATCACCAGCGCGCGCTGGGCGAGCGACGCCACCACCCCCAGGTCGTGGGTGATCATCAGGATGGACATGCCCAGCTGCCGCTGCAGGTCGGCGAGCAGCTCGAGGATCTGCGCTTGCACGGTCACGTCGAGCGCGGTGGTGGGCTCGTCGGCGATCAGCAAGCTCGGACGGCACGCGAGCGCCATCGCGATCATGGCGCGCTGGCGCATGCCGCCCGAAAGCTGATGCGGGTATTCGTCCACGCGCCGCTCCGGCGAGGGCATGCCGACCAGCTCCAGCAAGCGGATCGCCTCGGACCGGGCCTGCGTGGCCGACAGGCGCGCGTGCAACAGCAGGGGCTCGCCGATCTGCGTGCCCAGCGTGTAGACGGGGTTCATGCTGCTCATCGGCTCCTGAAAGATCATCCCGATGCGATTGCCGCGGATGGCGCGCACCTCCTTCTCGGACAGCGCGAGCAGATCCCGGCCCTCGAACTCGATGGGCCCACCGGAGACGCGCCCGCGCTGCGACTCGATCAGTCGCAGGATGCTCATGGCGGTGACGCTCTTGCCGGAGCCGGATTCCCCCACGAGCGCCAGCGTCTCGCCGGGGAAGATCTCGAAGCTGACGCGATCGACGGCGTGCACCACGCCCGCGTCGGTTTGAAAGCTGACGCTCAGTTCGCGCACGCTCAGCAGAGGCTTCGTGTCCGCCATCGCATCAGACCCGGAGCTTGGGGTCGAGGGCATCGCGGATGCCCTCGCCTAGCAGGTTGAAGACCGTCACCACGAAGAAGATCGCCGCGCCCGGGGCGAGCACCAGCCACAGCTTCTGCTGCACGCGACCCGTGTTCAACGTCTCCCCCCAGCTGGCGACGCTCAAATCGCCGACGCCCAGGAAGGACAGGCTGGACTCGATCAAGATCGCGCTGGCGATGCCAAAGGTGGCGGAGACCAGCGCGGGCGCGATGGCGTTCGGCAGGATATGCAGAAAGATCACGCGCGCGGGGCGAAAGCCCATGGCCAGCGCGGCCTGCACGTAGTCGAGGCTCTTCTGGCGCAGGAACTCGGCGCGCACCAGCCGCGCCACGCCGGTCCAGCGCGTCAGCCCGATGATCAGCATCACGTGGAAGATCGAGCGCTGCTCGATCAGGGCCGCGAGCGTGAGGATCAAGAAGAAGCTGGGGAAGGTGATCATCACCTCGATCAAGCGCGACACCAGCAGGTCCACCCAGCCTCCGAAGTAGCCGGCGAGCGCGCCCAGAGCGACGCCGATCGACACGTAGATCGCCACCGCCACCACACCGATGGTCAGTGAGATGCGCGTGCCGTAGAGCATGCGACAGAACACGTCGCGCCCCTCGGTGTCGGTGCCGAGCCAGTGCGTGCGGTTCGGTGGCTCCAGGCTGCGGGTGGGGCTGGTCTCGCGATAGCTGTAGGGCAACGGCGGGAACCAGGCCAGCGGGGGATGGCCCTCCCCGATCAGCCGCTCTCGCTCCAGCCGGTAGTTGACCACCTTCTCCGTGAAGTGCAGCGGGTTCTCCCAGGAGCCAACGCTCGAGACAGAGCTGGACAGGAACAGGATGCCGAGCAGCGCGAAGTACCTGCCGACGACGCGCGCCGCAGACCAACTCGGGTACAGCCGGCGCCTGACGGCCAGCGCCAGCGCCGCGAGCGGCACCGTCACCAGCAGCAGATTGAACAGGATGTCGACCGAGTTCTCGAACAAGAGCCGGTTGAACAGCGCCCGCAGCCAGGGAAACTCGGCGCCGTGCCCCACGTTCCAGTAAAACGGCTGATTGAGCGCGAACAGCGGCGCGCCGGTCGCCACCAGCACCAACCCGATCACCGCATACAACCCCCAGAGCGCGATGCGGTTCCTCGCCAACCGGCGCAGCACCGCCCTGCCCTGCGCCAGCGCCGGCGCGTCCGGAGCGCCGGGCGCGCCGGCGGTCTCCGGCGCGGTGGGGGGTGTCCCCGAAGTCTCGAGCGCGGCGTTCGCCATCAGTGGTACCGAATCCGTGGATCGACCAGCGCGTAACTGATGTCGGTGAGCAGAATGCCCAGCAGGACCAGGATCGTGGAGAGCAGCTGTACGCCCATGATCACGTTGTAGTCGCGCTGATAGATCGACTCGACCGTCCACTGCCCGATGCCCGGGATCCCGAAGATATACTCGATGATCACCGAACCCCCGAGCACGGCCGGCAGCAACTCCGAGAGCAGGGTGAGGATCGGCAAGAGGCCGTTGCGCAGCGCGTGCTTGCCGATCACGAGGCTCTCCGGCAGGCCTTTGGCGCGCGCCGTGCGAATGTAGTCCGACTGAATCACCTCCAGCAGGCCCGTGCGCATGTAGCGGCTGAGCGCCGCGAGCGAGCCGTACGTGAGACAGCCGATGGGCAACACCAGGTGCCACGCCACGTCGGCGATCTTGCCGAAGGTCGTCAGATCCTCGAAGCCGGGTGACTGAAAGCCCCCGGTGGGAAACCAGCGCAGCGCGGGCCAGTTCGAGCCCTCGGAGATGAAGTACAGGAGCAGCGTCGCGACGAAGAACGACGGCAGCGAATAGAGCATGAACAGCACGGTCGTGAGCGCGCGGTCCCCCAGGGTGCCGCGCCGCACGGCGCTCAGGATGCCGAGCGGGATCGAGATCGCGTAGGCCAGCAGCAGTGAGACCACCGAGAGTGACAGCGAATAGCGCAGCTTGGAGGCCAGAGTGCTGAGCACGGGCTCGCGCGTCGCCAGCGAGACGCCGAAGTTCAGCCGCAGCAAATTGCTCCAGTAGGTGGCGAAGCGCGTATCGAGGAAGAAGATGCGCAGCTTCTGGGGCCCGGAGTACTGAAAGCGCTCGCGCACTTCTTCGTACCAGCGCTGCCAGGCCAGTATCACCTCGTGCTTCTCCGACTCTGGCGCCTCGAAGGCGTAACGCAGCCGCGAGAGCCGCGAGCGCTCCGAGGATACGGAGTCGTTGTAAGCGCGCACCTCCGGCGCCGGCGCCGGGTTGTACGGATCGATCAGCCGCCGCGGCGCGTTCAAGCGCAGGAAGTAGGCGGCCGTGTCGCGCAGCGCGCCCTGCCCGGCACGATCCGCGTCCGACATCACCTGCATCAGGTGCGGCACGGCGTAGCTGCCGAGATCCTCCAGCTGCTCCTGCAGGGCCATGCGTTCCTGGATGGTTGCGGGCACGACCTGGCCTGCGACCTCGAGCTGGTGGCGGAGCTCGTCGGTCGTGAGCAGGAAGCGCGTGTTGAACAGGACCGGCTTGTCCAGATTGAACTGCTCGCGAAAGAGCTTGAACGACTCGGACGTGGCCTCACCGCGGGCGTTGCTCACGACGTCCGCGCTCTCCGACTGCTTGCCGGGCCGCCCCGGCGCCAGGTTGAGCACCAGAAAGATCAGCAGGCTGATCCCGAAGAAGGTCGGGATCATCAGCAACAAGCGGCGAAGGATATAGGTGCGCATGGCGGCGAGCCCCCGGCTTCGGGGGTCAATCTAAAGGCGTTGTCTCAGCTCCGCTCAGGTGTCGCCGTGAGAGTTCCACCAGGGCAGCAGGTTCACGATCGGGCGGATCTTGGCGTACACGATACCCTCCAGGCCGCGCCGATGGCAGTAGGCGAAGCGCGGCAGGAACATGAACGAGTACGGCTGCTCTTCCTGCAGGATGTGATGGAAGGCGTGCAGCAACCGGATGCGCTCGGGCTTGTCGAGCGTGACGCGCAGAGCCTCGATCAGCTTGTCTGCCTGCTTGTTGCGGAAGCCGACCCGGTTCGAGCCCCTGGGCACGTCGGCCTGCGACGAATGCCAGACCTGAAAAGGATCCGCGGCCCAGGGCATCCCCCAGGCACCGGTGAAGGCGTCGAACTTCTTCTCCTCCATGCGCTTCTGCATCAGGCTCCACTCGGCGGCCTCGATGTTCATCTTGATGCCGATGCTCAGCAGGTCTTCCTTGAAGATGTTCGCGGCCGAGCTGAACTCGGGTGATGAACCATAGATCAGCAGAGTGAACTCGAAGGGCACGCGCTGGTTGCCGCGCAGCGCCTTGTCGAGCACACCGTCTTTGTCGCTGTCGGACCAGCCTGCCTCGGCCAGCACCTTGCTTGCTTGCTTCAGATCGAAGGGCAGCGCCTGTACGTCCGGCGCCAGGTACGGGGTGCTCTCGGGGAATGGCCCGCGCGCGACCTGGCCGAGACCGGAGAACACCTTCTTCACGATCTCTTCGCGGTTCAACGAGAGGGTCATGGCGCGCCGCACGCGCTTGTCCGCGAACAGCGGATTGTCCTCGTTCCAGCCGATGTAGTAGTAGCGGGGCTCCTCGCGCAGGTCGCAGCTGATCTCGCCGTTGAGGAAGGGGTTGTTCTTGGGGCGCTGGTCCTGGGGCAAGCCCTCGAACTGTTGCACCTCTTCGCGGTACTGGCCTTGCCGCAACATGCCCAGCATGAGCTCGCCGCTCTTCAGCTTGAGCACCGTCTGCGTGCGATCGGAATATACCGAGTATTTGATGCTCGAGAGCGCTGGCTTTTCGTCGTAGTAGTCCTCGTTGCGCTCGAGCAGGATCTCGACGCCGGGCGTATATTTGACGAAGCGATAGGGTCCGGTGCCGACCACGCCCTTGTTATTGTACCAGTGCTGATTCAGGTTCAGGCCGATCGTGGACTCGGGAAACGGCGTGCCGTCCTCCGCGTACGCGAAGATGAACTTGGGCATCGGCGGGACCTGCAACGAGAAGTCGACGTTCAAATCCTGCTTCTTGCTCCAGCGCAGCTCGAGCGTGTAGTCGTCGAGCGCTTTCCAGCTGGCCAGCTCCTGGTAATAGGACTTGGCGAACCCGTTCTGCACCTGCGGGTCCTTCAGCATGTCGAAGTAGAACACGTAGTCGTGCGCGGTGAACGGGTGCTCTTTGTTCAACCAGGCATAGCGGGGGTTGGCCAGATCGACGCCGCCGACGGGATGCCACTTCACGCCCTTGCGCAGGTAGATGGTGAAGACCTTGTAGTCCTCGGTGATCTCCACCCGCCAGGCAAGGTCGCCGGCGTACGTGTCGGGGTCGCTCCAGCCGTTGCGGCTCGCGAGCGAGGACTCGACGTAGGCAAACAGCTTGTCGTTCAACTCGCCCGCATTCTCGAGCATCGAATTGAAGCCCTTGGGATCTCCGCTGGGCCAGTCGACGGTGATGCCACCCGTGGTCTTCGCGCCGGGCGGAGGCCAATGCAGATCCCGCTCCTTCAGAAAGTTCGGCACCTCCGGGTGCCGGAGCCGGACGCCCACGCTCGAATCGGCGGGCGCGTTGCTCGCGCCGCTCGCTGGCCCGGCGGTCTTCAGCCGGGTGAGCTCCGAGGCCATCCGCTCTGTCGACTCGCCCAGCACGCGCAGCTGCTGCGATTGCGAGACCAGGCGGGCCTCCACCGCATGCAGCTGTAGGGCAGATGCCGCCAAAAGCCCCACGATCACGACGCTGCCCACGGCTCGCCAGCCCGGTCGACCCTGCTCCATGCGCCTGGTATACAGAACCTTGGGTGCGTCGTCGCGGGACAGGGCCTGCGCACGCCAGTCCGCCGCGCGTTCGTCGGGCCGTCATTCCTACCTCTAGGCCGGAAATTATCGTTCGCGCTGATACACAGGCGCGCCTTTGAGCACGCGCTGACCCGTTCCCCGCTTCCGTGGCCCCTCCTCAGCATCCACCGCGGGGACGCCCCGCACCCCGAGCCTATTTCGCGCTATCCATCTCCTATGTTCGACCCTCGCGCGTCCGCGCCGACTTCTGCTTCGTCCCCCGCATCCGGTGCAGACTGCACCTCACCCTCCCGGAACACCGCGCGGGTCGCTCCGGTGGTACACGCCACCCAGCGCGGCTCGGCGCGCAGGCTGCTCCAGGCCCTGCTCTTCGGCGCGCCGTGGCTGCTGGCCGGCGCGGCGTGCGGCGGTGAGAGTGGCGACGACCCCCTGAGCGACGACAGTGACACCGCGGTCGGCCAGGGCTCGATGGACAACGCCGGCTCCGGCGGCACGATGGCGATGGGCGCCGGCGGCGGTACGAGCGGCTCGACGTCGACCGGCGGCCGTGGCGGCTCGTCTGGCACCACCACGGGCGGCGGCGGCTCGACGTCCACAGGCGGCGCTCAGCAGGCGGGTGGCGCCGGCATGAGCAGCGAGATTCCCGATGAGCTGCCCGCGGCCCCCGGCGAGACGGGTCTCTTCGTGGGCATGACGGCGGCGCACAACGCGGTCCGCGCGGGGCTGGATCTCGACCCGCCGCTGCCCGATCTCACCTGGAATCCGTCTCTGGCCGACTTCGCGCAGCAGTGGGCCAACACGCTCGCCAACAGCACGAACTGCGGCACCATCTTCCACCGCGACCAGCGCATGTATGGCGAGAACATCGCCACCGAGGGCACGACCAGTCCCGCTGGCATCATGTATCCGCCAGAGCGCGCGGTCGAGAGCTGGGCCAACGAGGTCATCTGCTGGGACTACGGCACCATTCTGGGCAACGGGCAGCCCACCTCCAGCTCCGAGAGCTGCGATCCCATGTGCATCGCCGATCAGCACAGCAGCGGCTGCGGCCACTACACACAGCTCGTGTGGCGCAACACGAAGGAAGTCGGCTGCGGCTACGCCACCTGTAACGACCCCAGGGGGTTCCATGACGGCATCTGGGTGTGCAACTACAGCCCGCCAGGGAACTTCGTCGGTCAGGCGCCGTACTGATCCAGCTGAGTCGGCGAACTCAGGGAATCAAATAGCTCACGTCGATGCGCTGCGTATCCCAGGTGGAGATCAGCGCGTCGGCGTTGCCATTGTCGTTGGTGACCTGTTCGAACGCGAGCCGGAACTGCGCGCGATCGCGCGTGCCGACATCCGCCGCCAGCGCGTTGCGCACGTCGACCTGCAGCACGGTGCCCGCGTTGCCGGCCGTGGCGATCCTGCCCAGCGCCGCCAGCGGGTCGGCCTCGAACGCCTCGGGACCGATGGCATCGAAGGCCGCGTGGTCCAGCGTGAGCGCGCCCAGACCGTTGAACGGATTGCCGGCGCGCTGCGTGATTTGGAGGTTGAGCCGCGCACTCTGCAGCCGAACCATCTCGCTCGGTAGAGCCGCCAGCGCGAAGCTCATGAAGCCCTTTAACTGGAGCCCGCCGGTTCCGTTGTCTCCGACGCAGACCGTGTCCTGATTGCGCGCGCAGTCACCCTGACCATAGGTGTCGTTGCTGCGCCAGCTGCCGGTGAGGTCGCGGTTCTGCTGAGCCGCCAGCGAGACATTGATCTGCCGGAGCAAGGCGAAGGACGACTCCGCCGGAGCCGACAGATGCTGGCCGTCGCGATCCTGCGCCGAGGTCGAGAGGAAGAAGTTGATCGGCGGCGAGACCACGGCGGCAGGATCGCTGCCCGCGGGATAGTCGAGCGGCTCGTTTGGCGTGATCGTGAGCTCCGTGCCCTCGTCGTTCCAGCTGAAGGTGACGCTGTTCGAGGGGATGCCCTCCGACTGGTACGAGGCTTCGGTCTTCGCCTCATCCATCGGCACGCTGAACTCGATCACGATCTTGACGTCGTTGGAGACGCCGCGT
>Ga0163163_10001909_pt1 | contig 17631 bp, 11 predicted proteins | sample S65metaG_FD_119766 | JGI IMG/M metagenome (GOLD analysis project Ga0163163, IMG submission 119766) | Switchgrass rhizosphere microbial communities from Kellogg Biological Station, Michigan, USA - S6-5 metaG | ecosystem: Host-associated > Plants > Roots > Rhizosphere > Soil | place: USA... | reverse complement strand
TGTACCCCGCCCGCACCAGCAGCGGATGATTTTCCTCGCGCACCGTTGCGATCCCGATCTCACTCCAAAGCATATTTACTGTGATAGCATCCGACACATGACCCAGGCATTCGCCGCCGCGCTGCTTTTGGCGGCCTCCTTATCGGCACAAACGCCCACCATCGACGATTTTTTCCGCGATTTCACGGCCGAATGGGTGCGCGGCAATCCCAATCTTGCCACCTCGGATCGCTATTTTACCGGCGAGGAACAAGACCGCCTCGAACGCCAGCTGACTCCCCTGACCCTCGCCTACCACCGGACACGCATTCAACTGGCAAAGCAAGGGCTCGCACAGCTCCAGAAGTTCGATCGCTCTAAGTTTACGGATATCCAGCGAATATCCGCCGACTTGATGCAGTGGCAGCTGGATACCCTGGTCCGCGGGGAGCCGTTCTACGACTACACATTCCCGCTTGAGCAGATGAATGGCGCGAACGTAAATCTCATAGAGACCATGACCGTCCGCCACCCTCTGGCAAATGAAAAGGATGCCACGAATTATGTCGCGGCGCTGCGCCAGGTGAGCGCGCGCATGGAGGAAGCCGTCGCCGAATCCCGTGAGCTGGCGGCCAAGAACATCATCCCGCCCAAATTTATTCTGAACGCCACCATCAAGCAGATGCAGGGATTCATCGATCCCTCGCCCGGACAGAATCCGTTCGTCGCGACTTTCGCAACCAAGATGGAGGCCGCGAAAATTCCCGAGCCGCGCCGCGAAGCATTGCGCAGCGAAGCAGAGAGAATCGTGGGCGCGGAAATCTACCCCACGTGGAAACATGCCATCAGCACACTTGCAGGACAATTGCCGCGTTCCACCGACGACGCCGGATTGTGGCGTCTCAAAGGCGGCGCAGACGCTTACGCTTATTTCCTGCGTCGCTACACCACCACGAATTTGACACCGGATCAGATCCATCAAATCGGCCTGAATGAAGTGGCGCGCATCGAAAAGGAGATGGACACTATCTTCCGCCGCCTCGGGCGGACCGAGGGTTCGATCAACGAACGCTCGGAAAAGTTAAAGCAGGACCTGGCGTATCCCCGAACGGAAGCGGGCCGCGCAACGATCATGACGGATTCCGACGCCATCTTGCGCGACGCCGAAAAACGCGCCGCATTACTGTTCGACAAAACGCCGAAGGCTCGCGTGGTGGTCCAGCCGTTCCCCCGCTTTCGCGAGGCCAACGCAGCAGCCAACTACAACAGTCCTCCGCCGGACGGGTCGCGCCCCGGCGTGATCCAGATTCCCTTGCGCCCCGAAATGATGACGAAGTTTGCTCTGCGTAGCCTGATTTATCACGAAGGCGTGCCGGGCCACCATTTCCAGATCGCCTTAACGGTCGAGAACAAAGACCTGCCGCGCTTCCGCCAGATCGGTGCGTTCGGAGGAATCTCGGCGCTGGTCGAAGGCTGGGGACTCTATGCCGAGCGCCTGGCCGCGGAATCCGGCTGGTACGACGGCGATCCCGAAGGCCGGCTCGGGCAACTCTACGACGAACTGTGGCGCGCCCGCCGCCTGGTAGTCGATACCGGACTGCATGCCAAGCATTGGACCCGCCAGCAAGCCATCGACTACGGCATCGAAGCCAGTGAAGTGGAGCGCTACGTCGTGTTCCCCGGCCAAGCGTGCTCCTATATGATCGGCCAGTTGAAGATTGTCGAGCTACGTGAGAAGGCCCGCAAAGCCCTAGGCGACAAATTCACTTTGCGCGAATATCACAACGTGGTGCTCGACACCGGCACCGTTCCGCTGGAAATTCTAGAACGCCAGGTGGACGCCTACATCGCCTCGGCGGCGAGTCGCAAACCGTAAGTGGCTGGCTTTACATCACGCACGATAGTCTGCCATGGCGCGTAACCGCGCGCCGCGGAATAAGCGTCGTCTTCAAACTGCAAAGCCACATCGATGGCCACGCCAGGCGTGAATTCCGCTGCGCGTTCCGCGAGATTCCAGGCTTTCACGCGCAGCATCTTACCTTTGGATTTGAGACGCAAGAACAAGTGCTTGTCGTTTTTGATATCCGGCGGCGCAGCCACCTCCACACCGCGCACTACCAACGTCGGAGGCGCGTTCCCAAACCCGAATGGCGCCAGATTCAGCAGTTCCGCCACGGTTTGGTCGTTGACCTCGTCGAAGCCGATCTCAGCATCGATCTCGATCTCCGGCTCGAAATCCGCTACCGTCAACTGGCCGCTCGCGAACGTGCGGAAGCGATCGCGGAACTCTTCCACCCGCGCCGCGTCCAGCGTCACGCCCGCTGCTTGGCGGTGCCCGCCGAATTTCGTAAACAGGTCTGGCATGGATTCAAGCGCATCCAGCAAATGAAATGCGCGGATGCTGCGGCCCGACCCGTAGGCCACGCCGTCATCGAGTCCCAACACGAATACCGGGCGGTGATAGCGCTCCACCACGCGGCTTGCGACAATCCCCACCACGCCGCGATGCCAACCATCGCCCGCAAACACCAACGCGGTGTCCAGGTCGGTGACTGGCTGCGCCAGGCACTGTTCCAGAATCGCCTGCCGGATGCCATCTTCTGTTTCGCGACGGTCTTTATTCAACTCATCCAACTGCGCCGCGATCACGCGAGCCCGCGCCGCATCGCTAGTGGTGAACAAATCGATAATGTCGTTCGCACTCGCCATCCGCCCCGCTGCGTTAATGCGCGGTGCGATCTGAAACGCGACCTGCCGGGCGCTGGGCGACGTGCCAGCTTCGATCCCGGCCACGTCCAAAAGCGCGCGTAACCCCGGATTCGCCACCCGGTCGAGCCCACTCAACCCGCGCTTCACGATGACTCGATTCTCTCCCGTCAATGGCACCACGTCCGCCACCGTAGCGATCGCCACCAGCTTGAGCAGCGAGTCCACCAGCCTCTCCCGCCGCACGCGCTCCCATCCAAGTGTCGACATAAACGCCTCGGCCAGCTTCAGTGCCACACCCGCGCCGCACAGATTTTTCTCGGGATAGGTGCAGTCGCGGCGATTAGGATTCAGAACCGCCAGCGCCGGCGGCAGTTCCGCTTCCGGCAGATGATGATCCGTCACGATGACGTCGATCCCCAGCGCAGCCGCGTGTTTTACGACTTGGCCCGCGCGTATCCCGGTGTCGACGCTGACGATCAGCTTCACGCCCAACGCCGCGGCGTCTTCCACCGCTTCACTCTTCATGCCGTAGCCGTCGCGAATCCGGTGCGGGACGAAGCAAGTGGCGACTCCGCCCGCCAAGTCCAGTACTTTCTTCAGAACCACCAGCGCGCTGGTTCCATCGACGTCGTAATCCCCGTACAGCAGTATCGGTTCCTTGAGTTCGATAGCGCTCGCCAACCGCGCCGCCGCTGTGCGCATGTCGGCGAGCAAGAATGGATCGTGCAAATCCGCCGTCGATGGCGCGAGGAATCGCCGCGCCCCAGCAGGGTCGCCGAGCCCACGCGCACACAACACGCGCGCAGCCGGCATCGAAATGCCCAGCGCCGCACTCAGCGCCGTCGCGTTGCCCAGCTCGGCGGCGGCAACGATCCACTTCATCGGTTGTCCTTTGTGATGTCCTATTGTTGCATTCTGATCCTATGACTCCGGCCCCGGAAGTAACCCGCCCCAACGCCTGGCTCGCCTTCCGGCAAAGCGTGGTCCACTTCGATACCACCAAAATGAATCCGTGGCTCGGCCTGCGCAATGCTCTCGGCGTGGCGCTGCCGCTCTTCGCGGGCGTGGCGCTCCGTTCCCTCTCCGCCGGAGTCCTAGCCGCGATGGGCGCCTTGTACGTAGCCTTCCGCGACAGCGACGATCCATATCTCCCGCGCGCCCGCCACATGCTACGAGCCAGCGTCCTTATGGGAATCGCGGTGTTTGCCGGATCGGTCAGCGGACGTGATCCAGTCCTCGCCGTGTTCGTTGCCGGTGGTTGGGCGTTAGTGGCCGGACTGTTGATTGCCCTGAGCATCTCCGCGTCGGAGCTAGGCGTGCTCAGTCTCGTACTACTGTTGATATACGCCGCAGCGCCGCAGGAGCTAGGCCACGCGGCTGTCTCTGCACTCTACGCATTCGCGGGCGGAGTGCTGCAGACTCTGCTTTCGCTCGCGCTCTGGCCACTGGACCGTTATCGTCCGGAGCGCCGCGCTTTGGCCGCTCTCTACCACGAACTCGCACGCGCAGCAGTCGCTCCCTCGCGTCAAGCTGCCGATGCTCCCGCTGCTACCGGCGCGAGCATCCAGGCACACATCGCGCTTGGAACACTCGATCGCGACCGCTCGATCGAGAGCGATCGCTTCCGTTTCCTGCTGAGCCAAGCCGAGCGTATTCGATTGGCGCTGCTAGCGCTACGCCGTCTGCGAGCGCGTCTGTCGCGGGAAAATCGCGCGGAGTCGGAACTGGAGATCCTCAACGATTTCCTGGCCGTGTGCTCGCGGATGTTGGAATCGGTCGCGACCGAACTGGAAAACGAAAGCGCCGCACCTTCCACCCCCGCCCACGAACTCGAAGCCTTAGTGGAACGCCTCCACGCCGCAGTCTCGTCCACCGACCCCGCAGTCGCCGCCCTTTTTCGCGATCTACATTTCCAAATGATGGCGCTGGCCTGACAATTGCGCGCGGCTCAAGACCTGGCTATTTCCAGCACCCCCACCGGCGCAGCCGCCTTCGAGCGCGTTGAATCGTCCAAGCCCTGGCGTCTGCGCCTCAACGGAACTCTCGCCACCTTGCGCGCCAACTTGAATCTGCAATCCGCCGCGTGCCGCCATGCGATCCGCCTGGCGGTCTGTATCGCGTTGGCCGACGCCGTGGCGCGTGGCTTCAGTTTGCGCCGATCCTACTGGCTCCCCATGACAGTGGCGTTCGTGCTGCGCTCCGATTTCGCCGCGACTTTCAGCCGAGGAGTGTTGCGCCTGCTAGGCACGTTCGCCGGCCTCATCTTCGCTACTGTGTTGTTTCACGCTTTGCCGGGGGGCGCTCTAGCTCCAGTGCTGGCGATTGCTGCGCTCACCTTCCTGATCCGCTGGGCAGGTCCCGCTCATTACGGTGTCGCCGTGATTGGAATCACGGCGCTGGTAGTGCTGCTGCTCTCACTCACCGGAGCCGTGCCGCGCGAAGTGATGGCCGCGCGCCTTCTCAACACCACAGCGGGAGGCGTCATTGCATTACTCGCGTATTGGCTGTGGCCCACGTGGGAAAGGCACCAGGTCGCCGATGGATTGGCCGCGATGCTGGATGCCTTCCGCATCTACTTTCAGGCGGTCCGCGATTGCCTGCTGGCAGTGCCCTCGAAAATTAATCGCGACCGCGCGCGCGTGGCCGCAAGACTCGCGCGCTCAAATCTCGAAGCATCCATCGAGCGCGCTTCCGTCGAGCCGAGCGTCTCCCCGGAGCGTCTCGCTTTGCTCAGTGCCATTCTAGCCAGCACCCGCCGGCTGGCACGCGCCCTGCTGGCTCTGGAAGCGGCCATCGGCCACGACCGCACTGCGCCGGTGCCGCAGTCGTTTCGGACCTTCGCGAATCACACCGACCTGACGCTCTATTACCTCGCGGCCCTTCTGCGCGGGTCGGCGATCACTCCGGATTTACTGCCTGATCTACGCGCCGATCATAGCGCGCTGCTGGGTTCCGAGCAGACCGCACAACCCTACGCGCTGATCAACACCGAGGCCGATCGTCTGACTAATGCCGTGAATACTCTCAGTGAAGAAGTATTTCAGTGGAGCGTGCCGTCAGGCCCACCGTGATTGTTCAGCCCAGCCTGGTTCAGCGTGAATTCGCGCCCTTCTTCAACAACTCGCCGAGAACATGCTCCACCAGGCGAGCGATCACTTCGCTCTTGATGCTCACCGGGATCTCGCCCTCGGGAGCGCCCCACGATCGCAGAATTCGATCCACCACTCCATCGATCACCTGGGAGCGAATCTCCTCGGGAATGCGAACCTCCACAGAACCATTCGCTGGTTGCGGCTCACTCGGTGTTGTCGCGAAGTATTGCTCCAATTGAAGGCCCAGTTCGTCGGGCACTTCCGGGGGTTCCAACACAGTGGGCTCCGGCGGAGTTGCCTCCCGGTTCAGGCGCGATCGCAGCGTTTCGAGGACCGCAGTGGTCTTGGCTGTGGCGTCGGCGAGTTTTGGCTCAGTTTTGCGGTCTGTCGCCATCGGGGGATATCCAGGCCTACGACCTCGATAGTAGCCCAATCATTTTGTTTGAGTCCATATATCAACTGTGCTACTATATGCAGGTCGATGATCCGGTGAGGCGCTACATATCGTGGTCGATGTCAAGTCAGCTATAGCTCGGTTGGGAATGGGCGCAACGTCTTCTCGGTCGAATGCTCAATCTCAGATTGAGTATCTTGCTTGGTTTCGCTTTCCAGTGACGTGGACCTACCTAAGCGGTCCCGCGCCAGAACGTGAATCCGAGGCCGCACTTAAGCCGCTATCTCTCTCCCCGTCATTGACGCTCGCACCCATCGTTCCCGCACCGCATTCACGAAGTTCCACAGGGTTAGATGTGACCGGGGCCCTCGATGTTGCCGGGGCCGAGCGGCCCACCAGTTCTACAGTGCGTTGGGAAATGATGGTCCCGAAGATGACTCACTCGCCTGCCAGACCCGTGGCGAGTCATAGCACAGCCGCTGCTCCCGCGCTGCCTGCGTCGGCCCCTGAGGCGGCTCCTGTCATCCCGCCGGCCACTCCGGTTTTAGCGAAGCCCGCGACCGCGAGCCTACCCATCCAGTTTTCAGCCCCGTCGTTTTCGCTCCGCACTCCCGAGGACCAAATTGTGGCCCACTATTGGCCTCAAATGGTAATCGCGGTAATTGCAATCGTGGCCATCGGGTGCCTGATATGGGGACTCTCCGGCCCCTCTCCCGCGGCGCACAACGCCACATCTTCTGCCGTCAACGCAGCAAGTTGGTCGCGCCAGCCGGTCGCGCCATCTGGAAGAACGTTGACCGTGTATGAGCCTTCCCGCAGTGAGTCGGATTATCGGATGGAGTTCAGTTGGGTCCCGGATGCGGCCGGTGTCGGCTGGGTGTTTCGGACGCGCGACTCGAACAACTATTATGCAGCGCACCTTAGTCTCCAGCAACAGGGACCGGAAAGCGTCCTGGTGGCGGAACATTTTGGTGTTTCGGAAGGCACGGAAAACGCGCACTCCAAAAAAGTGATCCCCCTTAAGAACGCTACAGCTTTGATAAAGGTTCATATGGACGCCATCGGGCCTGTGTTCAAGCTCTTCGTGGAGGACAATCTGGCCGATAGCTGGACCGGCAGCCGCTTGGGGACTGGAGCTCTCGGATTCTATAACGTTGGCGATCGCCTCCCGAAGTTGCTAGCGCTTAGCTTCACTTTTATCGACAATGCGGGTAGCCGGACCTCGTTGGTGCCGCTCCGATGAACCGCTTCCGCAACCCCGCTCCCTCGGCCGTGCCCCCTCCGCTGCACGCAGCGCTGGCATTGCGCGCCCAGGGCCGTCCGCAGGAAGCTTTGAATGCGCTCTCGATCCCCGCAGTACTCACAACCGATGCATGCATCCTGCGCGGCGATCGGCAATTTGAGTTGGGCCAGATCGAGGAGGCTGCGGAGAATTACCTCGTGGTCACCGAACGCGACCCGGATCACGTTTATGCGCAAGGGCAACTGGGATTGTGCCTCTACCGTTTGAATCTGTGGGAGGCTGCCGCCCAGGCCTTCGAAGTGGTCCTGCAGTTCGATCCGCATCGCGACGAAGCGCGCCTGCAACTCGCCGATTGCCATTTGCGCCTGAAGCGTTTTGAAGCGGCGCTCGCTTGCTTCGATGAATGTTGGTCTGAGGGAGCCAGGCGGCGCGCGCTGTTCGGCAAGGCGGTCACGCTGCAACTCCTGCGGCGTTTGGATGAGGCGGAAAAGCTCTACGAGCGTGTGCTGGCGATCGATCCCACCGCAGAAGAAGCGTTGTCGAACCTGATCGCAATGAGCATGGAAGTGTTCGAACTGGCGCGCGTTCAGACCTATTCGCAGCGGCTGCTCGACATCAACTCACGCTCCACGGTTGCGCTGCAAGGCCTGGCTCTGGCCGCCATTGAGCGTCTGGACTACACCGCCGCTGCCCGCTATTTTCATCGGCTGTTGGAGTTGGATCCCGAGATCATGCACCAGCCGGCGGGGCCGAGCGATGCGGTAGAGTATCGCATCAGCCGCAAAATCTTCGATAGCCTGGAAGAAACCAGGCGCAAGCAACAATTTAAAACAGCCCGCGCATCCAGTGGCGCGTAACCGAGGTGAATGGCAATGGCACGATTACGAATTCGTATTGAACTGAACCGCGGCGGAGTCGGTGTTCCCCTTCACAAACTCGCGAGCGTTGTGGAAGAATCCCAAAAGTTCTTCTATCTGTTGACCGAGGACGTTCACATCGACCAGTCCCAGGGCGAATGGCTAGGCTTCGATTTCGGCAACGAGTCTCTCAACTTTACAGCGGAGTTCGTGGGCCCGGTAACCGGCGAACAAGTCGCCGCGTTCCACGCCGCGTTCGACGGGACCACTTCCTTGCGCCGCGCGACCATCTCGCAGTTCGCCCGCATTACGGATGCGATCGAGCAGGATGAGCTCATCGGATTCGGCCTGTATTTGAGCGATGAAGGCAATGATCCTACCGAGTGGCGCTGCCTCTCGCGCCGCGACGCGCTGCGTATCACCGAAGAGATTCAGTTGCTGATCGCTGCGAGCGGCGAAGAGGAACGGGAATCCCATTTGCCGGCGGTTACCACCACTGGCGCCGGAGCCCGCGTGTTTTCAGATCGCCGGGAGCGCGGCCTTGAGTCCGCCAAGTGGGCCGCCTATGTGCGTGAAGTGGAAGCCAACGTGGACCGCCGCATTACCCGCGTGGAGCAGGCGCTCGAAGGCCAATCCGATCTGATTGAGGACCTGCATGTGAAATCGTCGTCCACCGAGGACAGCGTCCGCAAGCTGCTCACCGCGGTGGAAGGTTTCTGCGCGCATACCACGCGCCAGCTTGAGGCAATCTCGGCGCCTGCCGCCCCAGCAGCAGCGCCCATCGCCGCAGCATCCGCCGCAGCAGCGTCAGCCGCCGCACCTGCGCTAGTGGAGGCAATACCCGAAGACCCCGTCAAGCCGGCAATCGTCCACGCCCCGATGGCTGAGAAAATCCAGGAACCGGAATCAGTCAAACCGCTGCCCCAGCAGCCGCCGGTCCAGCCTCAGATGAAGCCGCAGGTCCAACCCTCGGTGCAGGCCTCGGTGCAGGCCTCGGCCCAGCCCTCCGTCAAGCCCGCTGTCCAACCTGTTGTCCAACCTCCTGTCCAACCTTGGACCGCGCCGTCGCAACCCGTTCGCCGAGTCCCGGCGAGCCCGCTCACTACCATGGAACTCGGATGGGCCCAAAAGCTGGACTGGCGTCTCGCAGGCGGCGCTGCGCTGCTGGTAGCGGGCGCCGTCATCATCATTGGGTGGGCTTGGCAGAATCTTTTTTCCGGACCCTCGGTGCAGCGGGTCGCTGCCACCAGTTCCGCCGTAACGTCTACGCCCGCGCCGATTACTCAATCTGCGCCTCCGCCAGTTACTCAACCTGAGCCGCCCGCGCCGCTTCCGCAAACGCAGCAGCCCGAAACTGCGGCGAAGTCAGCCACACCCGCGCCGGCATCAGCTGGCCTCCACGTGACCCTACAGGCGTCGGAGACTACGTGGGTCTCGACGAGGGATGCCGCCGGAAAGCAGATGCTGGCCCGTGTTTTTGAGCAAGGCAACAGCCAGATGCTCGACCTGCCCAACGGAGCGACGGTGCGCGTAGGCAACGCCGGCGGCCTCAACATTCTTCTCAACGGCTCCTCGATCGGGTCCCTCGGAAAGCACGGCGAGGTCCGTGAGGTCGTGTTCAAAAACGGCTCGTATAAAGTCGGGGCAGCCAACTAAGCGCGGTTCGCGGCTACCCCACGTGGGCGATGCCCCCTAGAACGTCATTCCGATTTTCGCCACCACGGACCTGGGCTGCAGGAAGTGTGTCCCGCTGAAGGTCGACAGAAAATTGTACAGGGCGGTCACGTTGGTGAGATTCGCGATTTCAACGGACGCGGTATAACGCCGCTTCCCTTCCCGGTGCAGCAGGTTGTCGGTGCCGATGCCCAGGTCCAGGATATTTCGGGCCTTCACACGGTCGGGATTGTGATCGTCATTCTCCGCGCTCGGGAATGGACCATAGCCGCCTTGCGGCAATGTAATCAACTTCGACGTAACGACGCCCTGTTTGCGACCCGGGCCGACGCAATCCGTGAGCGGACTCGACACCGTGGCAAATACTCCGTTGCACGCCAACCCAATCGTCACCTGCTGATTGGGCGTAAGCGCCAAGGCGGCGCCCGCATCGGGGACACCGCTAACCACCAGTCCGCTGTCGTAGCGATAGGTGAGCGCAATCCATTCCGTGTTCCTCGGCCGCTGATAGCGCAAATTCAGAGTGGATTGAAACGCCTGATCGTGATCGATCCGGAACACGCCGCCGGCTAATGGCGTTCCCTGCGGAATCAACCCGCCGTTCTCTGGCGGGAAATAACGCGCGCGCGTATGGCCAAAGGTCCAATACGCCTGGAAGCCCTTGATGTTCGTGCTGCTCAAGCGGCCCGTGACTCCGTCGAGTTTGGAGTTATGCCAGGCAATCGGGAACGTAATGGTGGTATTCAATAGCGTGCTGAAGTCGAAGGAATTGTGGGTGTACTTCCAAAAATAGTCGGCGTCGATCAGCAGATACTTTCCAATGGCTTGTTGGAAACCCGCGTTGAACTGGTTGCGGAAGCCCGGCTGAATCGGCACTCCAGTGGAGCCGAATACGTTCTGCGCCAAGCCGCCGATCCCGGTCGCGCTTGAGAGCAGCAGGTTCTCATTAAACGGTGTTTCAAAAGTTCGTGCATAGGCTGCCCGCAAGACCGTTCCGGTCTTTTTGATGTTATAGGCCACGCCCATGCGCGGCTGCGGGCCCGATTTCTGAACCAGGCCATCATAACGGTCAAAACGAAATCCAATGTTGAACAAAAAATTGCCGGCCGTAATCGCATCCTGCGCGTAGAACGCGTATTGGTTGATATTGGCTGCGGCATGAAAACTGAACAGTTGCCCGCCGCGAGTTAAGTCAAAGGGCACCAGCGCCGGCGAGAACGGCGCACCGGTCACGTTCGGATTAGTCGCTGTATTCGGTTGAAATCCAGCAGCGACGCACTGCGCCGGCGAAGTCAGTGTTGTATCGCCAGCAGGGCTTCCGTCGGCGTTAATGCACGTGTCGTTGAAAGTGGGATCCGTGATCCCGAAACCAAAGTTTTCCAGCAGCCGGGTCTGCTTCAAATCCACTCCGTATTTCAAATTGTGACGGCCTTGCGTGGTTGAAACATCCGCTCGGACGCCCCAGTTTAAAAGTCGGCGGGTCTCGTTTTGCGTCGCGGGCGTGTCGGCGAAAGGATCTCGGCTGGGGTAGTAGTTGAATTGGTCCTTCCGGATATACGGATTCACCGTGATTAAGGTGTGCGCGTTTAGAGTGTGTTGATATCCCGGCGCGATGTTCCAGGTCAACACCCGCTGGCGCTGATCTTGCGCCAACTGATCGTAGGAGTTGGGGTTTTCTATCCAGTTCCGCGCTGCGAACAGATTGAGATGGAACGCATCCTTGCCATTAGGCTGATAATCCATACGGTCGAAAATCGTCTGGTTGTTGCCAATGTCGTGGAACGGAGTGGACTCAGGGCTATCGAGGAAGCGCCCGCTCCGCACGCCGTCAGCAGCCAGGAAATTCCCGAACTTCGCGCCGCCGAAACCTAAGCCGATACTACCTCCGGCCGTGCCGAAGGATCCATAGTTCGCGTCGACATTGCCGAACACGCGCGCCGAGCCCAGTCCCGAACGGGTCGTGATCTGCGCCACCAGGCTGCTCTTATCGCCAAATTCGGCGTCGGGAGTTCCGGTGGTAACCTCCATGCTCTGGATTGCGCTGGTAGGAAGCTGCGTCGAAAACACTTTGCTCTGCTGATCGCTGATGGGCTGTCCATCGATCACAAAACTGGTCTGTGCGTGATCGCCCAGCGGGTGGAAGAGTCCGTTTCCATCCGCGGCCACTCCGCCGGTAGTGTTGGTGATCGCCTGGCTCAATCCTCCGCCGGGATCGCTCGATGGAAGCTTGGATATCAAACTTCGGTCGACGTCGATGTGCGCCGAAGGATCGTTCTCTAAAATATCCGCTCCAGCCGCTTCCACCGTGACGCTGCTGATTCCACCGGAAACGTCCAGCTTCGTCTTCAATTGAACCGGGATGGCATTCCGCACCGTAACGTCCTGCTCCGAGGTGTTGAAGCCCGACGCTGTTATTTGAAGATGATACGGATTGGGCGGAATGTTGGTCAGGCGGAACGAACCATCCGTCGCGGTAGTTGCCGTTTGGCTGTACCCGGAAACTGCATTCCGCAGTACCACCATGGCGCCGGGAACCGATGCTCCGCTCTGATCGGTGACGCTTCCTTCAATAGTCCCTGCATTGCCGAGCGACTGCCCCCTCGCCGCCAGCGGCACGAAAATAATCAAACCGCACGTAATAATGAAAAATAAATAAAATGACAACAAACGTGTGAATACCATAACCCTGTCTCTCTCTGGATAAAAGAAAAATGGACGGGCAAGCCGAATGAAATGCATTCCGGCAGCCAAAATTCAGAAAGGAGGTGAGGTTAGGCGGGCGGGGCTCGGGAGGAGTTAAACGTGCGGCCGTCGTCAGACGTATAGGAGTCCAGTTCGACTCGTGTGCGCCACCCGGCGACGGAAAGTGTCTCGATTTCGACAGCGCTTACGGTGACTAGGACGGGAAAGTGCCCGGCATGGCCGCCCGCGCAGCAACGGTCATCATGGCCGTGATGATCCGGGAAGATTTCGGTTGCGCTCGCCGCTTGGACCGCGGCGAAGCTCGTCAAGACGAGCAGGACCAGCAGAATCCGGCCCACTTTGCCCCAGCTTCGGATTTGCGGCGCCAATTGACGGGACACGGGTATACCTGGATCTATTGTTGCATGGTAACCCGGCGCGCGCCGGATAGGAGTTAGGTAGAGACTAGAACGGCAGATCCGGCTGTACGTGCTGCGCCGTCATGGCCGAGCGCGTCAGGTAAGGATACGGGTTCACCGGGTTGCCGCCTAAACGAACCTCAAAATGCAGGTGTGGCGCGGTCACCTTGCCGGTAGCACCCGAATAGCCCACGACTTCGCCGCGACGTATTTCCTGCCCCGGCACCACCTCAAATCGCGACAAATGCGCGTACCAGGTGTGCATACCATTGCCATGGTCGATCGCCACCATCTTGCCGTAGCCGCCCCAGTATTCCGCTCGCGAAACGATACCGTCCGCCGCGGCGTGCACCGGAGTCCCCATGACAGCCGAAATATCCACGCCCGTATGCAGCGCGCCTTCTCCCGAGAACGGGTCCTCGCGCTCGCCGAACCGGCTCAGCAGCCGTCCATTCACCGGCCACACCGTGGGCACGATATTGGTCTGCCAGCGCCGGGCATACAGGTGATTCACTTGCGAGTAGCTGGCCGATTTCAGGAAGTTATACTCTTCAATGGATTCCCGGTAGCTGGGCACCAGGGGCCCTTCGCTCGCGATATCGTCAGCGCCCTCGAGTCTGCCTTTCAAGCCCAGAGCCACGCTGACCTCGCTGGCCATCAACTGCAGCGACGCGAGTTGTTCCTTCTTCTCTGAGTTCTCCTGCTGCAACTGCTGGTAGCGATTGCGCAGCGTGGTCACCTGGTCCCGGAGGGCGTTATAGTTGGCGACCTTCCAGCTCATGCGCAGGTAGCTAGAAACCATGCCGAACAGTGAGACCGAGCCAAACAGCGCCAGCGCCAGAACCACATACAAGGCTTGGTGCGGGACGTGGATGCGGCGCAGGCGTCCGTGCAGGGAATGGGCCAGAACTACGACGAAGTAATGCTGCTTCATTGTTCTCCTACAACAATACCCAACCTTCACCCCAGGGAACGTCTTCCCCCGAATAGAAACCTGGGCTGGAGACAACTATTAGACAGAACCGTCAAATGAACGAATCGTCATGATAGCGAAACACATCTAAGAAAGTCAAGCAAAAATCGCCCGCGAACCTGTTATTTTTTGTACTGCTTGTTTCTTATCAGTAATTTATGCCGCGAGCCCCAGTTCAAGGTCGGACGGCGGTTTATGAGCCCAGCGCCCGCCAAACCTTAGCGCCATCCGTGACATAATGGCACTGATCTTAACCAAACTGATCTGAATCAGGAGGCGGAAATGTCTGACTCGAAAAATCCAGTCGGTCGCCGAGGTTTTCTGAAACGTGCAGCAGCCGGTGGCGCCGGGCTCGCGGCCACCGCGCCCATCGCGCTCGCCCAGCAGGCCGCGCTCAAGCCCGAAACCGGCGCCGCCGTCGAGGTGACCTCCAACATGCGTCCGGGCTCCGACTTTATGGTCGACGTCTTCAAGACGCTGGGCATCGAGTACATCGCTGCCAACCCCGGCTCCAGTTTCCGCGGTCTCCAGGAATCTTTTATCAACTACGGCAAGAACACCAGCCCGGAGTGGCTCACCTGCTGCCACGAAGAATCGTCGGTTGCGATGGCTCACGGCTACGCCAAGATCGAAGGTAAGCCCATGATGATCATGGCGCACGGCACCGTCGGGTTGCAGCACGCGTCGATGGCGATCTATAACGCCTACTGCGACCGCGTGCCGGTATACATCGTGCTCGGCAACATTCTCGATGTGAACTATCGACGCGGCAACCCCGAATGGGTGCACAGCGTTCAGGACGCCGCCGCGATGGTTCGCGATTACACCAAGTGGGACGACATGCCGGTGTCGCTCTCGCACTTCGCCGAGTCCGCCGTGCGAGCCTACAAGATTTCGATGACGCCGCCCTACGAGCCTGTGGTGCTGGTGGCTGACGGCACGTTGCAGGAAGAGCCGGTCAACGAAAAGAACCTGCGTATCCCCAAGCTGGTGATGAGCGCGCCGCCGCAAGGCGATTCCGGAGCCGTCGCCGAAGCCGCCAAGCTGCTGATGAACGCTGAAAATCCGGTGATCGTCGCCGGCCGCGTCGCGCGTACGCCCAAAGGTATCGAACACCTTGTAGAGCTAGCCGAGATTCTGCAAGCCCGCGTACAGGATCAGCGCATGCGCATGAACTTTCCGTCCGCGCATCCCTTATATGGACACCCCGGCGCCGGCATTGCCACTCCCAACCTCACCGACCACGACGTGATTTTGTCCCTCGAAGCTCAGGACTTATGGGGCGTCACCCACAAGATGACCGGCTTCAACAAATTCGGGATGGAATCGCAGCCCACCATCAAGGCGGGCGCGAAGGTGATCACTATCTCCGCCATCGAGCTGAATCACAAGTCCAACTATCAGGATTTCGGACGCTACGTCGAAGCCGATCTCGCCATCACCGGCGACCCCGAAGCCACCCTGCCCGAACTGATCGAAGCCATCAAAAAACTGATCACCCCCGATCGCCGCCGCGCGCTTCAGGAACGCGGCACGAAGATCGCCGCCGAAAATCAAGCGGCCCGCGCGCGCAATCGCGAACTGGCCGCCATCGCCTGGGACGCCAGCCCTATCACCACCGCACGCCTCTCCGCCGAGATCTGGGCGCAGGTCAAGAATGAAGATTGGTCGCTGGTATCGAACGACCGCTTCGTCAGTTCCTGGCCCACGCGCCTGTGGAACTTCAGCAAGCCCTACCATTACATCGGAGCGCAGGGCGGCGCAGGTATCGGCTATCAGGCGCCCGCCGCGGTAGGCGCGGCTCTCGCCAACAAAAAGCATGGACGCTTGACCGTCAATATTCAGTGCGACGGCGATCTGAACTACGCGCCCGGAGTGTTGTGGACCGCGGCGCATCACCAGATCCCGATGTTGAACGTGATGCACAACAACCGTTCTTATCATGAGGAGCGCATGTACCTGGCGCTGCTAGCCGCGAAGTACGATCGCGACATGGGACGCTCCGACATTGGCACCGCGTTGAACGGCCCCAACATCGACTACGCGTCGATCGCGAAGGGCTACGGCCTTTACGCTGAAGGCCCGATCACAGATCCCAAGGATCTCGGCCCGGCTCTCAAACGCGCCATCGCACGAGTAAAGGCCGGCGAACCGGCGCTGCTGGATGTCGTCACGCAGCCGCGTTGAATCGGAGACCGCCATGAAAAACTTCCTGCTGCCGCTACTGATTTTCGGGATCACCGCGCTCGCTCAGACTAAAACTGCCGATACCAAAGCTGGAGACGCCGCCAACGGCAAACGTCTATTCGAACGAAACGGCTGCTATCAGTGCCACGGCTATTCTGGACAAGGCGGCATCGCCGGCGCGCGCCTGGCCCAAACCCGGCTGCCATTCGTTGCGTTCAGCGCTTTTGTGCGCAATCCTCCATCCGGCAGCATGCCTCCTTTCCGCGCGAAAGTGATGTCGGACCAGGAACTCGCCGACGTCTACGCGTTCGTCAAGAGCATCCCGGAACCCAAACCAGCCAAAGATATTCCGCTCTTGAATTACTAACGTCACGACGCCCGCTGCATCGGCTGCACTTCCATCTCGATGCGAATCGGCCAGCTTTTCTTCAGCGGCTTCGAGGTCGTATCGTGCTTGCAGGTTCATCCACATTTGGGCCGACGTTCCAAAGTAACGTCCCAATCTCATAGCAGTGTCGGCCGTAATCGCCCGCCGCCCGTTGAGGATTTCCGTGAGACGGTTAGCAGGAACACGCAGCGCGAGGGCAACGGCGTTGGCGCTGAGACCCGCGTCTTCCAAAACACTTTTCAAGTATTCACCCGGACACAGCAGCGGCAATTTATGAGTCGTCTTGGATTTAGGCATGGTGCGTACCAGTTCAATAGTAATGCACCATCGATAATAGTCTAGGCATGTCCGAGCCAAAACCCGTCCTGATCTACGATGGCCACTGCGGTTTCTGCCGCATTTGGCTGGACTATTGGCGCCAACTCATCGGCGATCGCATCGAGTACCTTGCCTCCCAGGATGTAGGCGACCGCTTCCCGCAAATCCCCACTGAAGCCTACTCGCAATCGGTGCAACTGGTACACCCGGACGGCAGCGTGGCCAGCGGCGCGCGCGCGGTATTTGAATCCCTCGGCAAATCGCGTATCTACCCTTGGATCTCCGCCCCCTGCGAGTTCGCCTATCGCCTCATCGCAGGCCATCGGGATTTCTTCTACCAGGTCACTCGCTTCACTTTCGGCACACGCATCGAACCCGCGCAGTTCGCCGCCACTCACTGGTTGTTTCTGCGCGCCCTCGCCCTCATCTACGCAGTAGCATTTGGATCGCTCACGTTCCAGGTCATAGGCCTCCTGGGGCAGCGCGGCATTCTTCCCGTAGCGCCCTTTCTCGCGTCGGTCGCGCGCACCGATTCCACGCTGCGTTTTGTAGCGGTGCCCAGCCTCTTATGGTTCGGCAACGACGACATCACTCTCATCGGATTATGTTTTGCCGGCGTGATTTTCGCATCCATGCTCTTGCTCACCGGCTTCGCGAGCGGGAAATTCGAGCGCCTCATTCTGGTGGTGCTCTTCGTCTTGTACCTGTCGTTTGCA
>Ga0163163_10001908_pt1 | contig 17632 bp, 14 predicted proteins | sample S65metaG_FD_119766 | JGI IMG/M metagenome (GOLD analysis project Ga0163163, IMG submission 119766) | Switchgrass rhizosphere microbial communities from Kellogg Biological Station, Michigan, USA - S6-5 metaG | ecosystem: Host-associated > Plants > Roots > Rhizosphere > Soil | place: USA... | reverse complement strand
TGTGGTGCCTCGGCAATGAGATGGACGGGCCGTGGCAACTCGGCCACACGTCAGCCCACGAGTACGGCAGGCTAGCCGCCCAGACCGCGCACGCGCTGCGAGCCCTGACGCCCGACGCTCGGCTGATTGTGTGCGGCAGCTCCAGCTGGGACATGCCGACCTTCGGCGTTTGGGAGAGTGCGGTGCTGGACGAGACGTACGACGTAGTCGACATGATTTCGTGCCACGCCTACTACCAGATCCAAGACGACGACAGGCAGTCGTTCCTGGCGTCCGGCGCCCACATGGACGGCTTCATCACAGCCGTCACGGACCTGGCAGACGCAGCAGCGGCCCGTCGGCGCACCAGCAGGCGGCTGATGGTCTCGTTCGACGAGTGGAACGTGTGGGACATCGCCGCCTGGCAAGCGGCTCCCACCCGAACAGACTGGCCGGAAGCACCTCGCCTGATCGAGGACGACTACCGGTTGCTCGACGCTGTCGTTGTCGGCGGGCTGTTGATTGCTCTGCTGCGTCATGCCGACCGGGTCGCGGTCGCCTGCCTGGCGCAGCTGGTGAATGTCATCGCACCGATACGAACCGAGCCGGGTGGACCGGCATGGCCGCAAGCGACGTTCCATCCGTTCGCGCTCACATCAAGGCACGCTCACGGTGATGTGCTCGACGTCGGACTCAAGGCCGACACACACGAGACGCGGCACGGCGACATCAGCCTCGTCGACGCGATCGCCACCCACGACCGGGACAGTGGTAGCACAGTCGTCTACATGATCAACCGCAGCGTCGACGATCCAGTCATGGTCGCGGTGGACGCCCGCGCAACCGCAGCATCCCGTATCGAGACGGCGCTCACGATCGCCGGGCCCGACCTCGACGCGGTCAACACCAGCACGCAACCGAACAACGTCGTGCCACGAGAATTGGCGGGGATCGAAATAGACGACGGCCAGGTCACATTGGTGGTACCGCCTGCGTCGTGGACCCTGCTCAGCCTACGCAACTGACTCCAACACCGGAGGAGTTCGCGGCCGGTGCCGTCCCGCCAACGACCTGGTCCGTCGAGCACCGGGTCGACGTCGCCCACTCGGCCGGCCGGTGGTGCGTGTTCTGGGCCGAGCGCGGTCACCTCCTCGACGCCTACTGGTGACCGACGGTCCGGGGGAGCGGTCACCTCGCCGTCCAAGATCCCACCACGGTGTGTGGACCAGGTGTGGACCACACGCGCTGGATGCTCAGCTCGCGTTCTGGGCGACTGCACTGGGGGAGCACGCGGCGGACTTCCTCGCTCAGCCAGTCTGCGCGGCCGCGTCCGTCCGGTGCGGCACGGTCTGGTGAACGGCGACGCCGGCGACGACCAGCACCACGCCGACGATCTCCTTGGCGGTCGGAATCTGGGTCAGCACGACGACGCCGATGACCGTGGCGATGGCCGGCTGGAGGGACACCATGAGCGCGTAGGTGGCGCGCGGCAGGCGGGACATGGCGAGTTGGTCCGTGACGTACGGGATGACCGACGAGGACACACCCACACCGATGCCGGCGGCCAGCGCGACCGGGTCGGTGAAAGCCGGCGCGGCGCCGGTGATTCCGAGGGGCACGGCGAATGCGGCGGCGAGCAGCATCGCGATCGCGAGCCCGTCGATACCCGGTACCTGCTCGCTGCGGGCCACCCGGTGGCCAAACACGATGTACAGGGCGAACAGCACAGCGTTGGCGACGGCGAACGCGATGCCGACGGGTTCGGCGACCAGCCGCACGTCAGCGAGCACATACACCCCTGTCACGGCGCACACGAGCGCAACGGTGTTGCGCCAGATCCGGGCCGCGAAGGCGGCCAGCACGATGACGGGCAGGAACTCAATCGCCGCGACAGTGCCCAACGGCAGCCGTTCGAGGGCGAGGTAGAAGGAACTGTTCATCACCGCGAGCACCGCCGCCCATCCCGCCAGTAACCCGCGGGTGGGCCGGTCGAGGCGCCGCCACAGCCGCCACGGGCGCCGCCAGACCGCGAACACCAGCGCCGCGGACGCGATGCGAAGCCACATCACGCCGAGGGCATCCACGCGGGCGAACAGCAGCACCGCGAACGCGGGCCCGAGGTAGTGAAACATCGCGCTGAGGCCGAAGTAAGCATGCGGCGGCACCCGATGCACGACATCGGCCGTCGACGCTGCGCGACGCGGGATGGCCTGAGATCGCGGCATGTCAGTATCTTCGAAGGAGAAACTGTCTGCCACCAGGCGTGATCGAAGGAACGTGGGCATGACAATGACCGCTCGCGCACCGAAATTGCCAGTCGGCCTTCCAGATGGAAAGAGCCTGCTCGACGACACCAACGTTCGGCTGCTTGAGGCACTGAGCGCGGACCCGCGCGCCAGCGCCGCTGAACTCGCCCGCCGAGTCAACATGTCCGCACCTGCTGTCCGCGAGCGCCTTGCCCGCCTGGAGCAGGCCGGCGTGATCCGCGGCTATCGCGTCGACATCGACCCGGCAGCGATCGGTCTGCCCGTCGCCGCCTGGGTGCGGATCCGACCTGGTCCCGGGCAGCTACCCAAGATCGCCGAGCTTGCCGCTCGGACGTCCCAGGTGAGCGAGTGCCACCGCATCTCGGGCGAGGACTGCTTTCTGCTCAAGATCCACGTACCCGCCATCGGCGCCCTCGAAGCCGTCCTCGACCAGTTCCTGCTCTACGGTCAAACCATCAGCTCCATCATCGTGTCCACTCCCGTGCCACCACGTACCCCGGCAACGCCAGAGCCTCCGAAACGCGGCAACGGAACCGGCCGAACGACCAGGTCGCGCGCATAACCCCGCCGAGCCGACGAGTTGGCTGGAAGGTCCGAAGACGGCGGACGTCCGGGGCATCGGCCACGGCGGAGCCTAGCGGTGCAACCTGCCGAGCCGTGACTGGCGTCAGGGGCCAGATATCTACCGGCGACGTTTCTTGGTCCGCGCCCGTCCCTCGGGCACCGGATGCACTGGTGTCGCGGACGTGGGGTGCGCTGGGTACAGGACCATGTTGGGTTGGTTGCGCATATCCGCCAGCCAACGGTCGATCTCGGCGACCTCGGCCGCCTCCTCCTCGAGCCGTCGACCGCGGCGCCGACCGATCAACTGCAGGCCGACGCGGTGGCTTCCGATCAGGCGACGTCCTCGCCCGGTGCGGTCGGTCAGGTTGAGCACACTCTCGATCACGAACGGGTTCCCTCCGGAATGCCACGAGGTGGACGGTGTCGGCGGATCTGTTTCGCATGTGTGTCCGAAGTGGACACTCACAACGAGATTCGCCGGTTTGGCTCAGACCACCGCCGACACGTCGCTCCTCGTTCCTGCCCGTTCCTGTTGAAGTTGTCTCATGAAATGCCACCGAGGTGGGCGGGACCAGGCATGGGCCTCGGGGCAATCCTTCCGCTAGCCGGTGCGTGAACCGGCACGCTGATCGCCACGCGGTTGTGGCGACAGTCTGTTCTAACGCACCCAGGTGTTTACGTGGAGCATGTGGAACGTAACTGGCCGTGGCGGCCAATCATCGGCCATTCCGTGTCGCCCCAAGCTGTCGGCTTTGCGACTACGGTGCGTCACGCTTTGCATACCGACCGCCTATCGAGCGTCGTGAGTCTTGCCACAGTATTTCTTGCCCCGCTGCCGACTCGAGCGAGGGTCAGATCTGCTCAATTCATGCATAAAGAGCCCAGTCCAAGGGGCGTGCCGACCTGCGGGGTTCGCCTCCACGCCGTTGCGTCTGCGTCGGCGTTTCGGCCGGTCAGGGTGGCGCACAACGGACCTGGCGGACCGACACTCAATCATGTCGATCGGTGCGCGGGCCCCACTTCACCGAAGCAGCACTGGACACAGGAGTGCCGCCCGCAAACCGCGGGCGGCACGCCGTGCGCTCGGCCAGCCACTACCGGCTCGCGCCAACCGATGGCGGGATGTTCTGGTTGAGCCGGAACAGGTTGGTGGGGTCGTAGCGGTCCTTCACTGCCACGAGCCGGGCGTAAGTCGCGGCCGGGTAGGACGCCCGTACCCGGTCCTCGCTCGCTTCACCGGTGAAGTTCACATAGGACGCCGCGTCCGGTCCGAGCTTGGCGGTCGTCGAGCGAGCCCACTCGACGACTCCGTCGAAGCCCTCCGCACCAGGCGTCCGGGCCACCACGTTGAGGATGAAGTCGCGGTCGCGGGTACCAAAGGCCGTGGCGTCACCAGATACCCGACCCATCGCGCCGCCGAGGTGGTGGATGTGAAGTTCGGACACCTCGTTGGGTACCTGCGAGTAGGACGACATCAGCGCCTTGACGGTCGCGTCGTCGAGATCGGCGAAGAACGCCGAGCGGAAGTAGTTCCACATTCCCCGCGGGTACAGCGGATCGAGCAGCCCCTGCATCGCCACGTACGGCATGGGGCTGAACAGATCGACCACCACCGGCGCGAGCCCACGGAACGACCGCGTCGCCGCGTCGCCGTCCTCAGCCCGCCCGGAGAAGACGCCGAGCACGGCAATGATCGGCTTGCCGTGGACCTCCTCCGGCAGGAACGGCAGCGGCGGCGCGGTGGTCAGGTTGACCGCCATCGACAGTTCGTCCGGCGCGGCCGCCGCGGCCTCACGGAAACCCTGGAGCACCGCAGCCACATCTTCGCCCCGGTAGAAGACGATGCCGGCGTACACGGTTGGACCGACCTCATGTGCCCGGAACTCGAACGATGTGACGACGCCGAAGTTGCCACCCCCGCCCCGAAGTGCCCAGAGCAGCTCCGGGTGCTCGTCCTCGCTGACATGCAGGTACTGGCCGTCTGCGGTCACGATGTCGGCCCCAACGAGGTTGTCACACGTCAGCCCACAGCGACGAACCAGCCAGCCGATCCCTCCGCCGAGCGTGAATCCGGCGACTCCCGTGGTGGAGACGAGGCCACCGGTGAGGGCGAGCCCGAACGCCTGCGCCTCCGCGTCAACATCGCTCCACAGGCAGCCGGCCTGCGCCGTGATGGTCCGCCGGTTCGGGTCGACCCGCACAGCGTTCATCGGCGAGAGGTCGAGGACCACACCGCCGTCGCTGGTCGAGAAGCCCGGGATGCTGTGCCCGCCGCCCCGCACCGCGATGGTCAGACCCTCACTGCGAGCGAACTCGACGCCGGCCAGCACGTCGGCCACACCGTGGCACCGGACGATCAGCGCCGGCTTCTTGTCATGCGCACCGTTCCAGATCGATCGCGCCTCGTCGTACGACGGATCCCCCGGGCGGAGCAGCTCGCCACGCAGCGACTGGGCGAACTCGCCCAGGGTGGCCTCGCCAAGCGCGTCCTTCGTGGTCATGGTTACTCCTCCTGTTGATGACTGGATGAGTACGACGCTAGGACGACGGCCTGCGCACCCCCTTATTGCGCCTTAGCAGGCGATGAGCGAGGGCGCTTAGCGTCCCGTCCGGGCAACGGCAGAGCAGCTGCCCGGGCGATGCCGAGCCGGCAGCCCACGCGGGCGAAGATGTCCACTGCGGGGCGACCATGCCGGATGACTGACTCCGTGTCACCTGCTTCGAGCGCGAGCTCCGCGGCGAGCAGGCGGGCCCACGCCTCCAGTCGCAGGTACCCCTGCGGGCGGTACGCCTCCACCGCCTGGTCGACGAGGGCGCGAGCTGCGTGCGGATTGTCAGCGAACAGCTCGACCACTGCGAGGGTCAGCAGCGCGCCCGCCGTACCTGGTCCGTCGTCAACGGCCTCGCCGTGGTCGAGAGCCAGCCGAGCCACACGTCGCCCCTCGTGGTGGTCACCGGCCGCCGCCGACAGCAGTCCGAGATTGGCCAGGGTCAGACTCACGCTGCGGCGGTCCCCAAGGTACTCACGAATCCGCAGCGCCTCGCGCAGGTGTTCGTCGGCCGCGTCGAACAGGCGCTTGTCGCGCTCGACACATCCCAGCTGGTTGAGCGCCAGGGCCAGACCCGCGCCGTCGTCAACCTCGGCGAAGATGTCGGCCGAGCGACGCACCGCCTCGAGCGCACGGTCGAGGTCATCCGCGAGCCGATGGACGTTGGCGAGCCCCGACAAGGCGTACCCCTGCGCCTGGATCGCGTCGCCGCGCCGGCCCACCAGCCAGGACTCCTCGAACACCACGACCCGCCTCGCGCCGACCGGGATGAGTGGACCGGACATCGTCACCGCGGGGAAGAACGGTCCGGTTCCAGCATCGACCAGGCTGAGATCGGCGAGGCATTCGACGTATCGCTGTTGGGCCACCGCCACGTCCTCACGGATAGTGGCTGCCATGGCCGCCAGTCCACGGGCGGCCGCGACCACCGGGGCCGCCTTCAGCCGCTGAGCCTCGGCGAGTGCGGCGGCGGCGATCCCCTCCGGCTCCTCCAGGCCGGCCAGCCCCAGGAGCAGGGTGCCCCGCAGAACCCGCGCGAACACGACGTCGACCGGGTCACCCACTTCCTCCGCGACCGCGACACTCGCGCGGCCGAGGTCCGGAATGCGGTCGCTGCGGCCCCGGCGGGCGTCGAGGATGGCGAGGGCGAACAGCGCCCGGCCCCGCTCCGGCGACGGTGTCACGGCAACGTCGAGGATCTGTTCGAGCCAGGTGACGCCTTCGACGAAGTGACCTCGGGCGAGCCAGTAGCGCCACAGACTGACTCCCAGCAGGAGTGCCCGATCGTGGTCATGGCGCAGCGCCCAGCCTAGGGCGGCCCGCAGGTTGTCGTGGTCGACGTCGAGCAACTGCGGGCGCTCGACGACACTGCGGACCGCCCGCTCCGGGTCCTGGTCCCGTGCCAGGGCCAGGAAATGCCGGCAGTGGGCGGCCTCCAAGATCTCGGCCTCGTCGGCGGCGACCAGTCGCTCCCGGGCGAGTTGCCGGATCGTCTCAAGTAGACGGTACCGAGAGCGGTCGCCCGCGCGCTCGACCTGCACGAGGGATTTGTCGACGACCCGTCCTAGGCAGTCCAGAACGTCGGCCTGGGCAAGTCGATCGTCCGCGCACACCTGCTCGGCCGACGGCAGGGAGAAGCTTCCGGCAAAGACCGACAGCCTCCGCAGGAGGACCTGCTCGTCGTCGGACAGCAGCGCGTGGCTCCATTCGAGTGCCGCTCGCAGCGTCGAATGCCTGGTGATCTGGCCACGACGACCGAGCAGGACAAGCGCCTCGCCCAGCCGCTCGGCGATCTCAACCGGCTCCAGGTGGGATACCCGGGCGGCGGCGAGCTCGAGCGCAAGCGGAATGCCGTCGAGGCGCCGGCAAATCTCCACAATGGACTTAGCATTGTCGGCGTCGAGAGCGAACCCGGGCCGCACGTCGTGGGCCCGGTCGACAAAGAGCCGGACCGAGGCGAGGCCTTCCAGACGGCTGGGATCGTTGGCGTCCTCGGGCTCGGGGAGTTCAAGGGATGGTACCCGGAAGGTGACCTCGCCAGGCACGTGCAGCGGCTCGCGGCTCGTCGCTAGCACGATGACGTCCGGACAGCTGCGGTGCAGCGCGGTGACGAGCGCGGCACACGCCGCCAGCAGGTGCTCGCAGTTGTCGAGCACCAGGAGCAGGTTGCACGGGGCCAGCCGGGTCGCCAGCGCGCGCAGCGGATCGGGGCCGGCCGCCGGTTCCAGCCCGAGCGCGGCCGCGACCGCGTCGGGCAGGACGCGCGGATCCGTCACCGGAACCAGGTCGGCCACCCAGGCCCCATCGGGATGGGACCCGACGAGCCGGCGGGCCATCTCCTCGGCGAGCCGCGTCTTGCCAGCGCCGCCCACCCCCGTGAGCGTAAGGAGGCGGGTCTGGGTCAGAAGGCGCTGGATATCGGCTATCTCCCTTTCGCGCCCCACGAAACTGGTGAGCGTGGCAGGCAGGTTGTGCCGGGGTCGTTCGGCGGGACGCGCCGGCTCAACCTCGATGCCTCCGGTCAGCAGGTCGCGGTAGAGGCGTCGGGTCGCCGGGTCGGGATCGGTACCGTACGTGGCCTTCAGGTCGTCACGCAAGCGCTCGTACCGTGCCAACGCCTCGGACCGCCGGCCCGTCGCCGCGTGCTGTCGCATCAGGGCTCGGACCGCCCGTTCGTGCAGCGGATCGACCGCCAACGCACGTTGCGCCGCGTCCAGCGCCTCCGCCTCGTTGCCCTTCGCGGCCGCCTGTTCGGCCATATCCGTGAGCAGGTCGCAGAAGCTGTGACGCAGCTCCGCCCGTGGCTGCGCGGCCCAGGGTTCAAACCGGTCCTCGGGAAGCAGATCACCGGTGTATGCCTCCACCGCCGCACGCAGGTCGACCAGATCACCGCTGGCCCGGGCGTGGGTAGTCAACTTCTCGAAGCGCCGCACGTCGACCTCGACCAGGCCGTCCGCTTGCAGCACCACGACGTCGTTGCGCAGTTCCAGCAACCCGTCGGTCGGCCCGTCGCCGGCGAGCGCCCGTCGCGCGACGTGCAGTGCCTGGTGGAGGTTGTTGAGCGCTGAACCCTGGTCCCGGTCAGGCCAGAGCGCGGCGAGGAGGAGATCGCGGTGCAGCCGCTGATCACCCTGGAGCGTCAGGAGCTTCACAAGCGTCCGCGCTTTGCGGAGCCGCCACGCCCCGGGATCGACGGGCTGACCACCACGCTCCACAATGAACCCACCGAGCAGCCGGATCTGCACGATCACCCCCTGATCGAGCGTAGCGGCGCGGACAACGGGACCGTCATCGGACCACGTTGCCGGACATGTCGGACGTCGCGGGCCTGTTTTCGCACGTACCTCGCATCTGGCCGGGAGATCGTGTGCGACGTGCCGTGACGGCTTTCGACAGCTTCTTCTTGCAATGCCGCTCTGGCCGGGTCACGCATCACCGCCGGCGTCAGTCGCGATGCTTGCCTGCAGCGCGAGAGCGGCCCGAACCAGGTGAGCGTTGCTTTGTGCCTTCGAGCCGTCAGGCAGGTACACCGAGTCTTCGAAGCCGACACGGGTGTGATGACCCCGGCGGAACGCGTCAGCTACCAACGGCCAGGTCCAGTCATTCATGCCGTGCGTCAGCCGCGGGCAGGCGGACCCCACGGTATCGAGCGCATCATTGACCTGTTGCGCCAGCGCTGACGGCTCACCACTGAGGCGGTAGGGCTCGCCTGGAGCAAGCTCGATGCTGATCCGTTGAACGTGTGAGAGGAAACCGGAAGCGAGCAGGGCGTCCATCTCGTCCGGCGCCCAGAGCCCGACGTCGATGCCGATGCCTACGTCCAGCATGACCTGCATGACGGTTTCGAAGCCCTGTTCCGACAGGTTGACCGTGGCGCAGTCGACTCCCTCCCACTCCCGGATCATTGCGATGCGAGTCGCCAGGTCGGGGACGATCCACTCGCCGGTGGTCAGGCCGATCTCGGCCAGGACACCGACTTCGGCGGCGAGGTTCCGCGTCTGACGGCATGTTTCGTTGACGACGGCTGGGTCCAAGGTCTCCGCTCCGGACCTGTCCCGCACGTGCAGGTGCACGCCGGTGGCTCCGACTCGGAAGCATTCTCGAAGATCTGCCAGTAACTCACCTAACGATACGGGCGTGTTCGGGTGCACATCCTTGCCCCACGGTCCGTTCGGTGTCACCTGCAGCATGGTTACGACGCTAACGGTGCTGAACGGGCAACACGACAACGATGCGGGGTGGCCGTCCTCTCACCGGCAGATCCGGTCGTTTGTTTGACCTCGCTCGGCAGCCGCCGGCGTTGGCTGGAACGATTCTCACGTCCATTGTGGCTAGTCGACGGCCCGGTCGATGAGTTCGCGAGCGAGCGAGCGGGCGTAGGCGGCCGGCTGGGCCGAGTTCAGCGCCACCCCCTGAGCCTGGGCGGCGTCGAAGAGCAGCGCTATCTGGTGGCCGAGCGCGTCGGGATCGGCCGCACCCGCCTCGGCGGCGAGGCGGATCAGGGCGTCCACGAATTCCTGCTTGCTGCGAGCTGAGATGACCCGGGCCGGATGGCGTGGGTCGGCGATCTCAGCTGACGCCTTGAGAAACGGGCAGCCGGTCGGTACCCGGTCGTGGCCCATGATGTCGAACACCGCGAGCAGTCGGTCCCGGGCCGGCGCGGCCGCCGGTTCGAGCAGCCCGGCGGGAGCGGTCGGACCGGATTGGGACATGCCCTGCACGTACGCCGCCACGAGCTCGTCCTTGCTGGCGAAGTGTTGGTACAGGGTGCGTTTCGACACGTGCGCGGCCCGGGCCAGCTCATCGATGCCGGTCGAGTTGATGCCCTGCCGGTAGAACAGCTGAGTCGCGGCGCGCAGAATCCGCTCGCGCGCCCCGCGCCCTCCCGTGGCGTGTGTGGCAGTGGTCACGCCATTCATGGTACCGATCGGTTTACCAACTGGCCACCGCGGTGCTAGCGTCGCCTGGTACCGATCGGTTTACTTGGAGGATCGTCATGCGCATCGAGAAGTCCGTCGCATTCGTGACCGGGGCCAACCGCGGTCTGGGCCGTGAGTTCACCCGCGCGCTGCTCGAAGGGGGCGCGGCCAAGGTCTACGGCGGTGCGCGCGACCCGCACACCATCACCGAACCGGGCGTTGTCCCGGTGGCGCTCGACATCACCGACCCCGGCGCGGTGGCCGCCGCGGCAGCGCTCGCCGGCGATGTCACGCTCCTCATCAACAACGCCGGCACTAGCAGCGGCGGCTCGCTGCTGACCGCGTCCGACAGCGATCGCATCCGGTCCGACTTCAACACCAACGTCTTCGGTACGGCCGACGTCGCCCGCGCATTCGCGCCGATCCTGGGGGCAAACGGCGGCGGGGCCATGCTCAACGTGCTGTCAGCCCTGTCCTTCGTGACTCTGCCCGCCGCCGCCGGATACAGCGCCTCAAAGGCGGCCGCGTGGTCGCTCACCAATGCACTGCGCTTGGCCCTGCTGAGCCAGGGCACGCAGGTGGTCGCCCTGCATGTCGGGTTCATGGACACCGATATGGTGGCCCATCTGGCGGTACCGAAGATCGACCCGCGGATCGTTGCCCAGGCCGCGCTCAACGGAATCGAGGACGGTCGGCACGAGGTACTGGCCGACGACACGAGCCGGGTCTTCAAGAACGCGCTGTCGGGCGACCTCAGCGTGGCCTATCCGGCTCTGGTCACCGCCTGACGCGCACGGCGAGGCACCTCGAACTGTCCGAAGTGGACCTTTGCCGTGGTCGACAACGACAGAGCGCCGCGCGAACCGTGGCTCAGATGCCGGTGTGGTCGGCTCGGATCGGGTTGGCGTCCGGTCCAGGCGGCATCAGGGCGTCGGGGGGAACGGTACCGAGCCGGCCGGCCTCAAAGTCGTCCAAGGCTTGGACGATCTGAGCCTTCGTGTTCATCACGAACGGTCCGAACATCATCACCCGCTCACGGATCGGCTCACCACCCAGGATCAGGATCTCCAGGGTCGGGCGGCCGGGTTCCTGGCGTGCGTCGGCGCGTACCACCACCGAGTCCCCTGGACCGTACGCGATCAGTTGGCCACCGCGGATCGGCCGCCGAGCGTCCCCGACCTTCCCCGAGCCGTCGAGTACATACACCAACGCGTTGAAGGTTGGCTCCCAGGGAAGCTCGAGTTGTGCGCCGGGAGACACGGTGGCATGGACGAGCGCCATCGGCGTGTGCGTCGAGCCCGGCCCGCGATACCCGGCCACCTCACCGGCGATGACACGGACCAGCGCGCCACCGTCGGCGGAGGCCAGCAACGTCACGGTGTCCGCCTCCAGCCCCTGGTAGGCGGGTGGTATCACCTTGTCTCTGGCCGGCAGATTGACCCAGAGCTGGATCCCATGGAAGAGCCCGCCCGAGCGGACCATGTCCTCGGGTGGGGTCTCAATGTGGAGGATTCCCGCGCCGGCGGTCATCCACTGGGTGGCCCCGTCGGTGATGAGGCCGCCGCCCCCGTGGGAGTCCTGGTGCGCGAAGGTCCCGTCGATCATGTACGTCACGGTCTCGAACCCTCGATGTGGATGCCAAGGGGTGCCCTTGGGCTCGCCTGGCGCGTAGTCGACCGCTCCCATCTGGTCCATGTGCACGAACGGATCCAAGGCGGTTAGGCTTGCTCCGGCGAATGCTCGACGTACAGGGAAGCCCTCACCCTCCAACCCGCTCGGTGCTGTCGTCACCGCAACAACCGGGCGTGGTCTCGAAGAGCCGTGGCGGATACGAGGCAGCGCCAACACATTCTCGACCGTGACTGCCGGCATGTCGCCTTCCTTTCGCATACGTGCCCGGTTGAGCGCCGCGGACGTCAACGTAGGCGTTTGCAGCATTCCTCCGCGATGTAGGCCTGGAGGTCCGCATCAATCGACCGGCTCAGCGCACCCGCAGCGTCCGTGGTGTCCACCCCCTGCCCAGCGGGCAACGTGTTCGCGAGGTCCCCACCGTTCACACCCGTCTCTAGAGCGGCGCACCACTGATCGCGGTCCTCACCCGACATCTCGTGATCCCACAGTCCCGATGGTCGGGTCCATGAATCGACGCTACGTCCCGGCCCGCTGATTCCTCGGCCAAACCGACACAGACCGAGGGATTCCTCGTGTGCACCGCTCAGCGACCCGCCGCCGCGGTCGGTTGTGAAGCAAGGTCTATGACGCGGGTCGTTCGATCCGGCCAGGGGAGTCCACAGTGGATGCGTGTTCGCGAGGGCGTGGACGCAGCAACGTTGCGAGGTTGGTGGTCAAGCTGACGGACCCGAGGCGGCGATCCTCCAATTCGCGTCATGAGTGCGCGCGCGTTCGTTGAACGTTAGCCTCAACAGCATGGGTCTCGATCTGCCACGACCGCGGCAGCAACCGAGGAGGCGGTAAGAATGCGCATCGCCGACGTGCTCCGAATCAAGGGGACACAGGTCGTTACCGTGACGCCAGATACGAGCGTGCGCGACCTTCTGACCGTGCTCGCCGAACACAAGATCGGCGCCGCGGTCGTATCTGAGCGGGGGAGTAGCGTCGAGGGGATCGTCAGTGAGCGGGATGTCGTGCGGGCGCTGGCCGAACGTGGCCCCGAGATTGTCTCTGAGCCAGTTTCGGCCATCTTCACGGCCGACGTCCTGACGGTCGGTGCAGACACCCAACTCGAGGACGTCATGAGGATCATGACCGAGCGCCGGTTCAGGCACCTGCCGGTCGTGACGGACGGCGCCTTGAGCGGGCTGGTGAGTATCGGCGACGTCGTGAAGAACCGGATCGATGAGCTTGAGCGCGAGCGCTCGGCATTGACCAACTACATCTCGGGCGACAGGTAACGCGTAGCCGACCCATGTCACTCGACGGGCGTCTCGACGGGGGTGGACATCGACCAATGCGTGGTTAGCATCAAGTCGGGCACGGCGTTCTGGCCGCCGGGGGCAGCCAGCGCGAAGAAGGGCGCACCGGATGGAGACAACCGTCGTTGATGCCATGACCGGCCGGAAGTGCTACCTCGATATGCCGTCGGGCCTGGCCCCCGGCGAGGAGGTCACGTTCGTGCTGAATCTGCACGGAGGTGGTTCGGTCGGGTACTGGCAGCGGGAGTACTTCCCAGCCTGCGATTACGTGGATCAGTACCGCCTGGTGGTAGCAACTCCCTCGGCGGCCACCAGAGAGCCGAGCCGGCACTGGGCGGCCGACGCTGACGACGAGTACCTGGTCGGTCTGGTCGAGTCGGTCCTCGATCGGCTCGGGCGCAGCAGCGTGCGCGCCTTCTGGCTGGCGGGCCACTCCCAGGGCGGCATGACATCGCAGCGGCTGCTTGCGGGCGTTGACTATTTCGCCGACCGGGTGGACGGCTGGCTCAGCCTGTCCGGCGGCCGCCTCGGACCAGCTGAACGGGCGCCTGACTTCGGTCCACCGCGGACGGAGGAGGAACGGAGGGCCTTCGACGAAGCGATGGCCCGCCGCGGCGTTTTTCAGCGTCCGCCGACGCCGGCGGCCGACTTCTCGTTCATCTTCGCGACTGGGGAGCACGAGATCGCCTCGCTACCGGACACCTCGCCGTGGGCCGAGCGCTATGGCGCCGGGCCGCGCGTCCGGCAGCCTGACGTGGTGGACGACCAGCCAGGCAAAATCCACGACGCACGCTGGGACGCGAACCCGACTTTGAGCTGGGGCCGCAAGCCCGCGCCGGGGACAGCGCAGGTATACGTCTATGCCAACGGGCGCGACGGGCGGGTGATCGCGGACGTGGTGCGGCTGGACAAGGGGCATACCGAGGGCCTTGAGCCCCGCGTCACCGAGGAATTGATCAAGCTGATGGTGTCCGCTCCCGGAGGTAAGGTCCGGGCGCTGAGCAGCGCGTCGGCTCAGGCTGGACAACCGGGCGATAGTGCGTACCCCTCCGGCCGGTCATGGCAGCCCCAATAGGAGCGTGGCCCTGGCGGCCGGTGACTCCGGCGCCTGGACCCGCCCGGCATTGGCTCGATACCCCTCACCGACCAGCCGTCACGCCCAAAGCCGTACACAGGCTCGCCAGGGCCGACGCCTTGCCACGACATGTCACCGCGAGCCTGCAATGCCCATGCCGTATGGGCAGCGACCGGCCCATGCGGGGCGGCGAGATCGGTACGGGTGGCCAATAATCGGGCCCATGACAGGCGGCTACCCCTCGGCCAACGGCGATGACTCCGCGTCGGTGCCGTCGTCCGGTTCGACCGGTGCGGCCACCCCGGACGCGTTCCCGCAGCCCCAGCCTGGCTGGGCACCTCCCGGAGCACAGGCGCCACCGTCGGCGCCGCCCGGGTGGCCGGGCCCGCCGGCGATCGCTGATCAACCGCCCGCATCGGCCCCGCCCTATCCGGGGTACTTCCCGCCGCCCGGCTCGGTGCCTCCAGCGCAAGGCTATTTCCAGGCCCCACCCCTACCGCCGTCCAGCCCGCCGCGTAGGAGCCGCGCCGGCCTGGTCGTCGGGATCGTCGCCGTCGTGGTTGTCCTCCTCGGCGGCACGGCCGCGGTGGCGCTCACCATCGGGCGCAACCGGCTCCGACCAGCCGCTGGCCCAGCAACGTCCACCAAGAAGACCCCGGTCGTGAGCCCCGAGGCGTACCAGCACACGCTCAACGTCCGCGGTCGGGCCGCCGACGACGGTGGCCGCGGGGCACCAGCATCTGGTCGCAGCCCTCCGCACCTTCGGATCGGCGGTGACGAGCGTGGGCGGAACGAACCTCGGGGCGGTGTGCGCCGGCGCTTCCGCGCTCTCCTTTGTGAGTCGGAGTAGCGGGGCGGACCAGTTGCGAGCGGCCATCGCGGAGCTGGCGACCACCGACTCGGCACACGCCTACAAGGTCGGGGCCTTCGTCCCACCCGTGACGCCTGATCTGAACCGGACCCCCGGCAACGGTGCGACGATCAAGTCATCGAAGACGTCCCAGCAGAACCGGTTGATCGTCAAGAACCAAACCGCCCTGGACATCGTGGCCAGCGTTCCTTCGGCCGGGGCCAAGACCGCGGTGGCCATGCTCTACATCTCGGCAGGGAAGGAGGCGACCTACATCGGCCTTCCGAACGGGTCGTACGACCTCTTCCTCATGCACGGTCAGGATTGGGACGCCGCCAACGCGACGTTCACCCGACAGTGCGCCTTCTATCAGGTGCCCAAGACATTCGACTTCACAGCCACATCCACGACCTACGATGTGTGGACCGTCACCGTCACGGAGGACGAAGCCTGGAGGTGGCGGCCGCTGAACGCCGATTTCCCGCAATAGGGGACGGTCCTCAGAGTGCCCGCCGGCCGGTTCACGCCGCGGAGATCCTGCACGGCGTGGCGAAACAGGTGACCAGACGATCAGGAACCGAGAAGCGGGGTCAGGGAGCCGCAGCTAGCGTGGCCGGTATGGACATCACCATTCACGCGAGCGTTCTCCCGCACGACGACCCGGACGCCTCCCTGGCCTTCTATCGCGATGCCCTCGGCTTCGAGGTCCGCAACGACGTCGGAAACGGCAAGATGCGCTGGATCACGGTCGGCCCCGCCAACCAGCCAGAAACGTCCATCCTCCTGGCGCCGCCGGCCATCGACCCGGGCATCACCAAGGACGAGCGCCGCACCATTGCCGAGATGATGGCCAAGGGCACATATGGCTGGATCCTGCTGGCCACCAAGGACCTCGACGGAACCTTCTCGCGGGTGCTGGCCAGCGGCGCAGAGGTGGTACAGGAGCCGACCGAGCAGCCATACGGCGTTCGCGACTGCGCCTTCCGAGATCCCGCGGGCAACCTGGTCCGGATCCAGGAACTGCGCTGAGCCGTCAGCGATCGCTGCCATGTGCACAGACGCGTACCGTGAGGCGCTGACACGTCATCTGTCATCAACGGCATCATCGGTGCCGCCCTCAACGTCGGCACCCGAGCCGGCGCCGGCCGCTGAAACCCGCTGCGAAGGCGCCGCGCAGCGGCCGCCTGCGACCGCCATGGCGCCATCTCGATGAGGCTTCATCTCATAAGTCGGACTTAGATACGTGCTCGCGGTCACACGGTACCCGTCGACGGTCCGCGCACTCCGGTGGTCACGGGCCATGTCAGCACGGGACTGCGTAGGCTCGCCGCCCGCTCGGCGATCTCGGCCGGATCGGGCTCGGCGAGCGTGAGCAGCCCGTACCGCCTCGGGCGGTGGTCCAAAGTGGAAGCCGCCGAACTGGACCAGCGGCGCGTCGGCCGAATGCATGCGAGGCTGCCTGCATGAGTAGGGAAACCGAGGCTTCTGTCACGTGGTCACAGGCGTTGTCGTGGCGCATGGAGCGACAGTTGCTGGATCCCGTAGGGGCTGGATCGGTCACGGGGGTCGTACGCCGGCTCGGCGCGGTGCTCTCGATGGACGAGTCGCTCGCTGAGCTGGCTGTCCGGATCCGTTGTTCGACATCGCGTCCAGGTGAGCTCGTCGAGGCCCTGGCTGATGGTGAGGTGATCAAGGCATTCGCGTTCCGTGGGTCCATGCACTATCTCTCTCCCGAGGAGGGCGGTATGTACCTGGCCATCCGATCGGCCGGCCGGCAGTGGGAGCTGCCGAGTTGGGTGGACTACTACCGGCTCACTCCGTCGGATTGGCCGGACTTTCGGGCCGCGGTGCGCGCGGCCCTGAGCGACGGACCGTTGACCGTCGTCGAGCTAGGGCAGGCGCTGTCGAGGCACCGCGCGTTTCGGCACCTGAAGCCGGTCTTCGACGAGGGCGCGGGAATTCTGATCAAGCCGCTGTCCTGGCAGGGAGACCTGAGCTTCGGCCCGCCGAGAGACGGACGGCGCACCTTGCAGGGCCTGGAGAGCAATCCGAGGTGGCGGGGCATCCCCGACCTGGACGAAGCGGGACCGCGTGCCGTCTTGGAATACTTCCGGACGTATGGGCCGGCAACGATCGACAACCTCCACTATTGGCTCGGCAACGGCCTGAGCGCCGGACGCAAGCGGCTCGATTCCTGGTTCGAAGGGCTCGGCGATCGGCTGGTCGCGGTCGACGTCGAGGGGAGCGTGGCGTATGTCGCGCGCGAGGATGTCGACGCCCTCGGTGGCACGCATCCGTCGGAGGCGGTGCGATTCCTGCCTGGGCACGACCAATGGGTGATGGGTCCTGGCACCAAGGACGCCCACATCACTCCGTCGACGCTGCGAGATGTCATGACCCGCAAGGCCAACCCGGTCATCGCCGGCGGCGTTGTATGCGGAACATGGGCTCGAGAGGGCGACGAGATCACGGTCACCTGGCTCGACGAGCGACGCC
>Ga0163163_10001906_pt1 | contig 17644 bp, 11 predicted proteins | sample S65metaG_FD_119766 | JGI IMG/M metagenome (GOLD analysis project Ga0163163, IMG submission 119766) | Switchgrass rhizosphere microbial communities from Kellogg Biological Station, Michigan, USA - S6-5 metaG | ecosystem: Host-associated > Plants > Roots > Rhizosphere > Soil | place: USA... | reverse complement strand
ACTTCAGAACTTTCCTCGCGTTTGGAATTCACACTCGAAGATCTCGGATATGAATTCCCCAAATATCCAGTGCCTCCAGGTGAAACGATGACTTCATTTTTGCGCCGGCGTACCCAAGAAGGTGCTCGTAGGCGTTACAAAGGTGAACGTGGCGCCCCTTCATATGAACAGGCGCGTCCTCAACTTGAACGCGAACTAACACTGATTGAAAAACTAAAATTAGAAGGTTACTTCTTAATCGTTTGGGACATAGTTGAATTTTGTCGACGAGAAGGAATTCTGATCCAGGGCCGCGGGTCTGCCGCTAATAGCGCAGTCTGTTATGCACTGGGAATCACTGCAGTGGATCCGATCGGAATGGATTTGTTGTTTGAGCGGTTCCTTTCGGAAGAGAGAGGAGAATGGCCTGATATCGATCTGGATCTCCCAAGTGGCGATCAACGGGAAAGGGCAATTCAGTATGTTTACGAGCGGTATGGAAAATTGGGTGCTGCCATGACTGCCAATGTAATTACTTACAGAGGTCGTTCTGCGGCTCGCGAAGTGGGGAAGGTTCTCGATTTTGATGACGACACACTCTCCAGACTTTCCGGGTTAGTCCACACCTGGGAATGGAAAGACCCGAAAGATTCGACCGAACGTCAATTTCGAGATGCCGGATTAGATCTGCGACAAGCGCGAATCAGAAAATTTTTTCAGCTTTATCAGATGGTGCAGGATCTGCCGCGACATTTGGGACAGCATTCCGGCGGCATGGTGATTTGTCAGGGACAACTCGATTCAGTTGTTCCTCTTGAACCCGCTTCAATGCCTGGTCGTGTAGTTGTGCAGTGGGACAAAGAAGACTGCGCCGATCTTGGTTTGATTAAAGTGGATCTATTAGGTCTCGGCATGATGGCTGTCCTGGAAGAGACAATTAAATTGATTCGGGAGTCGTATCACGAAGAAGTAGATCTTGCGCATCTTCCACCAGATGATCCAGCTGTGTATTCGGCATTGCAGAAAGCCGACACGATTGGAATGTTTCAAGTTGAAAGTCGCGCACAGATGTCATGCTTGCCCAGACTGCATCCGCAGAAGTTTTACGACATCGTTGTCCAGGTGGCTATCATCCGTCCAGGTCCTATTGTGGGGAATATGGTTCATCCATATCTCAAACGCCGCCAGGGAAGAGAACCGGTGACTTATGCCCATCCGGCTCTCGAGCAGGCTCTTAAACGCACACTTGGCGTTCCTTTATTTCAAGAACAACTTTTGAAGATGGCAATGGAATGCGCCAGCTTCTCGGGTGGCGAGGCCGAGGAGTTACGGCGCGCGTTTGGTTTCAAACGATCAGAAAAACGAATGAAGGAAATTGAAGTCAAATTGCGTAAGGGATTGCAGGAGAACAGAATTACAGGGAAGACGCAGGAAGAAATTGTGCTGGCTATTAGTTCATTTGCTCTTTACGGATTTCCTGAGTCGCATGCGGCTAGTTTTGCATTGATAGCTTATGCGAGTGCGTACTTGAAATGTAATTACCTGGCTGCGTTTACAGCAGCAATTTTAAATAATCAACCAATGGGTTTTTATCAGCCGTTTACACTTATTAAAGATGCGCAACGTCACGGGCTAAAAGTTCTACCGATCGATGTAACGCGATCCGATTGGTTTTGCACGATCGAAAAGGCGGAAGGGACCTGGGGACGGGGAGATGGGGAGACAGGGGGACGCGGGGACGCGGAGATGGGGGGGAATCGAGACGCGGAGACACGAGACTTCGGAAATGCGGAGAATGAGATCGCCGAGTCTCCCCATCTCCCCGTCTCCCTGTCCCCGCGTCTCGGTGTCCCCGCGTCTCCCTTAGTTCTCCGCCTGGGACTGAAATATGTAAAAGGCCTAAGCCAAGAATCCGGTAATGCGATTGTTCGTGAACGAATCGCACGACCCTTTACCGGCATTGATGATCTGCGTAATCGTGTGCCTGAGCTGCATAAAGATGAGTTGAAAAAGTTGGCCGCAATAGGGGCATTAAATTTTATTCAGGATCCATTCCCAGAGAGATCTTTGGTGAAGGTTAATCGTCGCGATGCTCTTTGGCAGGTTGAACGCGTGGTGCGTTCTGCCGGGGAACTGTATGAAGGATTACCCGATCGAGACGGGAATTCCCCTTTGTTGCCAATGACTATTCCCGAGCGCCTGAATGCTGATTTTCGGGGCACTGGCTTGACCATTGGTAAACATCCAGTTGCTTACCACCGATCAGAGTTAAATAAGTTGGGTGCTTTGCGCGCGATTGATATTGCAAAGATACAGGACGGACATACTGTGAGAATTGCCGGTTGGGTGATTGTTCGTCAACGTCCTGGCACTGCCAAAGGCTTCATGTTTCTTACGCTCGAAGATGAAACTGGGGTCAGTAATGTAATCGTTACACCTCAGCTTTTTGATCGGAATAGATTGGTTCTGGTGGACCAGCCATTCCTTTTGATCGAAGGTGCACTACAGAATCAGGATAACGTTGTCTCAGTAAAGGCGAAGCGTATTCATGCGCTTCAATTTGACGTTGGCGCAGCTCCTTCGCATGATTTTCACTGACGTGGGTCTCTCTCGTTTTCTTGACAAAAAACTACGTGCGTATAGAATCCGCGCGCAAACAGTACTCTAGCCCTCTCGGCACATTGCAACAAAAAGCGAAATAAATCCCCACTGCTTGAGCTAAGCAGACGAGTTATTTTGCTCATGCGTCTTTACATCAACGCCCAAAGGAGATGCTCCCCCAATGAAAATCAACTATCCGGCAGTTCTGGTGGCGACAGTCGTCCACTTTTTAGTTGGCGGTCTCTGGTATGGACTCTTGTTTTCCAACAAGTTCGTTGAGTTGATTGCCTGGAGCCCTGAGAAGCTCAAAGAGATGGAAAACCATAGCCCGGCAAAAGAGTTGACTATAGCTTTTATCTCAGCGCTGGTCCTTGTGTACATCCTCGCTCACTTTGTGCAATACACCAAGGCACGAACAGCACTCGATGGAATTCAAACCGCTTTCTGGTTGTGGCTTGGATTCATCGCAACAACTCAATTGGCCACAGTCGTATTTGAAGAAAGAAAACTAGGGCTCTACCTAATAAACGTCGGATACCAGCTTGTAGCGTGTGCGCTGGCGGCTGTCATTCTCGCTTTGTGGAAACCTCGCGAGTCAAAGGAACCGGCCGCTCAGACGATCTGACATGCTGCCTAATGCAAACAAGGCCTGTCGCGGACATAAAAAAAGCGAAGCTTGAAGAAGGTGCTTCGCGCGATCGTTAAATTCTTGAAAGAGTAAAGTATTAAGCGTGACGGGCTGCGCGTTTAGGCGGCGATTCCAGCAAGCCTTGAATCACCTGTGCAACCTGTGAGAGGGGTTTCGGTTTTCGCAGGAAAGCATCGGCACCGCAGCGTCGTGCTTCATCTTCCATTTCACTTGAGCCGTAGGCGGTAAGAACGACAATTCTTGTTTGTGGATTTTGACCTCGAATCATCTTGATAATGTCGAGACCGTCAGGATTGCGTGTTTCACTCAGCCGCAAGTCCTGGATGACAACCTTGTATTCCGTAGCTTCGATTAATTTCTCAGCCTCTTCCAATTCGCGGGCTGTATCCACGCGGTAACCCTGAAGCGCGAAATACTCACTCATTGAGAAGCATATTGATTCTTCGTCGTCAACGACGAGCAACCGCGGCCTCACAGCTTCTTTTGAAGTATTTTCCTCACTACCGGTCAACATGCGTCTCAGTTTTCCCGAGACCTTTTTCAGTGCTCCGAAGCGACTCTGGTTCACGGCACTTTCACCAAGCTGGGGCAATTAGTAGGCGTCAGTTGCTTTCAGCAATCCCAGTCCAAAATTATGAGAGCTCAGTTAATAACTTTCCGACTAAACAACGCTCGAAACGAGGCTTCACCTGACTTCACAGAAATATGATGCGGCACATGAACTACAAGTTCATGGTGGCTAAGATAGTACCGACCTGATGCTTTGAATCTGGAAGTAAAGTGCGTTTCAGCGGGACTGATTCACACTTGCCGTGGGAGACTATTTCCGTTGTGCTTTCAACAGGAAAACCTGAGAGGCTAATTGAAAGCCGCGAATGCTTGGGTGGATAGGCTATGGTTCTTGAAAACCAGTTAAACCTGGCTGAACTCATCGTTCCCAATCTCCCGTTGCTGATAACGATGAGGTTGTGGCAGCGGATCTGAAGTACCAGACCCTGATAATGCCGATCGACCCCGACGCTAGATTCCTATAGCGGCCCGCACATTGGGTCGTTGAGTGACTGGTCCGTTGATTCGTCCGGACACGCTGGGCGAGGCAGGTTTGGTGATAATGTAAAGCAACACCTCACATACCTCGCGCGTGCCGGTTCCAATTGTATTTCCCTTTTCGTCCTGAATGGCGTAAATCCTGCCATGAACATCCAAGGGCATTATCATTGGTTGCATTAGTGGAACTTCTCCTCGCCGCTCGTAGCGATCTACGAGCGGCCTATTCATTTCTTACTCAAAGGGTTCAAAGGCTATTACTTTTTGAACCGACGTCTAACAGCTCCAGCCACCCCTACCAGTCCGGTTCCGAGAAGCAACATGCTTGTTGGTTCAGGAACTCCAGGAATTCTAGTGATTGACTGAACGGAGGTGGTTTGACCTGGAGGGTTAATTAGCAGCGAGTTCGGACCTATTGTTCCGGGGCCGCCCAAATTAGTGAGTTCGAAACTAACTCCGTTACTAAAAGTAATAAGCGTGTTAGTAAAGGAGACGTTAGTAGTTGATGCACCCCCTGAAACGGTTCCGCTTACCACAGCGGTGAAGCTCAGTTGGCCTCCTGGAGCCGGGCTTATTAGGGTGACCTCCAGCGTAAACGCGGTAGGACCTACTGTTCCGGACGGAGCTCCAACCCAAGTAAACTGGCCCAACTGAGCTGCCGTGAACGAGCCAGGAGCCACGTTCAAAGCGGTGTTCAGTTGCCCGGTGTATACCAGGGAACCACCTCCAACCGTCAATGAATCGGCTATTGCGGGAGCACATGCTACCCCAAAGCACCCCCTCGTAAGGTACGTGGGATCTGCGTTAGCGACCGCTGTCACAGCCATTAACATGGCCGCAAGCAACGACGCCCTAACAATTAATTTGATCATAGGTCTGTTTCTCCTTGAAAAAAACTCTACCAGCCTTCGAGAGACCTGCTTAGCCGGAGAGCGCGGGGTCTAGGAAGTTTTGCCAAGACCTAACTGGCTTAATCTTCGAAGGCTTATACCGCCTGTTCGAGCACTCTTACCGCCTCGCGTGAAGCGATGTTTTCATTCGGACGAAACGCTGCAGGGCACCTGGGCATTTCGTCCTTAGTGGAATACTGTCAATTACTTTCTAAAACGTCGCCTTGCGGCGCCGGCGAGTCCAATCAAGCCTGTACCTAACAGCAACATGCTGGCCGGCTCTGGCGTTGGAGATCCAGTCGTACCGGGAGTGCAGTCAGCGCAGCAATCAGTGCAGGTTACTTCTGTCGGTCCGGTCCCCAAAAAGAATGAGGCGTTAGAGAACTGAGCCGTACCTGTCAGGCCGGTTACGGTAAAGACGTAAGTCGCGGTGTGAGCAACGATCGGATTATGCGAATCACCTTCCATCGAAGCGTTGGCGCCAGTGTAGGTCACCGTCGATGCCGTTTGACTCGAAGGTACACCTGCGATTGTTTCATCGGGTGGGTTCGTTCCGTTTGGCCCAGTCACACCTAAAGCATTGAGTGTGAAAGTACCGGCGGATCCAGTAATAGCCCAGCCGAGAGTGTCTGCAGCCGAGGTACCCCCAATATCGTTGAATACGTCGTTAGTGCCGCTAAACTGGACTGCTCGACCTGTCTGAGAAAGAACAGTCAGTGCGGAACCACCGAAACCGACTATAGTAAACTTGAACCCGCTGATCGATGAACTAACATCGCCTTGATTGGCAAAATTGTTTGTTAGGACGACTGTCAGCTGATTTCCGACTTGCGTCACCGTGGCGGTTGCGTCATAGGTTGCGCCGGACACATGGAATGAATCCGCGTAAGCCGCCGAACTGAAACCAATCAAGGTGATCATAGTGGCAAATGCTAACAAGCCTTGCCTCAACAAGAGACTCATAAAACTCCTTTTAACTTCAGCCCGAAGACTGTGCTTATTGGCGTGGGTCTGGAATGCGGTGAGAGCCTTTGCAGGGCAAATGCAGTAACTCTAAACCTCTCCAGGGCAGTTTCCCCATTGCGATGGGGAGTTTCACATGTACACTGGCACTTGAGAACCCTACAGCAAAGCATGAGCCATACTTTGGATCGAACTAAAAGTCGAAAATATTTCGACTTGTTAAAGAAATGGCCGCGCAAGGGAACCGAGAGGCCTTGCCGATGTCTAGTATTCAGACCGCTGTCTAGACTTTAGACGTTTGGATTTGATGTTTCTTGATCTTTTGATAGAGGGAACTGCGGGGGATTCCCAGTCGCTTGGCCGCCTTTTCAACGCGACCTCCTTCTTCGTTTAGTACCCTCTCAATATGCTGTCGCTCGAGCTCAATAAGTGTAAGGCGGGAATCGAAGAAAGGAGTGCTAACGCTCGCGTGACCATCAAAGTGAAGATCGCGCAAACCGATTGTCTTTTCCTCACTTAAAAGCACTGCTCGTTCTATGACGTTTCGCAGCTCTCGAACATTCCCCGGCCACGAGTATTCTTGGAGTGCTCTAACGCACTCATCGTCCAGGCTAACTTCGGACCGGCCCAAATCCGTTGATACCTTAGTGAGCAGGTATTGGGCCAACGTCGGGATGTCTTCCTTACGATCCCTAAGCGAAGGGAAAGAGAGTGGGATTGTGCTAATGCGAAAGTAGAGATCGTCACGAAATTTCTTCTCCCGCACAAGTTGGCCCATATCCTGGTGAGTCGCGGCAATCAAGCGTACATCAACTTGTCGATCTCTGACGTCGCCAACTCGCCGAAACCGTTTCTCCTCAAGCACCTTTAGAAGTTTAGGTTGAATTTGTAAATCCACGTCTCCTACTTCATCAAGGAAAATCGTTCCGCGGTGGGCCACTTCAAAAAGGCCCTGTTTAGACGCGGTGGCGCTTGTGAATGCGCCTTTTTCATGGCCGAATAATTCAGTCTCCAACAGTTCACGAGACAGTCCAGCGCAGTTGAGATCAACAAAGGCCTCATCGGCTCGGCTGCTGTTTTCATGTAACCACTTGGCCAGAACTCCCTTGCCAGAACCTGTCTCGCCAAGAATTAGAACCGGACTCTCAGTGGTAAGGATTTTGCGAGCTTGATCAGCAAGGGCTTTGATCGCCGAACTAGTGCCGATAAAAGGATCGATAAATTGTCTAATCTGTCGCGTCTTGCTGGCTAGTTGTTTGTGATGGTTTCTTTGTTTTTGAAGTAGTCGTGTGAGGATTACTGCCAATGCGGGCAGCTCCAGCGGTTTGGTGAGAAACTGCTCTGCGCCTTCCTTGATAGCCCGTACGGCTAGATCGATCGATCCATGAGCAGTCAAAACTAGAAGAGGAATATCTGAATCAATCTCTTTTAAGCGGGGCAGGAGATCCAGTGCGGTGCCGTCCGGCAGCATGTAATCGGCGATGACGATGTCAGGACGGATGGTTCGGAACAGGTGTTGGGCATCTTCACAACTATCGGCTTCCTGGATCTCGTAACCTTGTTGTTCAAGGAAGTCGCGGATGCCAAATCGAACGCCGGGTTCATCATCAATTACCAATACCTTGTTTTTTGCCATTTATTGGTCTCCCTCATGAGGTATTGGGAATCGAGCTACCATACAGGCTCCAACATCCGGGTTATTGCCGGCGATAAGTTTTCCTCCATGCTCCTCCATGATTCGCTGGGCGATTGCCAGACCAAGGCCAGTGCCGCCCCGACGTTTTGAAAAGAATGGTTCGAAAATCTTAGGAAGGTCTTGATCGAGGATTCCCCCACCAGCATCGCGAATCGCGCAATCAACCCACTCCTGTTTGTTTTCTGAAAGTTTTCGAGCTTGAACTAAAACTGTGCCACCGTTTGGCGAATGTTGAATCGCGTTCTCAATCAAATTTACGAAGACTTTTGAAAGTCGTCGCCGATCAATTCTAATTTTGGGTAGGTCCGGCTCGACCTCCCCCACGAGGCTGACTTGGGCCACTTCAGCGGCAGGCATGCAGGCGCGGATGGAACGGGAAACCATCTCATCCATTGAGACAAGATAGAGTTCGCCACGAAACGGTTTACCGTATTCAAGCAACTCCTCCATCAAGACGGTCAGTCGCCCGATTTCCTCACGAAGAACACTCGTATAGCGAATATATTCGGTCCGATCACTGAATCGGGTTTCAAAGGCATCGAGAATCGATGATATGCCGAAGAGTGGGTTTCGTACCTCGTGAGCAACGCCGGCGACCAGTGAGCCGAGGAGCGACATCATTTCGCTCTGTCTTAGTGATGCTTCGAGCTCAGCACGTTTGGTAATGTCCTGCGCTATGAAGATAGCTCGTTCTGAGACAGACCCGAATTCGCTTATCAAATAGAGCGTTAGTGACCACGTCTTACCGGTTACGTCGCATTTCACTTCTTCCGAGACCGCTAAGTGACTACCGCGAACAACTTCTATTAGCTCTGCTGCTTTCTTCCATGGCTGATGCGCGCCAAGCTCCGTCAGCGTACGTCCGTTTATTGCTTCGGAGCCAAGCCCGGCTATTTGTTCAGCCGCTTCGTTGGATCTTTTGACAACGCCATGCAGGTCAATAATCAGAACTGGAAAATCAATCGCGTTGAAGGTCTGTCGCCACTCCATTGCTGATTGCTGCAACGACGCGTGTAGGCGTTGCTGCTTTTCATCCAACAGCTTTCGTTCAGTGACGTCATTTACGATAACCAGCTTGCTATGTTTCCCATCGAATACTACCGGGTGCGACGACATTTCGACGTAGATGACTTTCCCGTCACGAGTCTCGTGTCGCCACGGACTTGAGAGAACTAATTCATTCGCGCCCGTTGCGTTCTTGATAAGAAGTGCGGGAATGTCTTCCTTAGCGCGAATACTATCAACCGTCATTGAGAGGAACTCATCACGCGTGTAGCCGTACGTTTTCGTCGCCGCCTCATTCACCGCAAGAAAGGCCAGAGTTTCTTCGTTATAAACCCAGATCGGTTGGGGAGTGGATTCGAAAAGGAGCTTATAACGAGTTTCGGAGTCCCTGAGGGCTTCTTCAAAGTTCTTTCTCTCAGTGATGTCGCGAGCAACGCCCCTAAACCCTATCGTTTCGTCATGCTTGCCTGTGATTGGAGATACTATTAAATCAAGCCAGCGGTCGTCTCCCTTTGCTGACCGAGCAATAAATTGATGACGAAACTCCTTCGCCTCTGTCGCACGGCCTAAGCTCCCCGCGAAACCGTTGCTTTCAGGTATTACTCCAAACGCACTGAAGAAAGATTGACCGACGATTTCCTGAACTGGTCGACCAAGAAAACCGGCGCCGGCACTATTGATGCTGATAAGTCGGCCACTCAGATCCTGAGTAAAAATCACATCACTTGCACGCTCGACTAGATCTCGATAATTCGCTTCCAGCCGCGACCGCTCCAACAGCCGTGCTACCTTGGCTACAAGTCTGGTTGAGTCGAAGGGAACTTCCAGGTAGTCGTCTGCTCCGGCCCTTAGTCCAGCTACGATGCTATCCGTGTCTTTTTGTAAAGCGCTGACAAGCAGAATGGGAACTGCTTTGAGTTCAGTGTCGGAGCGGAGTTGTTTACAGAACTCGAGGCCGTTCATGTGCGGCATTGTTACGTCGCTAATAACCAAATCAGGCTTGTTCTTTTTCGCCAGGTTCAAACCCTGGACGCCGTCCTCCGCTGTAAAGACCGAATAGCCAGCCTTCACGAGAAGACGCTGCATCAATCCAAGTTGCTCAGGAGCATCGTTGACAATCAGAACAGAATTGTCTTCGTGGCCGCTGGAGATTTGTACCCCGTGCATCGGAGCTTTGACCTCGGTCTTTCGCTGTGATTGGAAACTTGCTGGTGAAAACCCTTTTTGGGGAATAGATGATTCTATAAAAACGCTTTTGTGCTTACGAGCCAAGGATTTATGGCGCGGAGTATATCACACGCTTTCTTTGACAAAAGCTACCGATCTCTACCTGTTCCAACTCCCATTTACTTTCATTTGCTGCATGGAATCGAACTTCAGTTCTTAACTAATAAATAGACAAGGATTTCCGCCGCAGTTCCGAGCAACCCACAATCGAACTGATGGGAGGTGGGTCTGGCAACGTGGCAAAAAGTGAAGCTGAGGCCTGTGCTAGTCAGTAAACCGAAACAGCTCTTGGTGAATCCAAAGGTTACAGCCGAAAAAAGGCCTGTAGCAACTAGGCTGAGTTGATTCATCATGCTTCGGTCGTCGCATTGACTGCCGAGGGTTGCAGGAAATAATAAATATTTAGAGGAGAGATTATGACGAGTTTTGGTTCTGGGAAGATTTCTCGATTCAAGTTGTTCTTAAGTTTGGCGATGTTAGTGTTTTCAGTGGGCGCTTGCCATGCGCAGAGTGGAATTTTCGGGTTAACTGCTGGTCAGCCAGCGGCGCCGTCCGTAAATTCCGGAGTACCCCCGCAGACCTCATATGCGGATCTAGTTACTCGGGTTTCGCCGGCTGTCGTAACGATTCGGTCAACCGAACGTTCTCGACCCGCTCAACAGTTCCCTTTCATGGATGATCCCAATTTCAGAGAGTTTTTTGGTGATCGGGTGCCTCAACAGGCCCCGCAAAGAGTTCAGGGTGTTGGCTCGGGCGTAATCATCACGAATGACGGCTACATTCTAACTAACCATCACGTAGTCGATGGAGCGCTGGAAATCAAGGTTGAATTGACTGACAACCGAACCTTTACAGCGAAACTTGTCGGGTCAGATCAGCCGAGCGATCTGGCGGTCTTGAAGATTGATGCTAAGGATCTACCCACACTCTCAATGGGGGACTCAGACAAAGTAAGAGTTGGAGATTTCGTCTTGGCCGTTGGTAATCCGATGGGTATTGGCCAGACGGTTACCTCCGGCATCATCAGTGCCAAAGGACGGCAGACCGGATTGAGTGATGGTAGTTTTGAGGATTTCCTCCAGACCGACGCCGCAATTAATCGTGGGAACTCAGGTGGCGCTTTGGTTAATACCACCGGCGAGCTAGTTGGTATCAATTCACAAATCCTCTCGCCTTCCGGCGGTAACATCGGAATTGGCTTCGCAATACCGTCGAACATGGCGAAGGCTGTGATGGATCAACTTCTCAAGACGGGTAAGGTTCGACGTGGAATGCTTGGCGTTTCGATTCAGCCAGTTGATGCAGATCTGGCGGCCAGTCTTGATTTGCCAGCAGCCAGAGGCGCGATCGTGACCAATGTCTCACCGGCTGGCCCAGCTGAGAAAGCAGGACTGAAGCGAGGCGACGTTATTGTTGGCATCAATAACCAGACGATCGTTGATCCGAACACTCTCCGTAACCTCGTGGCCGGTCAATCGCCGGGAACCAATGTGAAGGTCAGTGCCGTACGCGATGGCAAGGAGCAAAACTTCCAGGTAGCCCTAGCTGAGTTACCTGAACGGAAGCCTTCGTCGGATAGTGACGAACCGAGCGACAGCGAAACAGGCGTCAGTAGCGGCAAGTTTGGACTGACTCTCCAGACTCTCACGGCGGACTCTGCTTCCAAATCCGGTTTGGAGCCGGGCGACCAGGGCCTGCTCGTATCGCGGGTCAACCCGGCAGGAACAGCTGCGAATGCAGGAATCAGACCGGGAGACTTGATTCAGGAAGTCAATCGTAAACCGGTCCGAACGCTCGCAGACTTTAGCGCAGCGCTTCAACAATCAGGTACGCGGCCAGCTTTGTTGTTGATTAAGCGTCGAGACCAGATTGTGTACGTTACGCTCCGTCAAGAGTCGTAAGCAGAACAGTAGGTGATCTACAAACCGTGGCACAGATCTCTATTAAGAGTTCTGTGCCATTTTCTTTCGAACACTTTGGAGTGCGGTGGCCCACACCGCTTTGGTAAGCGACACCGCGCTTCTCAAAACCTTTGCAAGAATGCAGATCTTTCATCCTTTGAGATCAAGCCTTGCGGAGGATGTTTTACCAAAGCGGTGCGGGGCACTGCACTCCAAAGGTCCAAACAAATCGCTTGACCTTGGGCATGGCCGCAGCTAAGTTGCAGCTACCGAGCTCGCTTCAAAAGAGGAGAGGATGTTTTGAGTGATAACGATCCCAAACCGCGTGAGTTTGATCGTCGCCCATGGGGTACGTACGAAGTACTCGATGAAGGCGAGCATTTTAAAGTGAAGCGGATTGAAGTTCTGGCAGGAAAGCGGCTCAGTTATCAAAAGCACTCAAAACGAGCAGAGCACTGGTTCGTCGTAGCCGGCCAAGCGAAAGTCACGCTCGATGATTGCGGTTTCTTAGTACCTGCGGGCGCATCGATCGACATTCCAGTCGGCGCTGCCCATCGCGTGGAAAACGAAGGCCCCGAGACACTAGTCTTTATTGAGGTTCAACGTGGAGACTACCTTGGTGAAGACGACATCGTTCGACTCCAGGACGACTTTGGAAGAGTTGGTTGAACATCCCACACAATCACCGCTATCGATGGCGATAATGCAAACGTTAGCGAGTCATTTTTCCTTCCCGAACTTTTGATTACCTGTGGACGTAGAACTGCGCGTCTCTTGATCCAGGAACAGTCAGGAAAAGACCATGGCAGATGCTGCTAAGGAAGACTATTTGGGTACGATTGCAACTGTCCTCGAAGCGAGTACTACGCCTTCCGCCGGCAACACAGCAGAGGAGGGAACTTGGTCTGCGATCAAGGAAGCATTGCGCGGCTCGCATCGTAACTACACGGTTGGTCCAATAGGACGTTCGATCATTCTGCTTGCCATACCGATGGTTCTCGAGATGTTCATGGAGAGTGTTTTTGCGGTTGTAGATATTTTTTGGGTAGCACACCTGGGAACTGATGCGGCGGCGACTGTCGGCTTAACAGAGTCGCTGCTGACATTGATCTATGCTCTTGCAATAGGACTGAGTATCGGAGCGACAGCAACGATAGCCCGCCGCATTGGTGAACAGAACCCGGATGGAGCTGCACGTGCGGCTGTCCAAGCAATCGCGATTGCGATTTTTGTTTCACTAATCATCGCAGTCGTCGGTGCTCCACTTGCGCCGAAACTCCTGGAGCTTATGGGTGGCTCTCCGTGGGTCATCGCACATGGATCATCATTCACTCGCGTGATGCTTGCGGGAAATATCACAGTCGTCATGCTGTTTATGGTGAACGCCACTTTCCGTGGCGCCGGCGACGCGGCGATTGCTATGCGCACGCTTTGGCTCGCAAATGCGATCAACATCGCGCTTGGTCCATGTTTGATCTTTGGGCTTGGACCGTTCCCGAAACTTGGAATCGTTGGGGCAGCAATCGCGACCAACATCGGGCGAGGCACGGGAGCACTTTATGCTCTGAGCAGGTTGTTTAGAGCAGGCGGTCGTTTCGACATAAAGAGACATCACTTACGACTCGAACCTTCAATAATGGCGCGACTGATTCGCTTGTCTGCTACCGGAACGTTCCAGGTTTTTATTGGCATGGCGAGCTGGATTGGACTCGTTCGAATCATATCCAGTTTTGGGAGTAACGCTGTTGCGGGTTACACGTTCGGCATTCGAGTAATTCTTTTTGCGTTGTTGCCTTCATGGGGAATGTCGAACGCAGCTGCAACAATGGTTGGTCAGGCGCTGGGTGCAAAGAATCCTGATCGAGCTGAACGTGCGGTTTGGCGGGCAGGCTTCTACAACATGATCTTTCTTGGGATCATTGGCCTCGCCTTTATCCTTTTCGCGCCGCAGATCATTTGGTTCTACACAGCTGATCCTGACGTCGCAAAATACGGAGTTGATTGTTTGCGAATCGTTGCCTACGGCTTTCTCTTTTATGCGTATGGCATGGTGCTGGGCCAATCGTTCAATGGAGCGGGTGATGCGTGGACACCTACGATAATCAATCTGTTCGTTTTCTGGCTCTGGGAGATCCCACTTGCCTACATCCTGGCGGTGAAGTTCGGCCTGGGTCCTCGTGGTGTTTTTGTAGCGATGACTATAGCCTTTTCAACTCTCGCGCTGGTCAGTGCGGTAGTGTTTAGACGAGGAGGGTGGAAAACACGAATGGTGTGACATTTCGAGCACTGACCGCGCGATCACTAACGTCCTTGGAGTGCGGTGCCCCCGCACCGCTTTTGAAACATTAAACAGTTCGAAAGCGATTGTTGTCTTAGCAAAGCGGTGCGGGGGCACCGCACTCCAAGGTTAGGGAACCGCACGCTTTTCGAGTAGTGACTCCGAACACTTCTGTTGCAGTTCATTACGGTTAACCCATCCGTATTTCCTCATTTCCCAACAACAACACGTGATTCTTAATGCAGCGTGGCGGCACCCATGTTGCTATGTACGTTACTGGCAATCGCTGTCGCCCCCGGTGATCAGTGCATCGCCCCCGGTGATCAGTGCAGCGGAGGAGTGCACGAACAGCAATAGGATTCAAAGATCAAGACGCGTCGTCGTTTGATGAGTTGCCAGGGAGTCAGGAGGAACCCGATGGAACGAAGATTAGACGGAAAAAAGATTGCAATATTGGTCGCGGACGGCTTTGAGCAGGTGGAACTGACGGAACCGAAGGCTGCGCTGGAGGCTGCAGGTGCGACTACAGAAATTGTCTCACCCGCAAAAAACGAAGTGCAGGGATGGAATCATGACGAGAAGGCAGATGCGTTTCATGTTGACATGCCGCTCGATCGCGCGCGGTCCGATGATTACGACGCATTGCTTCTGCCTGGTGGTGTTAGGAATCCAGATCGACTGAGACAACTAACGAGAGCGCTCGAGTTTATTGATGGCTTTTTTGTAACCGGCAAACCAGTCGCAGCCATTTGTCATGCGCCCTGGACATTGATTGAAGCCGGCGTTGTCGATGGCAGAAAGATTACTTCCTGGCCCTCGCTGAAAACTGATCTAAGAAACGCAGGTGCAAACTGGGTCGATCGCGAAGTGGTGGTTGATAAAGGTTTGGTATCCAGTCGAAAGCCAGCCGACATTCCGGCGTTTAATAGAAAGATGGTTGATGCATTTGCCGAGGGCCGTCGTATCCAACAACGCTTTCGACTTGTGAAATGAAGGGTGCCGAAAGATGCCAGGGCAGAGTTTATGTTGGGCTAGTTCAAATTTAATCTGCTGAGAATTCCTTGAAAACGGGGGGTTGAGCGAACGGGATCGTAGACAGGATCGATAGCGATGTAAGGAAGAAAAAAATTTGGTCGCTCGGGAGCTCAATAGACTCCTTTCCAATGATGTGCGCTGACGGAATTCGGATCTAACTCAATTGCTTTGTCTAATTCCCTTTCAGCTGTTTGCCAGTCCCAATGATGAAACATCTTAATGAGAGCACTTGTAGCATGAGCTTCAGCAAGAGGGTCGTTTAGCTGAAGTGCAGAGCGATCAGAGTTTCAGCTTCCGGCGACGTGGTTGCGTCAACTGTTGCCAGCCCAACATACGCTTGAGCGAAATTAGGATCCAATTCGATTGCCTGTCGAAAATATGGAAGACTCTCAATCACCTGACTGCCACGACGGCCCCAGATGTACATGCCCTTAACATAGGCAGCGTAAGCCTGAACGTTATGAGTTTGTTGACGTGTCAGCTGTTCCTTTTTAGGTCTAGACAATTCACCAAATAACTTTTCGCCACTTCCTGCGATAACGAGTCCTGCAACCTGAAGATATCTTTGTCTGACTCGTCAAAATTTGCGGACCACATTTGCGTGCCATTCGAGACGTTGATCACCCTAAGAGTTAATCGGACTCGCCCATTCTCTCGTTGCAAACTTCCTTCGAGCACGGCATCCACAGCCAATGCAGGGCCGACGCCGCTTTGTTTTAACCTTGCTGATAGAAGCAGAGTATTCATGGTGCCAAAGCGGTGCCGGGGCACCGCACTCCAAAATTCGCTGAACCAATAAACCAATTTCTTCTCGCCGCTTTTGTGCTAAAAATATCCGCACGCCAATAGTTGTTCGTTTAATTCCAATAAATCTAAGGGTTCGAAATGAGTGGAAAGCTTTCACGTCGCAAGCTGATTGCCCAAATGTCTGTGCCACCGATAGCCGCTTCGCTTGGAGCTTCGATATTTGGCGCCGGCACGGCTACGGCGCAGGCAGACATCACCCCACCAACTGCATTGTTATCTGGCGCGCGAGTTTTCAACGTTCGAGAATTCGGTGCAAAAGGTGACGGCACCACGCTCGACACGATCGCTGTTCAATCGGCCATAGATGCTGCGCACAAGGATCAAGGCGGAACAGTCTTGATTCCAGCTGGTACGTTCATCGTTGGCACGATTGAATTGAAGAGCAACGTAACTCTTCATCTCGCTGCGCAGGGACGATTGTTGGGAAGTGAAAAGGCCGAACACTACAAAGCTGGCAACGGAGTGCCGCCGAGCAATGGGAACGTGGTGATGATCTCGGCTGCGAATGCGCAGAACGTTAGCATCGAAGGTCCGGGAACGATAGACGGTAACGGCGGGAAATTTTTTACCGGCAAAGGAGACATGACGGGACCTGGACAGAATTCTTCTGAAGGCTACTTTCAACGGCCCCACCTGATGGTTTTCTATCGATGCGAGAATCTGTCTGTCCGAAATGTTTTTCTAACGGCCAGCGCCTACCATTGCATACGCATTCTCGAGTGCAATCGCGTCTTTCTCGACTCCGTCCGAATTTATAACCGCGTAAATCTCAACAACGATGGCTTTCACATCAACAGCTCACAATACGTTCATATCGTGAACTGCGACGTTGTTTGCCAGGACGATGCGTGTGCGCTGTTTGGTAGCAATAAGTTTGTGACTGTAACGAACTGCACGTTCAGCACGCGTTGGTCAATTTTCAGATTTGGCGGCGGCGAGGCTGAGAACATTACGATTAGCAACTGCGTGATTTATGACACGTACGGTTGTCCGATCAAAATGCGTTGTGGCGCGCGATCGCGTTTCGAGAACATCACCTTCTCGAATTTGATAATGAAGAATGTCACAGGACCGATTACGGTTGGACTGGATTCTACGCGGCGGAATTCAACTACCGTAACGCCGCCGGCTGAGAAGGGAATTGTTCGCAACATCGCGTTCAATGGAATTCGAGGTTTCATTGTTGCTGAAGGTAGGCAACACGCGGACCTGCCATGGCCACAGAAGTTTCGTCCGGGTGAAACGCGACACTGCATTGTTGTAAATGGTGTCGGTGACGACATCATTGAGAACGTCAGCTTTCAGGATATTCACTTCACATTCGAAGGTGGCGGAACTGCCGCTGAAGCGTCAGCCGTGGTGCCAAAGATTGCCGGTGAGTATTTTGAAATTGGAACGCCGCCCGCATATGGGTTATATGCTCGAAATGTTCGCGGACTCACGTTGAGTAATGTTCGGTTGGAATTCGAGAAACCAGATCTCCGACCGGCAGTTGATCTCGATAATGTTTCGGATGCGTCGATTAACGGATTAACTGCTATAGGGGATTCGGATGCGAGGTCGCTT
>Ga0163163_10001905_pt1 | contig 17652 bp, 15 predicted proteins | sample S65metaG_FD_119766 | JGI IMG/M metagenome (GOLD analysis project Ga0163163, IMG submission 119766) | Switchgrass rhizosphere microbial communities from Kellogg Biological Station, Michigan, USA - S6-5 metaG | ecosystem: Host-associated > Plants > Roots > Rhizosphere > Soil | place: USA... | reverse complement strand
TTCACGCTGTGCGCCCAGCGTCGTGCCCGGTGGTCTTGCCAGGCATCGACCTTCTTGATCGCCCACCATCGGTCGAACGGGACGCTGATTAGAAGCGGTCTCGGCTTCGATACCATGCCCCCGCCTGACGCACACGGAGGAGGCGGCAGTGGACCGGGTCGAGCTGCTCGCCGACATGATGGGCGCTGTGCGCCCGGACGAGGTCGCCAACAGCGTGCAACGGGCCCTGGAGAACACGGTCGGGGGACAGTCCCAGATCCTTGTCATCGACTACGCGCAGACGCGTCTGATGCAGCTCGTCGTTGCCCCGACGGCCCACCGCGAGTCGTTCGCTGTGGATGGGACCGTGGCCGGGCGGGCCTACACCACCGGGCAGGCGCAGGAAGTCGTCGATGAGGCCGGGTACCGGATCTGGTTGCCGTTGCTGCAGGGCGCGCACCGCATCGGCGTACTCGAAGTTCGTACGCCGAGCGAGATCACACCGGCGCAGCGAGCGGGCATCGAGGCGGTGGCCGCCGTCCTCGCTGGCGTGTTGCCGGCGGTGAGCCTGGTGAGCGACGCCGTGTCCGTGACCCGCCGGCTTTCACCCATGCAGCTGGCCGCCGAAATCGTGTGGGGCCTGCTGCCGCCGTTGACGTTCGCCGACCGAGATGTGTGCGTGGCTGGCATTCTCGAGCCGTGCTACGACGTGGGCGGCGACGCTTTCGACTACGCCGTGGGCGGACGAGTGGCCCGTGTCGCGCTCTTCGACGCGGTCGGGCATGGTCTGGCGGCCAGTCGGCTCAGTTCATTGACGGTTGCCGCGTACCGCAACGCCCGCCGTAGCGGTCTGGACCTGGTCGCGACGGCGGTCTCGATCGACAAGGTCTTGCGGACCCAGGCTCCGCCCAATCATTTCGTGACCGCGCTGTTGGCCGAACTCGACCTGGACACCGGCCGGTACCGACGGATATCGGCCGGACATCCCGGCGAGCTCCTGGCCCGGGGCGGAAAGGTGATTCGGCAGTTGGCCGCCCCGTCCTGGACGCCGTTGGGCCTGGGCTACCTCGAGCTGGGCGACCCGGAAGTGTTCGTCGAACAGTTGGAGCCGGGCGACCATCTGCTGCTCTACTCAGACGGCGCCACCGAGGCCCGCAGTGCGACGGGGGAACTGTTTGGCGAGGGCCGCCTCGGGGACTATCTGGTGAAGGCTTTGGCGGACGGACTACCGGCGGCGGAAACTATGCGGCGCCTCGTCTCGGCCCTGCTGCAGTACCAGAAGGATCAGTTGCAGGACGACGCCACCGCGGTGCTGGTGGGCTGGCGAACGGACGCCACACCGCCGTAGTTGCCCTTCACATTCCCTCGTGATTCGTTCGGCGGGCCGCACGGTTGGCGACTACGCTTTGCCGCATGTCAGAACCAGGGCCGCCGGTGACGATCGTCGTTGACGGTCCCACCCACGACGGCGTGAAGCTGACCGTACGCGGAGAAATTGACTTCCGGCAGTGCGAGCGATTTGTTCGCGAGGTCACTGACCAGATTGGCCAGGCTGGCGAGGCCGCGGTCCTGACCTTGAACGTCTGGGGTGTGACGTACTGCGATTCGGCCGGAGTGGCGGCGCTGATGGAGGTCCGCCAAGCCTGTGACCGCGCTGGTTGGACGCTTATTCTGAGCGAAGTGAGTCCGTTTCTGCATCGAGTGCTCGACGTGACCAGCCTCAGTAACTGGTTCGGACTCACCACACCATGACGACTGCGGCGCGCGGGCTTCTCCCCTACCCAGGACCGGACCGGTCGGGGGACCGCGAATCCTGTTCGTACCGCTCGTTTAACGCGATCGCGTCTCGAAGCTGATCTTCGAGGACGACGATCCGGCAGGCGGCTTCGACGGGCGTGCCCTGGTTGGTGATCTCGCGGACGCGTGCGGCCAGCCGAAGTTGGTATCGGGAGTAGCGTCGGTGCCCGCCCTCGGAGCGCAGGGCCACGAAGAGTTTCGCGCTCTCAACTGAGCGGAGAAATGCCTGGCTGACGCCGAGCATTTCGGCGGCGCGCCCCATTGTGTAGGCGGGGTAGTCCTCATCGTCGAACTTGTCGGCCATCGCCGAAGAGTCTTCAGTCAACTGCACCTCTCTCGTCCTGGAAGTCTGGCTAGCAAAACGGCGTAGGGTCCCGGCGCCTGCAGGAGCCGGGACCCTACAAAGAGATTGTCGAACTCATACCATCGCCGACGCTGGGCCGGCTTGCCGAATTCCCAGTTGGCCGGTGTACGACCGGGCAACAGGAATAGCTGGGACTTGACCGTGGACCACCTTCCGTTCGGGGTCTGCGGTACCCGCCGACGCGACGGCCGGACGGGGATCCGATGGCATCTGCTCCTCTCGCCTCGCTGCTCAATGTCACCTGCACTGTGTCGCGATCCGCAGGGACCGCTCATGCCCGAAGACCACCCCGAGGCCCTGGTCGGCTACTGGCCCCGAAGCCCGCATCGCTCGGGCCGTTCACTCTTTGCTCGTTGCGCCAGGTCGCCTGTCGCACCGCCATAACCATCTTCGCAACGACAGCCACGTTACACGCACGCTAGGAGGATGTCTACCGCCGCCGCTAAAGATTCGCCTCGGCGGGGAAGGCGAGTGCGCCGGCAAGGTTCGCAGACGTTCGTCGGGCTGTGTGGCTCTTCGTGCCCAGATCTGGCGCAACGACCGGCGAACCGGTAGGAATTCTGTCATCGCCGAGGTAGACATTCCTACGGTCCCGTGTATGATCCTCGTGTTCAGGTCTGGTTCGACTGCCGCGAGGTTTGAGGGAGGGACGGTTCCACCGCCAAGCCGCCACGAGGTTCCCCCGACCATGTGCGGTCCCGCACGATCTGCCCGGCGTTTGGGCGTGCGGAAGGTGTCAGCGACATCGCTGATGCGCGGTGGGACTCCCGACCCGGGGGCCCCGGTGCCACGGCATCGGGGCCCCACCGACAATGTCCGATGCGATCGTTCTTCTCCACTATCAAGGCTGAGCTGCTCGACCGGCGTCCCTGGCCCACCCGGGCCGCCGCCCACAAGGCGATCTTCAACTGGATCGAGGGTTGGTATAACACCCGCCGGCGACACTCCACATTGGACTATCTCAGCCCAGCCGCCTACGAGGCTAGGATCAACCAGCAACCTGGCCTACGCCAGGTAGCCTGACACCACATCGACCCTGTCCGTCAGAGCGGGTCAACCCAAGGTGCCTCAACGTCGGACCTAATACTCGGTCGGCCGATATGACCCTTTGACTGATGGCCGGGCCCGCCTGAGCCCATACTGACCACAGAAGTGCGTGATCCGCTGAACGGGGGGACGTCATGGCAGCGTCGGATAGTCTGCGGGAGCTGGCGCAACGGGCGAAGGTCGCCGAGGACCGTGTTGCTGCTGCGAAGTCACAGGCACGCTCCGATGTGGAGCGGGAGACCGCGAGAGTGCGTGACGCCGCACAGAAGAAGGCAGATCAGCTACAGAAGCACACTGCCAAGGCCGCGACTGGCGCATCGCAGAAGTGGAGCGATGTCCAGCGCACGTGGTCGGGACACGTCGCGCGCATTCGCGAAGACGTCGAAGGCAAGAAGGCGGAAATGGACGCCAAGAAGGCGCGGCACCGGGCCGACGAGGCCGAGCACGACGCGTCCGACGCGGTCGCGTTCGCTGAGGCTGCGCTCGAGGAAGCCGAGTATGCCGTCCTCAACGCGACACTTGCCCGTATGGACGCGGACGCTGTAACGAAGTAGCTGGCGACACCCGGGTAGCTACCGATCGACTTTCTCCAGGCCGCCATCGATTGCTCGTGGCCAGCTGCGGCGTCGACCTGCTCCTCGGGCTTACCACTTGGCGATCAGGTCGTGCCGGGCCAGAAGAACGCGATCTCCAAGATCTGTTCCCGGGCCACGTCGTGCTCGCGCAAGACCTCGCGCGGTCTACGTAAGGGAGAGGTGCCCATCCCAGACCTGGCCGTCGGGGCGCTGCGGCTGCGCGAGGACCAGGTCAAGGGCCATAGAGGCTCCGCGTGCCGACCAGGTCTGAGATCCCGACCGTCCTACAGGGAGCTACCCAGCCGTGACCAGCCAGGCCGAGCAGCCGGCCGTCACCTCGCCGTCGCCCGGCCCGGACGCGAGCGCCGGCGACCCCCATGACACGGGCGGCCGGAAGCGTTGGTCGCCGAAGACCGTCACCACGGTGAGCGGCCCTCGACGGTAGGCGAGCACGTCCGGACGGTGGGGGATGTCGAGCCACTCCAACGGCGCCGAGCCGATCGCCGGTGCCAGATGCCGGCGTACTCGCAACGCCTGAGCGTGCAGGCAGAGCGTCGAGTCCTCGTCGCGCCACTGGTCCTCAACGGCGTACCGGGCGAACCATTCGGGCTGCGGCAGCCAGGTCGAGGCGGTCGGACCGAAGCCGAACGCGGCCGAGTCCGCGCGCCACGGCAGCGGCACCCGGCAGCCGTCGCGACCGTGCTCTGTGCCCCCGGACCGGACCCAGATGGGATCCTGGCGGGCGTGGTCGGGCAGGTCGAGCACTTCCGGCAGCCCGAGCTCTTCGCCCTGGTAGAGGTAGACCGATCCGGGCAGGCCGAGCAGCAGCAGCAGGGCGGCGCGGGCGCGGCGTTCCCCCAGCGCGACGTCGACCTCCCCGCGGGCCCGGGTCGACATTGCGACCAGGTCCGTCGAACCGGCGCCCGGGTCCGGCCGGACGAGCCCGAAGCGGGTCACCGCCCGATGCACGTCGTGGTTGGCCAGGGTCCAGGTGACCACCGCACCGGCGGCGTCGATCTGGGCGAGCCCGTTGGCCACCGAAGCCTGGAACGCGGTCGCGTCCCAGGGGCACATCAACAGATCGAAGTAGAACGCCTGCGGCAGCTCGTCCGCCCGAAGGTAGCGGGCCAGGTCCTCCACGGTCGGCACCCAGACCTCGCCCACCAGGGTCAACTCGCGCCCATACGAGTCGGCGAGCCGTCGCCAGCGACGTAGGATTTCGTGCACCTCGGGCTGGTTCTGCGCGTGCTCGTTGTAACCGGCCGAACCATCCGGTGGGTAGTCCCAGTCCGGAAGGCCGGCCCGCTTCACCAGCATGTGAGCCACGTCGATGCGCATGCCGTCCACACCACGGTCGAACCAGAAGCGCAGTACCCCGTCGAAGTACTCGGCCACGGCTGGGTCGCGCCAGTTGAAGTCGGGTTGGCTGGGATCGAAGCTGTGCAGGTACCACTGGTCGGTGCCGGCGACCCGGGTCCACGCCGGCCCGCCGAAGACCGACCGCCAGTTGTTCGGCGGTTCAACCCCGCCCGGAGCGCGGCCGGTCCGGAAGACGAACCGCTCCCGCTCCGCGGACCCGGGCGCCGCGGCCAGCGCCGCGACAAACCACGGATGCGAGGCCGAACAGTGGTTGGGCACGAGATCCATGAGTACACGCAGGCCGCGGGCGTGCGCCTGCTCAAGGAACGCGTCGAACGCCGGCAGACCGCCGTATGCCGCGTCCACGTCGGTGTAATCGGCCACGTCGTAGCCGTGGTCGGCGCCAGGCGATGGGTAGCACGGGTTGAGCCACAACCCGTCGACCCCGAGCCGGGACAGATGGTCCAGCCGGGCGGAGAGGCCGCTCAGATCGCCGACCCCGTCGCCGTCACCGTCGGCGAACGAGCGCAGGTAGACCTGGTAGATCACGGCGTCGCGCCACCACGGCCCGGAGGTACGGTCGGTCGCCGCCGCGGTCGTCGCGGGCATCATCGTCATCGGTTCACCTTCGCTGGCTCAATAACGGATCAGCACGATCTGCCACGCGTGCAACGCGGGCAGGTCGGCGTGCAGATAGTCGTCGGAGTCGTCGACCAGACGGACCGCGGTGAAGCGGGGTCCACGATCGGGGTCGGCCACCACGACGGTCGGCGGCGTCGAGGAGACCTTGCGAACCCGCAGCCGGAGTCCGTGGACGTTCGACAGCGGTGCCTTCGGGGTGTCCCAGCCGGTCTCGGTCTGATCGACGAGGTTGACCAGGTGCACGACCGTCCCCTGTGGAGTCTGCGTGATCCGGCGCCACACGCTGCCGGGCACCGCGTCGAACGAGACCGGCACCGGACCAAGCACATCGGTCTCGTTGTTGAACTCCCCGGCCACCGAACGGCTGATGTCGTGGACGGCAGGGCCGAACAGCACATCGCCGGCCGCGACCAGCAGGTCGTACCAGTCGGCCAGCATGCGCAGCGTGCTCGGGTCCGCGGCGTGGTTGCGCACGTAGTACGGGTCGACCAGCACGCTGCCCGCCTCGCCGGCGAGCAGCTGGGTGGCGCCGTGCGAGAACAGCGTGGCCATGGTCAGCCGGGTGGTCGTGTCGGCCACCGTCGCCGGGTGTTTGTCAAAGACACTCTGGTACGCCGCGAGCACGGCCGGCCGGTCCGGTGCGAGGGCCCGTGACCGCGCAGCGACGGCCGCGATGTCGGCCAGCGTGTCGTGCGGCGACCAGACCTCGGTGTAGGTCGCGTCCTGCGGGCTCGAGGTGGTGACCCAGGCCGGGAAGTCGTTGACGTTGTTGAAGATGAGACGAGCGTGCGGCAGCGCGTCGCGGACCGCCCGGATGAGGGTGTCGAACGCGGCCGCGACGTCGACGACCCGACCGTCGGGCCGGACGGCGCGCCGCGGGTACCCGTACTGGTCGAGGTGGAAGCCGGCGAACCCGCCGACCTCGACCGCGCGCCGTAGATCCGCGGTGAAGTGCTCGAGCCAGCCGGCGTCGGAAGGGTCCACAAGGGACAGAAAACCGCCGAGGTCGTACGGCTTGCCATCCGGTCGCTGCAGCGCCGCGTGCCGCCACGCCGGCCATTCGGCGTGGCCGACGCCGTACACGGCCGCGTACCCGATCGGCATCGTCGCGCCGGCGGCCAGGCCATCCGTCAGCGCCCGTACCGTGTCCAGGCTGACGGTCTGGCCGAGTGGGTCCGACCAGGTCTGGTCCGGCCCGACCAGATCGGCGTGCCGGTACGCCCAGTCGTAGAACTGGGCCGCGGTCAGGTGGAGCCGGCGGAAGTGCCGGAGGACACCCTGGACGTCGCGACCGTCATTGAAGTTGGCGATGAACCCGTACCGCATCCGGGCGACCGGGTCGGCGAGAACTTCAACGGCGGTATGCGCCCCGTCGAGGAACACGCCGTACCCGCCCTCGGCGAGCGGCGGCAGGGAGACGCTCGACGCGCCGGCCGCGACCGGAACCGTCCCCGCCTCGACGCCGAGGTGCTCGACCCGCAGTACCCGCTCGTCGCCGAACGGGTCCAACTCGACGACGACGGTCTCGCCCGGGGCGTACCGGGCCTTGGTAGGCAACAACATTGAGCGGAAACCCTTCTGTACTACGCCTTCAAGGCGCCGGTCTGCAGACCGGACACGACGTGCCGCTGGCCCAGCAGGAACACCAGGACCACCGGCAACATGCCGATCAGCGAGGCGGCGAAGACCAGGCCCCAACTGGTCGCGTGCTGTCCCTGGTACTGCGCGATGGCGATGGGCAGGGTGTAGCGGTCTGGATCGTTGATCGACGTGAATGCCCAGGAGTACTCGTCCCACGAGCCGAGGAACGCGAAGATCGCCGAGGTGGCCAGCGCCGGCCGGGACAACGGCAGGTACAGGGTGATGAACCGGCGCACCGGCCCGGCCCCGTCAATGTCCATCGCCTCGTCCAGCTCCCGGGGCATCCGCTCAAAGAATCCGCGAAGCAGGAACGTGTTGAACGCCATACCGCCGCCGACGTAGAAGAAGACCAGGCCGGACAAGGAGTTCGTCAGGTGCAGCGAACGGGCCACCAGGAATTGCGGTATCAGAATCACGACTCCCGGCACCATGAGGCCGAGCATCATCGTCCAGAACAGCAGCGTCCGGCCGGGGAACGCGAAGCGGGCGAAGCCGTACGCGGCGAGCGCGGCGAACAGCGTCGTCGCAACGGTCGTGCCGCAGGCGACCAGCACCGAGTTCGCGAAGTACTGGGCGAAGTGGTTGGCCGACCACGCTTGTACGTAGTTGGCCACTGTGGCCGGGCGTGGGATGAACCGCGGCGGCCACTCGAGGGCGAGCATGTTGGGCTTGAACGAGGTGCTCACCATGTACAGGAACGGGCCGATCATCAGTACGGCGCCGGCGGTGAGCGCGCCGATCCGGGCGATGGTGCGGGTGCGCCGCAGCCTCGGTGTGTCCAGTGTCATTCCCCGCGCTCCGCCCGGTTCGCGATCAGCGTCTGGCCGATGGACAGGATCAGGATGAGGACCGTCATGATGACGGCGATGGCCGACCCGTACCCGAACTCGAGGAAGTTGAACGCCTGCTTGTACAGGTAGGTCAACGGCATCTCGGTCTCGCCGGCCGGTCCGCCGGCGGTCATGAGCAGCACCGAGATGAAGACGTTGAAGCCACCGATGACCAGCATCACCGACAGGAACAGCAGGGTGCGGCGTAGCGCCGGCAGGGTGACGTGCCAGGTCCGGCGGAAGTAGCCGGCACCGTCGACCGCGGCCGACTCGTGCAACTCGCGCGGCACCCCGGTCATGCCCGCCAGCAGGATGACCGCGGTCCACCCCACGCCCTTCCAGATGCCGAGGATGCTCAGCGCGCCGATCCCGGTCCACCGCGAGTCGAGCCAGCCGACCGGATGCCCGGCCACGTGGAGCACGTCGACCAGGACCCAGTTGACCAGACCGGAGTCGGTCGCGAACAGGTAGCGGAACAGCAGCGAGACGACTACCCAACTGGTGATCACGGGAAGGTAGAACAACACCCGGAACAGCGAGCGTCCGGGCAGGCGCTGGTGCAGCAGCAGCGCGACCCCGAGACCGAGCAGGATCTGCCCGGGCACGGTGACGAGCATGTAGACGATCGCATTCACCAGGCCAAGCCGGAACTGCGGGTCGGCCACCGCGCGGGTGTAGTTGTCCAGGCCGACGAACGTGTTGTCGGCACCTGGGAACGGCAACCACTGGTAGAAGCTGACCTGGACCGCGCGCGCGATCGGGATCAGTAACACCACCACGAACAGCGCGAACCCGGGGGCGAGGAATACGTACCCGGCCCACCCGGAGCGCCACCGCCGCCGGCGCTTCGTCACCTCGGGGGTGGGCTCCCCGGCGCTGTCGCGCCGGGGAGCTACCACTGTCTGCACCGCCACGGATCAGCCCTGAGCGAGCAGGGTGTCGATCTCGGTGGCGGCTTGGTCGAGCGCGGCTTGGACCGTGAGGTCGCCCTTGAACGCCGACTGCAGCTTCTTCTGCAGCAGGTCGTCGATCTTCGGCCAGCTCGGCACCACGGGACGTGGCCGGGCGGTCTTGAGCTGCTCGACGAAGGCCCGGTAGTTCGGGTTGACCGAGACCACGTCGAGGTTCTGCAGCACCGACATCTGGCCGACCTTGGCGAACGCCAGCTGCGCCTCGTCGGAGAGCAGGTAGCGGGTGAACTCGAGCGCCAGCGCCTTGTTCTTCGACTGCTTGACCACGACCACGTCCTCGCCGCCGACGACGCTCACGCTGCCACCCGGCCCGGCCGGCACCGGGGCGACCTGCAGCTTGAAGTCCGGGTGTGCGCCCGCGAAGATCGGGTACATCCACGGTCCATCGAGGATGGTCGCATACTTCGCCGTGGCCAGACCGTCCGATGTGGGCGTTCCGCCGGTGCCGCCCAGCACGATGTTCGGCATCTCCTGCTTCTTGTACAGGTCGAAGAGCATCTGTACGCCGGAGACCGACGCCGGGCTGTTGAGGTAGCCGGTCGCCTTGGTGTAGTCCTTGTCGGTGATGTCTCCACCGGCCGACCAGATCCACGGCAGCACGTTCCAGCCGGACAGACCGTTGTCGGCGAAGGCGAAGACTCCCGTACCGGTGAGCTTGTCGCCCAAGGTCTTGAGGTCATCGAAGGTCTTCGGGGCGGCGGTCACGCCGGCCTTGGTCAACGCGGCCTCGCTGTACATCTGCACCCGGGTGTTGGTGTCCAACGGAAGTCCGTAGTACTTGCCCTTGTACTTGTTCGTCGCGAGCGTGCCCGGGAACACCTTGCTCGCGAACTGCTGGAAGTCCGGCATGGACGCGTCGAGCTGCTCCAGCAGGCCCAGCTTCGAGAACTCCGGCACCCAGGCGATGTCCGACCGGACGACGTCGGGCAGGTCCGAACCGGCGGCCGCCGTCAGCAGCTTCTGGTGGAGCTGGTCGTAGGGTACGGCGACCTCCTTGACGTCGGTGCCGGGGTGCTTGGCCTTGAACGCCGGGATGATGACGGTCTCGAGAGTCTTCACCTCCTGGGAGTCCGCGCTGTATGCGTGCCAGAAGGTGATCGTGCCGCTCAGGGCCGTGTTGTTATTCGTCGGTGTGGCATCATCGCCGCAGGCGGCCAACGCCATGGCGGTGGCGACCGCGAGCGCGGCGGTGGCCAGCAGCCGCCGTCGGGTGGGTACGCTACTCACGGAACTCGTTCTCCTTCGCGTGAGGATGGGAGCCGCCGGGGGGCCGGCGGTCGGGTGTCCGGTGCGGGGGCTACCGCATCGGGGCGCCTCGGCCCGGCAGTGACCGGGCCGAGGAACAGATACTGAATCGCCACGGCCGCCGCCCCTCGGGCCCAGGTGTGGTCCGGGAGTGGACGGGTGACCAGGTCACACGCGACCGCCTGGCCGAACGCATGCTGCGCGAAGGTCTCGCGGGCCACGCTCTCGAACAGGTCGCTGGCGACGAGACCCTCGCCGGACAGCACGATGCGGTGTGGGTTGAGCAGATTCGCCACGATCGCCAGGGCCCGCCCGAGGGCATCACCCGCCGCCGTGAACGCCGCGGTCGCGCCCTGGTCGCCCTCACGGGCGAGGCGGGCGGCGGCCGCCAGATCGAGGTCGGCCCGGCCGGTGGCCGCGATCACCCGGTTGAGGATCGCCTCGTCCGACGCGAGGGACTCGACACATCCGGTATTGCCGCAGCGGCAACGCGGGCCGTCGGGGTGGATGGGGACGTGTCCGATCTCGCCGGCCAGACCGCTCGCACCGTGCACGAGCGAGCCGTCGATCACGAAGCCGCAGCCGACGCCGGCGCCGATCGTGACCACCGCGAACGACGGCACGTCGACACCCGCCCCGAACCACTGCTCGGCCACCGTCAGGGAGTTCACGTCGTTCTCCACCACCACCGGCAGGCCGGTCTCGGCGCTCAGCAGTGCCCCGAGCGGCACCTCGCGCCAGTCCAGGAACGGCGCGTAGCGCACGGTTCCGGTGGCGGCGTCGATGTGGCCGCCGATGCCGACGCCGATGCGGGTCACTGTGCCGGCCTCGCGGCGAAGATCGGCCACGAGGGCACCGAGGGTCGCGACCACGTCGGGCACCGCGTGCGAGGTGAGCGTGACCTCGCGCGCCGCGCGCACGTTCGCGAGCAGGTCGACCACGACGCCGACGAGGTGGTCACCGGCGAGCTTGATGCCGATCACCAGCTCCCGTTCCGGGACGACCCGCAGCGGTACGACCGGCCGGCCCGGACGGGCCAGGGCACCGCCGTCGGACTCGATGAGGTAACCGGCGTCCAGCATCGGCCGGACCGCCTTGGAGACCGTCCCGCCGGAGAGGCCGAGCAGCTGCGCTATCTCGGTACGGGCGATGGGACCCCGGGTCAGCACCGTGACGAAGATCCCGGCGGCGGTCGGGTCGCCATCGAACCCCAGGCGGCTGTTCTGGAGGGAGCGCTGTACCGGGGTCACGGCGACCACTATGGCGACAGTTAGTTTTCTTCGTCAAGAAACAAACTGGTAACGGCGCTGGCGTGGGTCGTTTTCCGGTGATTTGAACACTATGTACGGGCCCTATCCCTGACCTACACGACTCCGCGAACAGGCGGCGACTGACAATGCCGGACGAGGACGTCCTTATCGAGCTCTTCCCACGCGTCCTGCTCGCTCATCGAACCGACCTCGGCCAGCCGGCTCACCGCGGACTCGACCAGTGCCACCATCGCGAGGGTCTGCGGCGACGTCTCCCGAACGCCGAGCGCCCGCAGCTCCCGGACCAGTTCCTCGGTCGACGGGGACGCGAACGGCTCGGCGACCCGCTTCTGTCGCGACGTCAGAACGGCCTTCGCGATGGCCAGCGCAACGTGCACGTCCGCGCACACCTCATGCCCGGCCAGCTCCCACACCGGCCGGACCACTTGGAGCTCTTCGATCTGTGCTCTGGTGGCGAGGTTGTCAATCGGTTCAGCCATGTCAATCCCGCTTCGCGACAGAGGTCATCCGCGGATGAGACGGACGACATGCATCCTGGCCGGACTCGACGCCGGGCCGTCACAGCGGCGTTACCCGGACGCCGTCCAACTCAATCGCGGCACGCCCGACAATCTCGCCTAGACCGTCCTACCGGGACACTGCATGCCGTCCGACGCGCACAGCGCGATAACGGCGAGAATCCCGCGGCCCGCCACCACGCCCTGGCGCTTGCGGCAACGGCGAGCTCCTACAGGCAGTAGGCAACGACCAAGGCCACCACCCGGCGCCAAGCAACGTCAACGCCAGGTTGGGCCTGCGGCCTACCGGATCGTCCTCAAGGTCAGTCCATCATGGACATTAAGCAGACGCGGGGCCGATTCTGGGCCGCCTAAGGTCGCGCCCGCTCGCCCCAGATTGGCTGGGCTCCCGCAGAGTTCTCCTTGGTTGCTTTGGGCTAGGTTCAGGATGGACGGTCGGCCTGGGAATGGGGCCTGCTATGACGCGGCGTGGGTGGGGCGGGCCCCGCGTGCATGGCCGACTGAGCGCTGCCGCCGTGACCCCGTTACTCGTGCGGGCGGCCGGCCTGCGATTGGGCCAGCAACCATTGTCTCGCGTCTTCTTCCGGGATCGGTCGACTGAACAGGTAGCCCTGACCGTAGGTGCAGCCGACTCCCAGCGCCAGGTCTCGCTGGGTGTCGGTCTCGATGCCCTCCGCGATCACCTGGAGCCCGAGTACTCTGCTCAGGTTCACGATCCCTTCGATGAGCTCCCGCTGTTGGGCAGAGGAGACCATCGGCTGGATGAACGTGCGGTCCAGCTTGACCACGTCGAGTGGTATCTGGCGCAGGTAGCTCAGCGCCGAGTAGCCGGTGCCGAAGTCGTCAATCGCGATCCGGACTCCCTCGGCGCGCAAGCGTTGCATGTCGTTCCAGACGTTCTCGTTGTCGTGCAGGAGCAGGCTTTCGGTGATCTCTAGCATGAGCCGCTGCGGAGGAACTCCGGTGTCGGCGAGCAGGCGGCGCACTCCGGCGAGGAATCCGGGCGTGCGGAACTGGCGGGCGGAGACGTTGACTCCGATGTACGGGCTGATATCAGGTCCGGTCAACCAGTTCCGCGCCGCCTGCATGGCGGTGCCGAGGACCCACTCGCCGATCGGCACGATCAGCCCGGATTCCTCGGCGACGTCGATGAACTGGTCCGGCGAAAGCCGCCCGTGGGTGGGGTGCTGCCAGCGCAGCAGGGCCTCGAAGCCCACCGGCGAGCCGTCCTCCAGGTCGACGATGGGCTGGTACTCAAGCGAGAGGGCGCCGTCGGCGATGGCATGCTCCAATGAGGAGCGTAGCTCCAGCCGCGCCATGACCGTCCGGCGCATCCACGACTCGTAGTGGCGCCACCGGCCCTTTCCGGCCCCCTTCGCCGCGTAGAGCGCAAGATCGGCGTTGCGTAACAGTTCGGTGGCTGTGTCGGAATCCTCGGACGTGGTTGCCACGCCGATGCTGGCCGTGCACGTGACCACGTGCCCGCCCACATCGATGGGCTGGCCGAGGGTATCGACCAACTGCGCTGCGGCATAGTCGGCGCCGGACTGGTCGGCAAGGTCGGCCAACAGCACTGCGAACTCGTCACCGCCGAGACGCGCGGCCATGATCCGCGCGTGCTCCCGGTCGTCGCCCACGAAGTTTCGCATCCGCTCGCCCATCGTGGTCAGGACGACGTCGCCGGCGCGATGGCCGAAGCCGTCGTTGATGACCTTGAGATCGTCCAGATCGACGTCGAGCACCCCGACCAGCCCGTCGCCGGTCGCCGCGCGCGTCATCGCCGCATCCAACCGGTCACTGAACGGCAGCCGGTTGTCCAGCCCGGTCAGCGAGTCGTGCACGAAGCGCTGCTCCACCTCGTATTCGAGACGGCGTCGTTCAGTGACGTCGCGCAGCGTCACGATCAGGCCGCCGATCGTCGGATCGTCCCTGACGTCCTGAACAGAGACCTCCACCCGGGCGGGATTACCGTCGGCCGCGAGCACGGTCCACTCGTCGGTGCCCGCCGGCTTCGCCGCCGCATCGGCACGGGTGCGGCTGAGGAACCCCTCCGCATTCGCTCGACCGACACGATCGACCAGGCCCGGCAGTGCCACGCCGGGACCGGGCACGCGTCCGAAGATCGACTCACTGGTTGGACTGGCGTACTGGATCCGGTTGTTGTCGTCGACGATCAAGATTGCCTCGGCACTGTTCTGGACCAAGGTGCGAAAGTACGCGTCCCGGCTCTGTCGCGTGACCTCGTCCTGCAGCCGCAGCCGTTCCAGGGTGAGTCCGGCCTGGGTCGCGAGTGCGCCCAGCGTCGGTTGTAGAGCCTGCAGGGACGTGCGGTCGCTGCGTACGAGCACTGTTGGCGGACGGCCTCCGCCTAGCGCCGGCCGAAGTCCGTCCACAGTGGTCGTCTCGAGCCTGCCGCTGGCTGGCCCGGTCGGGATCGCCAGGGTCGGCCCGCGCCCGCCCACCGGTTGCTGTTCGGCGCCGGGTGTGTCGGACGGCGTCAGGGTGAGGCTGTAGCTCGCTCCGGGCGAGATCAGGCGTCGCACGGCGTGGTCCAGAGCGGTCGTCACGGCCGCGGCGTCGGTCGATGCCGCGAGGTCGGCGATGCCGTCACGCAGCACCCGCTCGCGGCGGATCTGGCGGCGCAGGTGCACCGCCACGTCCACCACCCGGACCAACACGAGGACGAGGACGAGGGTAGCTACACCGACGAGCAAAGGCTGGTACCAGGGACGGATGCTGAACGCGCCGCCGATCAGCACGGCCGACGGCAGGAGGGCGGCGACCGCGACCAGGCCCAGCCGGAGGGTGGCGACCTCGACGTTGTCGGGCGAGACCGGAGCGTCGAACGACGCCATGGACGGCACTAGCGCGGCCGCTCCCATTGCCACGAGGAACAGCAGCCACAGGAGCAGGGCCGGGTTGCCAGCCGCCCAGGTGCCGTTGTCCTGCCCGAGCCGGACGGTCGCGTCGTAGCTCAGGAGGGCGACGACACCGATGGTGAGCAGAAGCGCAGAAGAACTCCAGCGCACCGCGGTCACGAAGTTGATCAGGACGGCCAGGATGATGACGTCGCGGAGCATGTACCCGTCGCGCACCGCGACCTCGAGCCCGGTGAGTCCCGGCCGGCGAGCGTAGGGCAGGGCGATGAAGAGCCCCGCGACGAGGCCGGCGCCCAGAATGACGATCGTCGCGTCGATCAGCGCGACCCGACCGTGCACGTTCGACTTGGCCAGTCCGAAGAATCCGGCGATGAGGAACACCAGCATCACCAGATGCAGCACGAACGCGACCCAGACCCACGGCTTCAGTGTCCCCAGCTGACCCGGCAACAACACGTACACCACACGTGCGGCCGCGTTGCACACCAGGGCGGCGGCGAGGAACAGCCAGGCGCGGGTACGTTGTGGCCGATAGCGGCGGACGCCCACAACAATCCCAGCGACCGCCGTGGCGGTCACGGCCCAGACCGCCACCAGCCAGGTGGCCGGCCACAGCAGCAACATCGCCATCGCGGCCGCTATGACGCCGAGGTACGCCGCAACAAAACCACGAGTCGACATAAGTCTCCAGTGGTCGGCTGTCTGCATCGCGCCACCCGGGTAGCCACCGCCGAGACCGCCGCAAACGACACCCTGCGACCGAACCCCGAACCCTCCGACGACGAGCTACCCGCGAGCGAGCGCCGTCTGGGTGACTCTATCAGCGCCCGCCTCCGGCACGCCGGGTCTGCGGCGGACGGGCGCGAAGAGTCCGATGTGGACTTACCCAATCCCGACGCCCGGTCACCCTCGCTCGAGTCCGCGGAGAAACTCGGTCAACGTCTCACGGCGCCGGTGTGCCAGCCGCCGTCTGAGTTCAGCGCCCCACGGTCCACGCCGCGGCCCCACGACGGCGGCGAGCAGGAGACCCACGCGAACTTCGCGTAGGTGATCTCAGCCGACTCCGGGCGCGAAGCCAGCCGTCGGAGTGCGTCCAGCCGGCCAGAACCATCGCGAACACGAGCGGGCCGCGGAACGGAACAGCGAACTGACCGCGCTGGCCGTCCACGGAAACCAGCACGCGGTCAACAGCAGGCGGTGGCCCACCACCTCGGAGGGTGTCTGATCCGGCGGGTGCAGCGCCCGGCGAAACTCCGCCCGAACCGCGGCCCGCATGGTGGCCGGGGTGATTCCGACGCGGTCGCACCAGCGTGCCCCGATTCTGCGCGCAAGTCATTGCCAGGCAGCCGTATCGGCTTGGCTCGACTCGCGCCTATCGCTCGCGATCGGCCCGCGGTGCGCCCATCCAATCTGCCAGGTTATACGTCGGCGGGCGTTGAAGATGGCAACTTCCGTGCGGTTCATGCCACTGCAGTGGGATACGGTCTGTTTTGTGGCCTCAGATCCGACGTCGGGCGATCCGGTGCGCCTTGCGCGGTTGTCCGCTTTCAGTGATGGCGTGTTCGCCATTGCCATCACGCTGCTGGTATTGGAGTTGGCCGTGCCGGCTGGGTCCGGTGATCGCCTGCTACGCGCGGTGCTTGATCAGTGGCCGGCGTATCTGGGCTATGTGGTCAGTTTCTTCACCATCGGAGCTGTGTGGATCGCGCATGTCGCGGTCAACGAGTGTCTGGGACGTGCCAGCTCGGTCTTGCTCCGGCTGAACCTTGTTTTGCTGTTCTTCGTCGCGTTCCTACCGTTTCCGACTCGCCTCACCGCTGAGTACCTGCACGAGTCGAGCGGCGAACGGGTGGCTGTGACCTCTTACGGGCTGGTACTGCTCGCGATGAACATCACGCTCACGGTCGAGTGGCGGTACGCCGTTGCCGCCCACCAGGTGCGAGGCGACGCCGACCCACAACACATCCGCGCCCTGACCGACAAGCTCACCCCGAGCCTGGGCTTCTATGTGGTCGCCCTTGCGGTCGGTCTGGTCTATCCGATCGGGGCCGTGATCCTCTACCTGATCATCGCGGTGTACCTGTTCCTGCCGCTGCGACTGTTCCGTCGCTGGAGGCGCCGTCGTCGCGGGTAGGACGCCACTCCGGCGCTCAATGCTCTAAGACGCATGACGTTGCTGTCGTTCAGGGTTGGAACCGACGGCCTTGTGGTGTGCGCCGCCGAGCGCGTACGGCTCCCAGTCTGGCGTCGAGTCGTTGATGTCGATGTTGACCGTGCCTTTGAACGGCTCGCCCGTGACGAGCTCCTCCCCGGCCGCCGAGTGGTGGTGCTACGAGCCATCACCGGTCGAGGGATGGCGCCCGCTGAAGTCCGTCTTACCCGGCGGCGGCACCGATTCGCTCCCGGCGTGAAATCGTGTTGTGCGCACGAGGCGTCCTCACACAGCAGTGAGGCAGCCCCGATTCCGTCGGGCCAGCCGCGCGGCTGCCGTCGCTCGACCGCGGATATCAGCATCGCGGCGCTGCCCGGCCGGA
>Ga0163163_10001902_pt1 | contig 17663 bp, 13 predicted proteins | sample S65metaG_FD_119766 | JGI IMG/M metagenome (GOLD analysis project Ga0163163, IMG submission 119766) | Switchgrass rhizosphere microbial communities from Kellogg Biological Station, Michigan, USA - S6-5 metaG | ecosystem: Host-associated > Plants > Roots > Rhizosphere > Soil | place: USA... | reverse complement strand
GATCTTGGCGTCATGGTGCCGGCGGCAAAGATTCTCGAGACGGCCAAGACCGAGAAGGTCGACGCGATCGGGCTCTCCGGGCTGATCACGCCGTCGCTCGACGAAATGTGCTTTGTCGCCGCCGAGATGGAGCGCGAAGGCTTCGACTTGCCGCTGCTCATCGGCGGCGCGACGACGAGCCGTGTGCATACCGCGGTGAAAATCCATCCGAATTATGCGCGCGGCCAGGCGGTCTATGTCACCGACGCGAGCCGCGCCGTCGGCGTCGCGCAGGCGCTGCTCTCGCAGGATATTCGCCCGCAATATGTCGAGCAGGTGCGCAAGGAATATGCGAAAGTTGCCGACGCGCATCGCCGTGCCGAAGCCGACAAGCAGCGCCTGCCGCTCACCCGCGCGCGCGACAACAAATTCAAGACAGACTGGGCGAGCTACGAACCGCCGGGCCCGACGTTTTTGGGCACGCGTGTCTTCCGCACCTACGATGTCGCCGAGCTCGTGCCCTATATCGACTGGACGCCGTTCTTCCAGACATGGGAATTGAAAGGCCGTTTCCCGGCGCTGCTCGAAGACGAGAAACAGGGCGCCGCGGCGCGCCAGCTCTACGAAGATGCGCAAGCGATGCTCGCGCGCATTACCGAAGAACGCTGGTTCAATCCGAGGGCGGTGATCGGCTTCTGGCCGGCGAATGCCGTCGGCGACGACATCAGGCTGTTCACCGGCGAGTCGCGCAGTGAAGAGCTCGCGACGTTCTTCACGTTGCGCCAGCAGCTGTCGAAGCGCGGCGAGGGCAGGGCGAATCTCGCGCTCGCCGATTTCGTCGCTCCGCTGGAGAGCGGCAAACCTGATTACGTCGGTGGCTTCGTCGTCACGTCAGGCGCGGAAGAAGAGAAGATCTCGGCGCGCTTCGCCCGCGCCAATGACGATTATCGCTCGATCCTGGTGAAGGCGCTGGCCGATCGCATCGCGGAGGCGCTTGCCGAGCGCATGCATGAGCGCGTGCGGCGTGAGTTCTGGGCCTACGCACCGGAAGAGGAGCTTACGAACGAGCAGCGCGTCGCTGAAGATTATCGCGGCATCCGCCCTGCGCCGGGTTATCCCGCGCAGCCCGATCATACGGAGAAGGCGACGCTGTTCCGCCTGCTTGGTGCGGAGGGACGCACGGGCGTGAAGCTCACTGAGAGCTACGCGATGTGGCCGGGCTCGTCTGTGGCCGGGCTCTATCTCTCGCATCCGCAGGCGCATTATTTCGGCGTCGCCAAAGTGGAGCGCGATCAGGTCGAGGATTACGCGCGGCGCAAAGGCATGACGATTGCCGAAATCGAGCGCTGGCTTGCACCGGTGCTCAATTACGATCCGGGGACGTACAAAGCGGCGGCTTAATGAGCTACTTTCCCGGACGAGCGAAGCGCGATCCGGGACCCAGGCCTTGCTTCTTGCTATCCGCTTGTTGCTCCTGGACCCCGGCTCTCACTTCGTTCGGCCGGGGATGTGGATGTAGTTGGCGCCTACGCCGCCCGCGCCTGCGCGGCTTGCGATTCTTCCGCGACCTCGTCCGTCATTACCGTGAATTCCTGCAGCCAATGCGGCCCGAACGTGTGGATCATCGGAATGTCGGCGGCATCGAGCCCACGCGCGACGACGATGCGGCCGATGCGCGGCACGTTGTGGCGGGCGTCGAACGTGTACCAGTGTCCGTCGAGATAAACCTCGGTCCAGGCGTTGAAATCCATCGGTGCGGGATCGGGCGGCACTCCGATATCGCCGAGATAGCCGTTGCAATAACGCGCCGGAATATTCATTGCGCGCAGAAGCGCGATCGACAAATGCGTGAAGTCGCGGCAGACGCCGAGCCGCTCTTCCAAACCTTCCGCGGCGCTACGCGTCGCGCGGGCATGCGGATAGCCGAATTCCAGATGATTGTGCACGAAGTCGAAAATCGCCTGCACGCGCGTCCAGCCGGGTTTCACGGTGCCGAATTGCGCCCAGGCGAAACTTCCGAGCTTATCGACCTCGCAATAACGACTGCCGACGAGATAGCGCAGCACATCAGTGGGCAATTCCTGCACCGGCACTTCGCGCGCATCCGGCCTCACCACGTCTGGCAAGCCTGAATCACGCACGAACGCCGAGGTTTTGAGCCGCGTCACGCCCGCAGGTGAAACCAGCCTTACGCCGCGATTGCCGAAGGAGTCGGTGAATTCGCGCAGCGGCGCGTATGGCTCGACAATGAGTCTGTCGGGCTCGGTCAGGTCGGGAGTGCGGCCGTGTTCAATGCCAAGCTTTAAAACTGTCGCGACCGGCTGCGGGCACGAATAGGCAATATCGAATCCCACGCGGATCAGCATGAAACCCCTCACGAAGCTTGTCTGTCCGCGCGAGCAGACTTTAACAAATGATGTGAGGGGGAACGTGGCCGTTATCCCGCCGGTTCCGGCAACTGCCCGCTTAAATTAGTGGCTATCCGCCGATCAATCGGGCAAGCGTGTCGCGCGTCGAAGGATCGGCAATGCCGGTTAGCTGCGCCGGCCGGAAGTGGCGCTGGAACGCGGTCACCACCATTGCCGTCGTCTCGTCGTAAGTGCCGGAGACAGTGATACCGTAGCCGTAATTGGCGAGAGATTCCTGCAGCTCGACCACCTCCGGCCCGCTATCGTCGAGCTGCAAGGAATGACCTTCCGTCCCGAGCGGCGCCGGCGCTACCCAATGCCCGACGCCTGCTGCCGCGAGCCGGTGCCAGGGGAAGATTTCGCCGGGATCGATCTTGCGGCCGACGGCGATGTCGGAATGGCCGAGGATGCGCTTTGGCGAGATGCCATGGCGGGCGGCGATGTCCTTGCATAGGGCGATCACGGTCTCGACCTGCGCGTCCTCAAAGGGGGGCGCGCCGTATTTGTGGCCGGCATTGGCCATCTCGATCCCGATCGAGCGGGCATTCATGTCGGTTTCGCCGGCCCAGGTGCCGCGGCCGGCATGCCAAGCGCGCCGCGCCTCGGGCACGAGCTGGAACGCCTGGCCGTCGGCGGCGACGAGGTAATGGCAGGAGACCTCGTGGACCGGGTCGCAAAGGAGGTCGAGCGCCGCGTCGGCGCTTTCCATGCCCGTATAGTGCAGCACGATCGAGTCGATCGGCTTTGGCCGCTCGTTGTGGTTCGGCGAGGGGTGGGGCCGCACACCGATGCTGCTATCGGGCAGGAATTCGTGGAGCATCGGGCCGGTCGCCTCGCGTCCCTTATGCAGCACTTGCGAAGCGGCACCAAACATCAAGCGCGTCTTTCGAATCGGCAGGGGAGCGGCAGGCAAGCTTCACTGGCGTATCCGGCCCGCAGGGTAAATCCCCTGTCCGCAGAAGCTCGTAGGGTGTCACGCGGATGTCACGCGAGGGTCGCCGCGGCAATTCGGGTTGACCCATTATCAGAAGCCTCCTAAGCCCGTTCTCGCCAGCCGGCCGGATGGCCGCTGCGAAAGCAGAGGAAAGTCCGGGCTCCACGGAGACACGGTGCCGGATAACGTCCGGCGAGGGTGACCTCAGGGAAAGCGCCACAGAAAATACACCGCCGGCGAGCCGAAAGGCCCATCGGTAAGGGTGAAAAGGTGCGGTAAGAGCGCACCGCGCGGGCGGCAACGTCCGCGGCACGGCAAGCCCCACCGGGAGCAAGACCGAATAGGGGCGAGGGGCGCAAGCCCAGGCCCGTCTCTGGGCTCTCGCCCGGGTTGGTCGCTTGAGGCGGCCGGCAACGGCCGTCCCAGAGGAATGGCCATCACGCGCTCACCCAGCGCCATACAGAACCCGGCTTACAGGCCGGCTGGCACTCTGTTCCGAAGCGCGACAGGCGAGGGGCATCTCGGCCCAATTCGTCAACGCGGTCTTAACCTTAGCAAAGCCTAATACGAGGTAGCGCCGAAGCTGTGCACAAGGCGGCGCTTACGTTGACGCCCAAGCTTTCCCATGCTATCCCAAACCATCCCGTTTCGAGTTCTTGCCGGGCATTCTTTGCTCCACGTCCTCTGGGCGATCGGCGAAGCACGCCTGCACGACTCCTGGAGGCGGGCGGATCGCGTGCTGTTGCAATGTGAGCGTTCGGGTGGACGGCCTAGATCGTTTCGTCTCGCATTTTGTGAACAGGCTCGACGCCAAGGGGCGGGGTTCGATCCCGGCGCCGTTCCGCTCGGTTCTCATGCGCGATGGATTTGTGGGCCTTTATGTCCATCCCTCGCTCGACACGGCGGCGCTCGATTGCGGTGGCAACGCGCTGTTGAAGGAGATCGACGCTCTTCTCGAAATGCACCCGCCCTATTCGATCGAACGGGACGTCTTCTCGACCGCGCTCATTGGCACGAGCGAGATCCTCAAAATCGATCCGGAAGGGCGGATCAGTCTAGGCGAGCCGGCGAAGGCGCATACGGGGATTTCCTCGGACGTCGTCTTCGTCGGGCTTGGGCACAAGTTTCAAATGTGGGAGCCGAGCCGCTTCCGTTCGCACCTCGACGAGGCCAAACAGAGGTTGCGCGACATGCGAAGGGAGCTCAGCACCCGATCCGCGGCCGAGTATGCGGTCGATGCGCGAGCGCCGCGAGGAGCACGGGAATGATCGAGGGCCGCGGCGCCGCTCCTCCAGGCGCCGCTGGCGGACCGGCCCGACACGTTCCCGTGCTCCGCGAGCGCGCCATCGAAGCGCTGGCGGTAAAGCCGGGCGGCCTCTATCTCGACGCGACATTCGGGGCGGGCGGCTATACGCGGTCAATCCTTGCGACTGAAGGAGCAACGCGCGTTGTCGCGCTCGATCGCGATCCGAGCGCGATTGCGGCAGGCGCGGCGCTGGTCGCGGAATTTGCCGGGCGGCTGACGCTGATTGAAACGCGCTTCGGCGATCTCGCTGGCACCGCCGAGGAATTCGCTCCGTTCGACGGCATCGTCCTAGATGTCGGCGTCTCGTCCATGCAGCTCGACGAAGCCGAACGAGGCTTCTCGTTCCGGCTCGATGGTCCGCTCGACATGCGCATGGAGAAAAGCGGCACAGGCGCCGCCGATCTCGTCAACGCGGCGGATGAAGAGCATCTCGCCGATATTTTCTTTCATTACGGCGAGGAGCGCCTGGCGCGCAAGATCGCGCGGGCGATTGTCAGCGATCGCAAGTCGACGCCGTTCACGTCGACCAAAGCGCTTGCCGATCTCGTCGCGCGCATCGTGCCGCACAAGCCGACCGACATTCATCCCGCGACGCGAACGTTCCAGGCGCTGCGCATCGCGGTGAACGATGAGCTCGGCGAACTCCTGCGCGCGCTGGAAGCGGCGGAACGCATTTTGAAAGCCGAAGGCCGGCTTGTGGTCGTGACGTTCCATTCGCTGGAAGATCGTATTGTTAAACAATTCTTTGCGCATCGCTCCGGACGCGGACGCGCGTCCTCGCGGTTGTTGCCGGGTGAGGTTGCGCCGGCGCAGCCGACCTTTGTCGTGCCGGGCCGTCAGCCGATCTTGCCTGATCAAGCGGAGATGATGGCGAATCCGCGCGCACGCTCGGCCAAACTGCGCGTCGGCATTCGCACGCATGCGCCCGCACAAAATTCCGACGCTGCGCTGCGGCAGCTCGCATCATTGCCGGACCGTGCCAGGAGCGGGCGCCGATGATCCGCTTTCTCAACATCTTCGCGATCGCGGCATTGATCGGCTCGGCCGTCTATGCCTACACGATCAAATACGAGACGATCTATCGGGCCGAGCAGATCAACAAGCTGAAGCACGAGATTCAGGCGGAGCGTGACGGAATCGGCGTCTTGCGCGCCGAATGGGCGCATCTGGCGCGGCCCGAACGCATCCAGGAGCTCGCGACCAAATATCTCGATCTGCAGCCGCTTTCGCTCAATCAAATCGTCGCCGCGAGTGCGATCCCCGAGAGGTCCGTGCGCGTCGATACGATCGGCCGCAAGCTTGAGACGCTTGGCCTCGCCGAGCCGACAAACACGCCGCGCGGCAAGACGGCTCCTTCCGCAACAACGACTCCCGGACGGGTGCAATGAGCCTTCCCGCGCCCGAAAGTGAAACGACCGACGTAACGGCCGCTCCGGCGCCGCCGCATTCACACGCCGTGCAGAGCTTTTTCAAACACCTGTTCTCGATCAATCTCGACAAGAGCCGCCCCCGTATCCGCCTGATCGCGCTTTGCTTCGTTTGCCTTTTCGCGACAGTCAACGTGCGGCTGATCTATCTCGGTTTCGAGCCGGATTCGCAAAGTATTCGTCGCGCCGCGGTGGAGGCGCTCTCCGGCGCGCGCCCCGACATTCTCGATCGCAACGGCGAAGTTTTGGCGACCGACGTGAAGGTGATGTCGGTTTTCGCCGAGCCCCGCCGCATCATCGACAAGGATGAAGCAACGGAGCTGCTCACTGCGGTTCTGCCGGACGTCAATGCGCGCGAATTGCGCGAGCGACTCGGTTCGCGCAAAGGCTTTGTTTGGGTCAAGCGCGGCATCACGCCGAAGCAACAGCAGGAAGTTTATCATCTCGGCCTGCCCGGCGTCGGTTTCCTTCCCGAGAACAAACGCGTCTATCCGAATGGCCCCATCGCAGCGCACGTGCTCGGCTTTGCCAATCTCGACAATGTCGGCATCGCCGGAATCGAGAAATATATCGACGGGCAGGGCTTGGCCGATCTGCACAATGCCGGCTTCAATCTGACGCCGGATGGCTTAAAACCGGTGCAATTGTCGCTCGATTTGCGTCTGACCCACGGACTGCGCGACGAGATCGCGAAAGGTGTCGAGAAATATCGCGCCAAGGCCGGCGGCGGCGCAATCCTCGACGTCAATACGGGGGAGGTCGTCGCGCTCGCCTCGTTGCCGGATTTCGATCCGAACAACCCCGCCGACGCGCTCGATCCGCTGCATATCAATCGCCTCGCCGTCGGCGTCTACGAGATGGGCTCGACCTTCAAATCGATTTCCATCGCCATGGCGCTCGAACTCAACAAGGTGACGCTGCGTTCCACCGTCGACGCAAGAAGCTCATTACGCTTCGGGCGGTTTACCATTCACGATTTTCACGCCACGCATCGCATCCTGACCGTGCCGGAAGTCTTCACGCATTCCTCGAACATCGGCACGGCGCGCATGGCGCTGATGGTCGGTGTCGAAGGCCACAAGGCCTTTCTGAAGAGAATGGGTCAGCTGGATCGGCTGCGCACCGAATTGCCGGAAAATGCCGAGCCGCTCGTGCCAAAGCGCTGGAGCGAACTCAACACGATGACCATCGCCTTCGGCCAGGGCCTCAATGTTGCCCCGCTGCAGGCGCTGATGGCGGTCGGCGCCCTTGTCAATGGCGGCATGATGATCAAGCCGACCTTTTTGAAGCGGAGCGAGGAGGAGTCGCAAAAGGACGCCGTTCGCGTCGTGCGGCCGGAAGTCAGCGAAACCATGCGCTACCTCCTGCGGCTCAATGCCGAGATCGGCTCCGCCAAACTGGCCAATATTCCGGGCTATTATATCGGCGGCAAAACCGGTACCGCCGACAAGATCATCCACGGCCACTATTCGAAGGACAAGGTATTCACGACGTTCATGGCGATCGCGCCGGCGGATAAGCCGAAATACCTCATGCTCGTGCTTTTCGACGAGCCTCAGGCCTTGCCTCAGGACGGCGGGTATCATACGGCAGCCTACAATGCAGGGTCGGTGACCGGCCGCGTGATCGAGCGGCTCGGCCCGATGTTCGGCCTGCCGCCGCGTTTCGAGCCGCCGGTGCAGCCTTTCCCGCTGCTGGCGAAACTCGGCTACGGCATGGCCAATGTGCCCGCGGCGACGACTCACGGAGGGCATTGATGCGCCTTCGCGATCTCCTGCCGTCCGCGCCTGCGGCGGCGGAGCTCACGCTTGACGTAAGCGGCATCACGGCTGACAGCCGCGAGGTCGTGCCGGGTTTTGCGTTTTTCGCCATGCCCGGCAGCAAGGCGGATGGGCTAGCTTATGCCGATGACGCGGTCGCGCGCGGCGCGGTTGCCATCATTGCGGAACGGCCGTTTGACGGCGCAGTTGCGAGCATTGTCGTCCCGGATGCGCGTGCCGCGTTGGCGCACGCGACCGCGGCGCTTTATCCGCGTCAGCCGGAGACAATCGTTGCCATCACGGGTACGAGCGGCAAGACGTCGGTCGCCGCTTTCGTTCGGCAGATATGGGCTGAACTCGGTCATGCCGCGGCATCGCTCGGCACGATCGGCATCGTTGCGCCGTCGCAAACCGTGTATGGCTCGCTGACGACGCCCGATCCGGTGACGCTGCATCAAGCGCTGCAAAAGCTCGCTGATGATGGCGTCACGCATCTTGCGATGGAAGCGTCTTCGCATGGATTAGAGCAACGCCGGCTCGATGGCGTGCGGCTGAGCGCCGCTGCGTTCACCAATCTTTCGCGCGATCACCTCGATTATCACGCTTCGCTCGACGACTATCTGGCGGCGAAACTGCGCTTGTTCGAGATGCTCTTGCAGCCGGGCCAAGCGGCTGTCGTCGATGCGGACAGCGATGTTTCGGCGAAAGTGATCGCTGCCTGTGAGAAACGCGGATTGAAGGTGATGAGCGTCGGCACGCATGGTGATGTGTTGCGGCTTCTCTCGCAAGAAGCCGATGGACTCGGAACGCGGCTTACCATCGGCCATGGTGGCGAGACGTACTCCGTGCGCCTGCCGCTCGCGGGTTCCTTTCAAGCTTCGAATGCGCTTGTCGCAGCGGGACTTTGCCTTGCCACGGGCGAGGCGCCGGAGCGCGTCTTCGCCGCGCTCGCAAAACTCGAAGGCGCACCCGGCCGACTCGAACTCGTCGGAACGCGTGCGGGCGCGCCGATCTATGTCGATTATGCGCATAAGCCGGATGCGCTGGAGAAAGTGCTCAGCGCGTTGCGTCCGCTGATACGTGGGCGTCTCATCGTCGTGTTCGGCTGTGGCGGAAATCGCGATCGCGGCAAGCGGCCGCTGATGGGCGAAATCGCGGCGCGCAAGGCCGACGTCGTAATCGTCACCGACGATAATCCGCGCTCAGAAAATCCCGCCGATATTCGCGCAGCTATCCTGGAGGGCGCGCGCAAGATTGCAGCCCACAAGGTGATCGAGATAGGCGATCGCCGTGCAGCCATTGCAGCCGGTATCGCCGATCTCCGCAGTGACGACGCTCTGGTCGTCGCGGGCAAGGGCCACGAGACCGGACAGACTATCGGCGACAAGGTCCTACCATTTTCCGATCACGAAGCAATCCGTGAAGCGCTCAGGGAACATGCGGCATGAGCGCTCCATTGTGGACGGGTCTCGCGCTTGTCGGCGCGCTTGCCGCCCGCGTCAGCGGTCGCCTGCCTGCAAGCGTCAGCGGCGTTTCCATCGACACGCGAACGATTGAGCGGGGTGAACTGTTCTTTGCCATCAAAGGCGAGAACAACGACGGACACGATTACGTAAACGCCGCGTTTGAAAGCGGTGCCGCGGCATGCGTCATCGACGAAGCACATGCGGACGCGCTGGTGGGGAAGGGCGCTTTCTTTGTCGTCGATGATACACTCGCTGCTCTGCGGCGGCTTGGCCACGCTGCGCGCGAGCGGTCGCATGCGCAGATCGTCGCAGTGACGGGTTCCGTCGGCAAGACCTCGACGAAGGAAGCGCTGCGCACCATGCTCGCGACGGCCGGCGCAACGCATGCCTCCGCCGCCTCCTACAACAACCATTGGGGGGTGCCGCTGACGCTCGCGCGCATGCCAGCGGATACGCAATACGGCGTGTTCGAAATCGGCATGAATCATGCGGGCGAAATCACGCCGCTTGTCGCGATGGTTCGGCCGCACATCGCGATGATCACCAAGATCGCGCCGGTGCATCTCGAATATTTCGACTCCATCGATGCGATCGCCGAGGCAAAAGCGGAGATTTTCTCCGGGGTCGTGGAGGATGGTGTCGCAATCATCAAGCGTGACGATGCGCAGTTCGATCGTTTGCGCGAACGGGCGCAGGAAAATTCGGTACACCGCATTCTAAGCTTTGGCGAGCACGCTGAAGCCGATGCTCGCCTCGTGAGCATTGACCTTGGCGAGGATTCGTCACGCGTTCATGCCCGCATTCTTGGCCGCGATCTCACCTACGAGCTCGGCGTGCCCGGCAGACATTTCGCGTTGAACTCGCTCGCGGTTCTGCTTGCGGCACATGCGGCCGGCATGGACATCGATCGTGCGTCTTCGGCGCTCGCTTATATCGAGGCGCCGGCCGGGCGCGGCCGCCGCGAAAACCTGCCGGCGCCGCAGGGCGCCATTACGCTGATCGACGAAAGCTACAATGCCAACCCTGCGTCGATGCAGGCGGCGCTCGACCTCTTAGGCAGCGCGCAAACTTCCGGCGAGGGCCGCCGCATCGCGGTGCTCGGCGACATGCTTGAACTTGGCCGGCACTCGATTGCCATGCATAGCGGCCTCGCCGAGCATATCGAACGCAACTCCGTGGACATGGTTTTCGCTGCCGGCCAGGACATGCGTCACCTTTTCGACGCATTGCCTGAGCGGATACGCGGGCAGTGGGCGCCGCGCGCAAGTGATCTTCACGCGCCGGTCATCGAGGCGATTCACGGCGGGGACGTGATTATGGTGAAGGGCTCGCACGGCAGCCGGATGGGCCCGCTCGTTGCTGCTTTGCGCGACCATTTCCGTGCGCGCACCGCGTCAGCACAAGGGTGATTGCATGCTGACGTGGCTCGCGGACTTCTCGCACCTCTTCAGTCCGCTCAACCTTTTCCGCTATATAACGTTTCGCACTGCCGGCGCGTCGACGACCGCGCTGCTCTTCGTCTTCTTTTTCGGGCCGAGCATCATCGCGGCGTTGCGCGTCAAGCAAGGCAAGGGCCAGCCGATCCGCGAGGATGGTCCGCAATCGCATCTGCTCACCAAAAAGGGTACGCCGACGATGGGCGGCCTGATGATCTTGTCCGGCCTTGTCTTCTCGACATTGCTGTGGGCCAATCTCAAAAGCCCGTATGTCTGGATGGTGCTTCTGGTGACGATCGGCTTCGGCTGCATTGGATTTTACGACGATTATCTGAAGGTGACGAAACAGTCGCATAAAGGCTTTTCCGGACGGTTGCGTCTCGCTTTCGAAGCGCTGGTCGCACTTGCTGCGAGCGTGATCATGGTGCGCTTCGGCACCGTGCATGCGACGGCATTGGCACTGCCGTTGGTCAACGGGTACGTCGTCGATCTCGGTTGGGCATTCCTGTTGTTTGCGCCGCTCGTCGTCGTGGCTGCAGGCAACGCGGTCAATCTCACCGACGGCTTGGATGGTCTCGCCATCGTGCCGGTGATGATCGCGGTCGGTACATTTGGCGTCATCGCCTGGCTTGCCGGCAATGCGATTTTCTCGACCTATCTCGGCATCAATTTCGTTCCCGGCACCGGCGAGCTTGCGGTGGTCTGCGGAGCGGTGATTGGCGCGGGCCTTGGCTTTCTCTGGTTCAACGCGCCGCCGGCGCAAATTTTCATGGGCGACACCGGCTCGCTGGCGCTCGGCGGGTTGATTGGCACGGTCGCGGTTGCGATCAAGCATGAGATTGTGCTGATCATCGTCGGCGGCTTGTTCGTTGTCGAAGCGCTGTCGGTCATCGTGCAGGTCGTCTCGTTCAAGATGACCGGCAAGCGCGTCTTCCGCATGGCGCCGATCCACCACCATTTCGAGCAGCTCGGTTGGTCGGAGCCGCAGATCGTCGTGCGCTTCTGGATTATCGCTTTCGTGCTGGCGCTCGTCGGCCTGTCGACCTTGAAGGTGCGTTGATGATTCCCGTCACGTGCTTTCAAGGCAAGCGGGTGGCGCTGTTCGGGCTCGGCGGTTCGGGCCTCGCAACGGCGCGCGCGCTGCTCGAAGGCGGCGCCGACGTCGCGGCTTATGACGATAGCGAAGAGGCATGCGACACAGCGAGAGCGGCAGGCCTGACGATCACCGAACTAAAGCTCGCAGATTGGGACGACTTCGTCGCGCTCATATTGTCGCCCGGCGTGCCGTTGACGCATCCGGAACCGCATTGGACGGTCGAGCGGGCACACGCAGCCGGCATCGAAATTATTGGCGATATCGAGCTGTTTTGCCGCGAGCGCGCCAAGGTAGCTCCGGGCTCGCCGTTCGTCGCCATTACCGGCACCAACGGCAAATCGACGACGACAGCTTTGATCGCGCATCTCTTCGGCGCTTTCGGGCATGATGTTGAGCTCGGAGGCAATATCGGCACGCCGATCCTGGCGCTCGAACCGCCTTCGCCCGAGCGCGTCCATGTGATCGAGCTTTCCTCGTTCCAGATCGATCTTGCGTCATCGCTAGCACCATCAGTCGGCGTGCTTCTCAACATCACGCCGGATCATCTCGACCGGCACGGCACAATGGAAGCATACGCCGCGATTAAGGAACGCTGCGTCGCGTCCGCCGAGCGCACCGTCATCGCCATCGATGATGAATATACGCGCGCGATCGCGGAGCGGCTGCGACGCACGGGCAAATTGTTTACGCGCGTGCTCACAAGCCACCATGAGCTGCGCGACGGAATCGTTGTTGAAGGCGATCGGCTCGTCGAGCGCCGTCGCGGTCGTTCGAGCGAACTGGCGAGCCTCGCCGGCATTGCATCGCTGCGCGGCCGTCACAATGCGCAGAACGCCGCCTCCGCTGTGGCGACGCTCGGCAATCTCGCGCAGGATCGGGCACGTCTGCAGCAGGCGCTGCGCACCTTTCCCGGTCTGCCGCATCGCATGTAAGAGGTCGGCCGGCGCGGCCGCGTTCTCTTCATCAATGATTCGAAAGCGACGAATGCCGACGCGGCGGAGAAGGCGCTGTCTTCGTTCGAGCCGATTTATTGGATCGCCGGCGGCAAAGCGAAAGAAGGCGGCATCGAGCCGCTGCGTCCGCTGTTTCCGCGCATTGCCGGCGCCTATCTGATCGGCGCCGCGGCGAATGACTTCGCCCGCACGCTTGAAGGCAGCGTCGCCTACGACATGTGCGGCACGCTCGAGGTCGCCGTCGATCACGCCACGCACGATGCCGCGGAATCGATGGCAGATGAGCCGGTCGTGTTGCTGTCGCCGGCCTGCGCTTCTTACGATCAGTTCGTCAATTTCGAAAGGCGCGGCGACGCGTTCCGCGAGCTCGCGCGCGCCTACGTCACGCCAACAGCCTCAGCTTCGGGAGATGCACGATGATCTCACGCGCCGCACGCAGTCCTTTCGCCGAATGGTGGTGGACGGTCGATCGCTGGCTGCTTGCCGCCCTCGGCATGTTGATGGTGATCGGCATCGTGCTCGCGATGGCCGGCAGTCCGCCCGTCGCCGAGCGGCTGCATCTGACGACCTTTCACTTCGTCAACCGGCAGGTGCTCTATCTCGTCCCCGCAGTCGCGGTGCTGATTGCGACGTCCTTCCTAACGCCACGTCATGTGCGTCGCGCCGCGCTCGTCGCGTTTATCCTTGGCATGGCGCTTGTGATCGTCACCATTCTGTTCGGCCAGGAGGTCAAGGGCGCGCGGCGCTGGATTTTCGGCATCCAACCGTCGGAATTCGTGAAACCCGCTTTTGTCGTGCTTGCTGCATGGGCGTTTTCAGAAGGAGCAAAGCGCCGGCGGGTGCCGGGCACGACGCTCGCCATCCTGCTGTTGCCGATCACCATTGTGCCCCTCGTGCTGCAGCCGGACTTTGGGCAGACGATGCTGATTTGTCTCGTCTGGGCGGCGCTGTTCTTCATGGCGGGCCTGCACTGGTTCTGGTTTATCGGGATCGCGGGTCTCGGTGCCTCGGGCGCCATGCTGGCATTTAAGCTTGTGCCGCATGTGCGCGGGCGAATTCTGCGCTTCATCGATCCACAGACGACCGGCGGCAGCGTTGCCGACACTTTTCAAGTGGATACCGCGCTCGAAAGTTTCATCGGCGGCGGGTGGTTCGGCAAAGGACCAGGCGAAGGCACGCTGAAGCGCATCCTGCCTGACAGCCACACCGATTTCATTTTCGCGGTTACCGGCGAGGAATTCGGCATCCTCGCCTGTATCGCGCTAGTCGCGCTGTTTGCTTTCATTGTGTTCCGCGGGCTATCGCTTTCGGCGCGCAATCCCGATCCGTTCTGCCGTTTCGCGGCGGCGGGGTTGATCCTGCTTTTCGGCATTCAGAGCTGCATCAATCTGGCGGTAAACCTCCATCTGATGCCGGCGAAAGGCATGACGCTGCCGTTCATTTCCTATGGCGGTTCGTCGCTGATCTCGCTGGCGCTCGGCATGGGTTTTCTCGTTGCGGTCACGCGCAAGCGGCCGCTTTCGGAAGTCATGCTCGAGGCGAACGGCGGCGCCGGGCGCGATGGCGAATAAAGCGCCGGTCCTGATCGCGGCCGGCGGCACGGGAGGTCATCTTTTCCCCGCCGAAGCGCTCGCCCATGCGCTGGGGCGGCGCGACATCCCGGTCGACCTCGTCACGGACGAGCGCGCAACCCGATATGGCGCGACATTTCCGGCGGGCGCGGTGCATGTTATCCGCGCGGCCACCCCGACCGGCGGCAATGTTTTCAAGCGCGTCTTCGCGGTGCTGACGCTGATCGGCGGCACGACAAATGCGCGTGCTTTGTTACGGCGCATCAAGCCCCGCCTCGTCATAGGCTTCGGCGGTTATCCGACCGTGCCGCCGCTGCTTGCCGCAACGATGCTCGGCATCCCGACTATCGTGCACGAGCAGAATGCGGTGCTCGGCCGCGCCAATCGCCTGCTTGCCCGCCGCGTGCAACGCATCGCCACGGGTTTTCCGAATCTGGGACGCCTCGATCCTAAGCTTAGAGGCAAATGCATTGAGACCGGCAATCCGGTACGCCCGGCCGTGCTCGACGCGGCGCGGCTGCAATATCCGGGACTAACTCCCGGCCGGTTCTCGCTCCTGGTCGTCGGCGGCTCGCAGGGCGCACGCGTCATGTCCGATGTCGTGCCGCCGGCGATTGCGGAGCTTCTGGCGGAAGCGCGCGGCCGGCTCGTTATCGTGCAGCAGGCGCGCGGCGAGGACGAAGTCCGCGTTCGCGAAGCCTATGCGCGTCTCGGCGTCGAAGCGGAAATCGCGCCGTTCTTCGCCGATCTGCCGCGTAGGATGGCGGAAGCACATCTGGTCATCGCACGCGCCGGTGCTTCGACCGTCTCCGAGCTCGCGGTGATCGGCCGGCCCGCCATTCTCGTACCCTATCCGCATGCGCTTGATCAGGATCAGAGCGCCAACGCGGCGCATTTGGCCGCGACCGGCGCGGCCGACGTCATCGCGCAATCCTCGTTCACGCCGGCTTATCTCTCAGGCAAACTGGCAGAAGCTCTCGCATGCCCCGAAACCTTGACGAAACGCGCCGCGGCCGCGAAACAGGCCGGCATTCCCGATGCGGCGGATCGCCTGGCCGATCTCGTGCTGCAGGTTGCCGGTATGGCCCGACCGAGGTCTTTGGATGAAGCTGCCGGCTGAATTAGGTCCCGTTCACTTTGTCGGCATAGGCGGCATCGGTATGTCGGGGATTGCCGAGGTTCTGTTGAATCTCGGCTACAAGGTGCAGGGCTCGGATGCTTCGGAGAACGCCAATGTCCGGCGCCTGATTTCCAAAGGCGCGACTATTCATATCGGCCATGATGCGGGCCATCTTGGGCAAGCCGAGGTCGTCGTCGTCTCGACCGCAATCCGGCGCGACAATCCGGAACTCGTCGCCGCGCGCGAAAGGCGTTTGCCGGTCGTGCGGCGCGCCGAAATGCTGGCGGAACTGATGCGGCTCAAGCAATGCGTCGCGATTGCCGGTACGCATGGCAAGACGACGACGACCTCGATTGTCGCAACCTTGCTCGACGCCGGCGGCTTCGATCCGACCGTGATCAACGGCGGCATCATCAATGCCTATGACACGAACGCGCGGCTCGGCACGGGCGACTGGATGGTCGTCGAGGCCGACGAAAGCGACGGCACGTTCCTAAAATTGCCGGCGGACGTGGCGATCGTCACTAACATCGATCCCGAGCATCTCGACCATTTCCAGACGTTCGATGCCATCAAGGAAGCGTTTCGCGCGTTTATCGAGAACCTGCCGTTTTACGGGTTCGCAGTGATGTGCCTCGATCACCCGATCGTGCAAGAGCTTGTCGGCAGGATCGAAGATCGACGCGTGATCACTTACGGGGAAAATCCGCAGGCCGACGTGCGGCTGCTCGACGTCCAACTCGATGGCGGCGTCTGCCGCTTCAACATGATCATCCGCGAGCGCAAGACCGCGAATGCGATCTACCTCGAAGACCTTGTTCTGCCGATGCCGGGGCATCACAATGCGCTGAACGCGACCGGCGCGATTGCGGTTGCTTACCAGCTTGGCATGTCGGTCGATTCAATCCGTAAGGCACTCGCCGGTTTCGGCGGCGTCAAACGGCGCTTCACTCGCACCGGCGAATGGAACGGCGCGCTCATATTCGACGATTACGGTCATCATCCGGTCGAGATCGGCGCGGTGCTGAAAGCCGCGCGCGCCTCGACAAAGGGGCAGGTAATCGCCATCGTGCAGCCGCATCGCTACACGCGATTGCAAACCTTGTTCGATCAGTTCGCCACCTGTTTCAACGACGCCGATGCAGTGATCGTCGCGGATGTCTATCCCGCCGGCGAAGCGCCGATCCCCGGCATCGATCGCGATCATCTCGTCACGGCGATCAAGGCGCACGGCCACCGCCAGGTGCTGGCGCTGCAAGGCCCCGAGGAATTGCCGCGCGTCATACGCGACATCGCGCGGCCGGGCGATTATGTGCTTTGCCTCGGCGCCGGCTCGATCACGCAATGGGCCTACGCGTTGCCCGGTCAGCTCGCGATGGGAGAGGGCGCGTGAGTGTCCTCGCGCGCGATCGGCAAAACGCGTGGGCATCTGATCTCGCAGAACGCCTGCCAAAGTTGCGCGGCCGCATTGCCGAAGACCAGCCGCTTGCGCCGTTCACCTGGTTTCGTGTCGGCGGTCCGGCGGAGGTGTTGTTCTCCCCTGCTGATGAAGAAGACCTCGTCTATTTTCTCGCAAATCTTCCGCCTGAAATTCCGGTCACTGTCATCGGCCTCGGCTCGAATCTGATCATCCGCGACGGCGGCGTGCAGGGTGTCGTCATTCGCCTCGGCGGTCGTGCCTTTGGCGAGGTGACCGCCACAGACGGCCCTCGCCTACGTGCCGGCGCGGCGGTTCCCGACATGAAGCTCGCGCGTGCCGCTGCCGACGCCGGTATTGACGGACTTGCGTTTTATCGCGGTATTCCAGGCGCAATCGGCGGCGCCTTGCGCATGAACGCCGGCGCCCATGGCGGCGAGACTAAGGATGTGCTGATCGAAGCGCGCGGCGTCGACCGGCACGGCAATATCCGTATCTTCAGTAATGCAGAGATGGGCTACAGCTACCGTCATTCAAAGGTATCGGACGACGTGATTTTCACGCAAGCTCTGTTCCAGGGCCGCGCCGGCGAGCCTGCCGCGATCCTGTCCGAGATGGAGCGCATCACCGCCGCGCGCGAAGCCTCGCAGCCGATCCGCGAAAAAACCGGCGGCTCGACCTTTAAGAATCCGCCGGGTCATAAGGCCTGGCAGCTGATCGATCAGGCCGGCTGCCGCGGTCTCATCATCGGCGACGCGCAGGTGTCGGAGATGCACTGCAATTTCCTGAT
>Ga0163163_10001900_pt1 | contig 17669 bp, 19 predicted proteins | sample S65metaG_FD_119766 | JGI IMG/M metagenome (GOLD analysis project Ga0163163, IMG submission 119766) | Switchgrass rhizosphere microbial communities from Kellogg Biological Station, Michigan, USA - S6-5 metaG | ecosystem: Host-associated > Plants > Roots > Rhizosphere > Soil | place: USA... | reverse complement strand
TGGATGCCGCGATAGCGCAGCGAAAAAAATCAATATTCACCCTCTTCCAGATACCGATGCAGAACCTGATTCAATAGTATGCCTCGGCAGCTCTATTCAACTCAATGTAACCGGGGCTGATACTTATCTATGGAACGCATCTGCCACCTTAAACTGTATTCAATGTGAGGATCCGGTTGCTACGCCCGTTGAGAATACGGTTTACGGTGTTACTGGTACGAATGAATACGGCTGCACCAGCAGAGATTCACTTCTGGTGAAAGTGCAAAAGCGACTCCCGTTACAAGTTAATCCCGGCGACACCATTTGTGTCGGCGAATCAGTCCGCTTGTTTGGGTCGGGAAGTCAACGATATTCATGGCAGCCTTCAACAGGATTAAATGATCCGAATAGTGCTTCGCCAGAGGCAAATCCGTCGGTCACTACGCTCTACACTGTTACAGCAACTGATAGTGCAAACTGTTTTGTTGACACCGCGAGTGTTTTTATTGTCGTATATCCGATACCTACAGTCGAGGCAGGGCCTGACCAGACAATTGAAGTTGGATCGGCGGGCGTACAGCTTCACCCTAAAGGTTCTACTGATATTGTTTCGTGGAGATGGTCTCCTTCGCTTGGTCTGAGTTGCTCCAATTGCCCCGATCCGAATGCCACGCCAAAGCAAACTACCCAATACACAGTGGAGGTAAAAAATGAAGGTGAATGTGTAGCCAAAGATAATTTGACAATTTATGTAGTGTGCAACCAGGGAAATCTCTATATACCAAATACCTTCTCGCCAAATGCAGACGGAATGAATGATCGTTTTTATCCAAGGGGGAAGGGAGTTTTTATGATCAAATCCCTTCGCGTGTTTAATAGGTGGGGTGAGATGGTATTTGAAAGATTGAATTTTAGTCCCAATGATGCCAGTGCAGGTTGGGACGGACGATACAAAGGCAAACTCTTATCTCCTGATGTATTTGTATATGCGTGTGAGATAGTTTGTGAAAATAATCAACTGCTTAGTTATAAAGGTGACGTAACATTATTACAGTAATAAAAAAATGATCATGAAAGATTATCAAAAGAAATTGTTCGGGTTTGTGCATTTTATTATTGTTGGTTCTGCATGCGCACAGGACATCCATTTTTCGCAGTTTTATGAAGCGCCGTTGTACCGTAACCCGGCATTTGCCGGAATTGTAAATGGAGACATAAGAGTCCAGGCGGTCTTTCGCTCTCAATGGAACAGTTTTGTGAACGCCTACAAAACGGGCTCATTAAATGCAGAATATAAAATGCCCGTAGGCAAGGGTGAGGACTTTATTACCAGTGGCTTTGAGACATTTTATGATCGTGCTGGTTCGGTCGATCTGAGCACAACAATTTTTACCCCGGTGCTCAATTATCACAAATCTCTGAGCAATGCAAAGAATATGTATCTGTCAGCGGCATTTATGGGAGGAATCGTTGCCAGGAGATTTGATCGTTCCAGAATAACCACCAATAATCAGTTTGATGGGGGTGGAGATGGCGAAAGTCTTGACAAGTCACAGTACTCTTACTGGGATGGAAGTGCCGGGATAAGTTTTAATTCCGCGTTGGGTAATGATCCGGCAAACAATCTACTGATCGGAGTGGCCTATAATCACTTTAATAAACCCAAGAATTCGTTTTATGAAAACGCAAACATATTACTGGATCCCAAATGGGTGCTTTCAGCAGATTTTAAAGTGGGGGTGACGGAAAACTCGTGGTTGGTATTTCATTCAGACTATTCAAAACAAGGCACTTATAGGGAGATCATCGGTGGAGCGCTTTACGGCATAAACGTAGGTTCTGTTTTAGAAAACCCTGATTATTCTATTGAAGGTGGATTCTTCCTTCGATGGAATGACGCCATCATTCCGGTCATAAAGATTGATTATCATCCATTTTCAGTTGCATTTAGTTATGATGTTAATATCTCGCAGTTAAAAAATACCAGCTATGGAAGAGGCGGGGCAGAGTTATCCTTAACCTATATCGGCTTTCTGAATCGCAGAAATTCCAGCCTAAACGCTGTTCACTGCCCTCGTTTTTAAGTCCATGCGAACTGCAGTTTGTAAAGAATTAGCCAACCAGTGATAAAATAAATTTTCTTTACACCATTATAAACCTCAAATTATCAACGATTTCGTTGGACGTCCATGCTCAAATAAATAAGTAAAGAGTTTCGCCGACTGTTTCAGCGTAAATCTTAGCACGAAGGATTTGTTGGCTATATGCCCTATCAGATAATTTCACGTCCCGGTTTGAATCATCTTAATCAGATATTTCAACCTAACCCCAGCCTTGTAAACCAAAGTATAGCTTCAAAATAATCAAGCACACTATCCAGGTTAGTCACCAGGGGTGTTGAGACCTAAATTGAGAGAGATGGTTATAACCAAGAAATACCAAAATACTGCCTCCATTCGTGTCAACTTCATTCCCTTTATTAAATTAATCATCGCTAGCATAAACCCTGGAATTCCATCCCGCCCGAGTTCCCGGTTGCCCAGCCTTAAGAAAGTCGACTACGGGTAGAAACGTCCGGAAACCTGATTTATTAACAACCCAAAAATCAAAGATTATGCAAAGCCCGGTACAACTTTATATGTTATTTGTTTTAGGATGTCTAATTCTACTTAAATCGTTTCGTGAGATATTAAATAACAATTATTTAAAATGGCTTTTTTTCTTTCTTATTTACTCTTGGACGATTGATATTGTGTCCAAATCAATTTCGGGTGATCTTCATCCCCTGCTAGGAGTCAGCTATAATGTTTCTTTTTTCCTTTTCTTCCCAGTTTCGTACTTGTATATACGAAATCAACTTTATAAAGGAGAAACCAAACAATCAGATATAGCGCATTTTGCCCCCGTTGCGATCTTTTGTATCGCCTGTATGATGGTTTATTTTAGAAATGGTAACCTGTATTTTTTTAAAATAAACACCCCCGTCAGTAAATTGCCCGTCTCCCCGAATGAAAATATTTTATTGTCATGCTACCTGTTCTTCGTTTACCTTCTTACCGGCATTTACCTCTATCTCATCATTGTAATGCTGAAGAAAAAATATGGTGAGGTTTTCAAGGCAAGAGAATATGACCTGCAAATGAGATCGTACGTCGGTATTGGGAACGGCGTCATTATTGACCATCCCAAGGAAGAAGAAAAACCAACGGCCTCTTTTTTTCTTACGGAGATAAGAATGACCGAAATAGATGAAGCAATCAGAAAGCATTTCGAGGAAAAGAAACCGTTCCTGCAACACGGCTATTCCCTCAGGCAACTTTCGGATGAAACGCAGATCCCTCTCCATCATTTGTCAGCATTCATCAATAAGCATTATAAAATGAATTTTAATGATTTTATTAATGAATATCGCGTTGCTTATTGCAAGGAAAAACTTTTAAATGGTGAGTGCAAACAGAAGAAACTTGAGGCTATCGCCGGCGAATCAGGATTTAACAACCGGAACACCTTTACATCGGCATTTAAGAGAGTCACGGGAATGAATCCTTCAGATTTCTTAAGAAATATGAAAAGGGCCTAAGTTACCTGGCCCCTTTTTTTACAAAAAGCATGACACAGCCGCATAAGTTTTTTTTGTGCTTATTAACCTGGACCGGTTTCATCATATGATATTCTGAAAACTTTGGAACGTAGCTGTAAGAGATGATATTCCCATCAATATCACCCCATTGCTTTTTTTGATACACTACCATTTTTTCGTCCCAATCGTACATACGCACTTCGTATAATTGGGAAGAGTAGTCGCCAATAAAGATAAACTGGTACCAACTACCTTCATTCAATGGCATGATCACAGGTAATTCGTACTCGCTTTGCATTGCAATCGTTGCTTCTCTTAACAAGGCAAACCCACTTTTTGCATAAAAGTCCTTCAGGCTATCAACCTCGTGCATGATTAGCGAATCACTGCAAGGCTTAATACGAATCACATCTTCCTTTTGAGCTTGCGCAACCGTCGCCATTAATATAATTAACGCTGACAAACACCAGTGCCGGACATACCTGCCGAGATCGTATCCAAAGGACATCATAAATGCAGGATCAATAGTTTAAACCAAAATTAAAATACCGACCGCCATTTCTTTAAACCTGTGAAAGGAAACCTGCTAACTAACATAATGCTTGTCAGCATTGCTTCGCATTCCCAATGCGCCGGTGAACCTTTCCTGAATAAATATCGGAGGATAGCGGGTCAAGGCACGCCAGAAAGGGTTTATTTCTGCCCAATATTAAAAGATTTGGCAAAAACTAATTTTAAAATTTGGCAGCGCCTGAAGAGGGCAGTAATTTTAATCGGAAGCATATTGGATTCCTCATACTTTCCCCCAAGTTGATTTGTTAGAGCTACTGGCTTAGTTGGTTTTAATCAGCGCGAGATGTATAACAGCACAAGCTGCTTCCTATGAACAAAGCAAATAAATAAAGCGGTGTGATCAACATGAAGAAAAAGAAATTTTTTAGCTTTTTACAGTTTTTTTGGCACGATAAGAAAAAGAAAGGCGCTAGTAAAGAATATATGAGCAGTCAGCAGATTGAAGTATTGAAAGCCAGACTGGAAGAATTCATGGTACAAAAGCAACCCTTTCTCAAGCAGGGTTATAGCATCAAGGATATGTCAAACGACCTCGACATCCCAGCCTACCAACTTTCCGGATTTATCAATCGCAACATTGGGATGCATTTCAATGATTTTCTTAATAAATCGAGGGTTAAATACTGCGAAGACCTGATAAAAAACAATCTCGCCTTAAAGACCAACCTGAAAGAACTCGCTTTTAAATGTGGTTTTAATAACCGAAACTCTTTTACGACCGCATTTAAAAAATTTACTGGCCAAACCCCTTCCGATTACACCAAGCATCATTACACAATACACTAACACTCAACTGATCCCCACCAAATCCTTTGCTGATTTCTGAGAATGTGATGGGGTGAAGTACATCTCAAATTATCGAAAAGCAAGAAGCATGAAAAACATGAATCAATGCCAAGTTTTATAAATGTGTGCCGGAAATGAGTTGAAATTTATGGCATCGTGTTTCTCACATAGTAATTTTAAATCGTGGCGCTAACGCTTTAGCGCAAACCCTTGCACCGACCGTACATAAAACTTCGGATCCTAAAAACACAAAGACAACTATCAAAAACATAATCATTATGCCTATCAAATTAACCCGGTTATTAGGGATACTTTCCCTGGTCTTAATAAGCGGATGCTACCCTAACGGAGCAGAATTCATTGATGATCTCGATCTTGTTTATACGAATTACAGTAACACTTTCGATTTCAGCAGCAAACAAACTTATGCTATCCCTGATAGCGTAATAAAAATTACAGGAGATATTTTTAGCGACCCTGATGGTGACCACAAACCGTCCTTTTTGAGTGCTGGTTCAGCGCAAGTGATCCTTGACCAGATCAATAAGAATATGACAGACTATGGTTGGACAAGAGTAAATAAATTCGCCAACCCGGACGTGATCTTACTCGTCTCGAGTGTCACGACCACGAATATTTATTGGTACTATGATTGGTGGTATTGGGGCTGGTATTATCCGGGTTTCTATCCTGGTTGGGGATGGTACTATCCGGGGTACTATCCGCCATATGTAACGGGGTATCGGTCGGGATCTGTTCTGGTCCAGATGGTTGACGCTAAAGCTACCGCAGCTGGTGTTGAAAGCGTGCCAGTAATTTGGAGTTGTATCCTTAATGGGCTTGCAGAAGGTGGTACTTCTTCAATCGCACCTCGCGTTCAAAAAGGTATCGACAATGCTTTCGTCCAGTCGCCTTATCTAAAACATTAATTAAAATCAGATCAATGAAAAAGATATTCTTCTTACTGATTGCGTCCGTCTGCATACATACGGCCTTTGGTCAACATCACGGCGTTTTCATTATTTCGTACCCAATCGGCTTCCCAATGGGTGATCTAAATGACTATATTGATAAGCCAAGCTTTCGTGGTATCAACCTTGAGTGGGGAAAAGAGGTGAGCCCAAACGTCATTGCAGAAATCGAAACGGGCTGGAATGTATTTTACCAGGAGCAGCCGACACAGGTTTATACAGAAGGAACAGCTTCTATTTCAGGTAAGCAATTCAGGTATACTAACTCAGTTCCGATAATTGCTGGTGCGAAATGGGTTCTGAAATCAAGCAATAACCTGGTTCCATATGCAGGTGTAGGCCTGGGAACAATGTACTCAGACAGGTCTACTGACTTCGGGTTGTATCGTATATCGACCGATGCATGGCAATTTTGCATAAGACCTGAACTGGGCATTACCTTTAAAAGCAGGAACGGACCTTCGGCAATGCTTGGAGTGAAATACTATTCTTCGTTTAATAGCAGCGACCTTGATGGTCAATCTTTTTTGACCATCAACATTGGTGTTGTATTCCCGTATGGTCTCTGATCTGCCCGGAATGGCTGGGTTTCAGGAACGATATCAATATAATTTTATTTCGGGTTGAGAAACTCCGGATGAAACAAAACGGGATTGGATATAATTTCCGATCGCGAGTTGAGGGGAAAGTTGCCGGTGAATATTTATTCACCGGTTTTTTATTTCCTGGGGAACATTTAACCGATAAAATCGGGCATTTGCAAATAAGGATAAAGCTCTCGCATAAATAAAAAAGGGAAGAAATATAGAAATATCTCTTCCCGTACCTAAACTACACTCATGAAAAAAAGACATTATTACGGCCAGTGCTCTGGTGAATTACCTTGAAAAAAATAAGAATTGAAAGAACCATTTATGGTGATAAGTACGGGTCGAATTTAAACAACGAAGAAAAGGCCAACAAAAATTCTGCACTGACAATTGCCCTTTATTATAAAAATTGGCGAAAATTATCATACAAGAATTTTTATCATCGAGTTTCATAAGAAACCTTCTATTCCGATCCAATAGACCTTGCTGTTGTTAGCTGCAGCTATCGAAAGGTTTTATCGGTATGCACTTGCATGCATCAATTCCCAGAAGGCTGTTACCAATATCATCATTTGCCATAAAAAACTCAATTTCTATCGGATTTTTTTTGTGCAACAAGCAACAAAATCGAAATTATTTTATCCACGTGCAGCATTTTGTATGGAATTATAACTATTGCCGATTACATAGCTCTTTTTTTTGGTTCTGTTTTTTATGAAGGCTAATCTTGCACTGGTTGTGGAAAACAGTTTAGACAGTTGGTCTTTTGAAAAATAACTAGCGCCCCCGGAAACATTTTATGGTTCATCATTATCGATCCGACGAAAACTCGAGATCCTACGAAGACTGCACAAATTTGTTATAGGTGTAAGATCGCGGTCAATTACTAATTTATCTGAATGAATTTTAAGACCCCGATGGGTCAGAAAGAATGTGAGTGGATCGGAAACCCGCTCTCGGGGATAGAGGTGGTTTCTTGATTTTTGGGTCGCCCGGCTGCTTCACGGCCGGGCTCTTGTTTTTGGATTGTAAAAGAGACATGTGTTAGACGTTCACAGTGACTGGGGACTTGCTATGCATATTTTGCAATTTCCAGGGGCGAGGTTAACTCGCAGATTCGTGACAAAGGCAGCCGCAACAGCAAGGTTAGTTTGCGAACATGATTGTCGAATCGACAACCTGTACAATAAATTGCTTTGTTAGTTCACGATTTCAGGAGATGATGATAAAGGCTTGCCGGATATAAAAGTCACCGTTCAACTTCCTGTCCCCCAACCGGCAAGCCAGTCAATTGAGGCATTTGGCATCAGAACCAGCCGCTGTATTCGACACGAATAAATTTAGCGAGTGTAGTTTGCAAAGCATAAGGGGCTATTTTGAATGACCTCTCCTTCATTTTGAAAAAAGGGAAGAAGTATAGAAATACTTCTTCCGTGTTGAAAGATCAACTCTGCTTATGTAACCATTATTGCTGCCTTTTGAATAGTTACGGTCGTCTTCCCCTAATTATCTGCAGTATGACTGAAAGTTGAGTATGAATAGACCTGAGAAACTAATCAAAACACAATCAAAATTTTCAAATTTTGTGAGGCCAGGGTGCAATCAAACCCTTGATATTTGATTGCACCTTTGATTATCAGGCCTCCTTTTTCAAGCCACACGAGAGAACTACCCTAACTACCCTGCTTTTATTTAGAATTTTGACTACGTTATTGGGAGTGTTATAAAGTTAACCGCGCCAGCAGCCAAAAGCAATTATTTAAACGTGATAAATGCTAAAGATTATAATAATTGGGAATAATCACTTGTTTGCAAAAATTATTAAGATAAAACAAAGAAGATATTTTTAAATTTTACACTTTAAAAAGTAAGTGTCAGGCCTATCGAAGCACCATAATCATAATTACTGTTTCCTTCGGGAGGTTGGTTATCATAGTTCAAATAGGGATTGATATTAATTCTAAAGTTTTTGACCAGTTCCCATGAAAAACTCGTATTGCTGTTAAAGCGTTTACGCCCTGCTTGTGATAAGCTAAAAAACACGGTTTGAGTTGAATTTATCTGGATATTGGGTTGACGGTATTTGAAGAAGTTAAACCTGATGCCGATGGGAATTTCAAGTAATGTTCCGCTGGATACACCCGCAGTACTTTTTTCCTGGTTGAAGGCAATTCCGCTCGTCACTAGTAACGTCCAATTTTGCCTGACAAAGATCTTGTTTCCTCCTCCAATCAATTCCTGGTACCGTCTTGCTATAGCCAATTCAAGATTTCGCTGATAATTAAGACTCACAGCAGCGAACCAGGCAGGGCCGAGGCTCTTGGCAACAAATAAGCCTATATCTTCCCTGTCTCTTGAGTATTTTGAAGAATCTATTGAGCCGTTCATGGCAATGCTGAGCAGGTAATCATATTTACTTGTTGCGTAATGCACCGTGGCACTTAAGTTGGTTTGTCCAATATCGCTGGATTTCGCATAACTGAAGCCGGCACTGACGCTGCCATCGAGCGCCTCAAGGAATCTCTTTTCGATCGCAATGATCTGGCTGATATCAGTAATCTTTCTAAAAAGTGTATCGCCATTGTCCAGGATAATGTTCACCCAGCCGTCTTTGCCTGATTTCTCCATTCTGCCGATAAATTCCTCTTTCTCATTTGTTTCCAGCCTGAACATATTGTTTGTGGTCAACCATTTTATCTTGTATTGTTTTACCTGCAAAATCTTAAAATCCACATCGTTAATAGTGATCTCTCCAAAAGCGCCGCCTCGTATATCACCCACCAGCACCTGTCCGTTGTAAAAGACCATGGTGTCTCTTGTTTGCCCAAATGCGGAGTTTATCCAATTTCCCGTAAGCATGATTAGTAAAAGGGGAGCAATGCGGTGCATATTCTAATGTAAAGCAAATAAACTATCTTATTATTTATATAAGCACCACGTAAATGTACGGCTCTGCACGTTTTTAAAATTTTGTGCAACAAACATCATGAATCCCAGTGATGCGGCATTAAATTGATGGTAACTTCCTTCTTGAGATATCTCTATTTAGAGATACTGTTCATCCAGGACTTACCGTCATGCCCGCTATGCCAGTACCTGAATCCGATCCCCACGAATATGTGCCTGGACAATACGTAGCCATATTGTATTATTTCAATACGAAAAATTAAACGAGGTATGAAAGACACCTTTTTAGCTGACCCGGAGATTTTGGATATGATCGGTCAAAATAACGAAGAGGCTTTCAAGATTTTATATAGAAAATACTGGCGACTCCTTTTGAACTATGCTTCTACTTACGTCAATGATGAATATGTGTGTAAGGAAATCGTGCAGGAATTATTTGTTCACCTGCATTCCGCAAGTCCGCGTCTGAGGATATATTCTTCATTTTCTTCTTATTTATTTGCTTCAATACGGAATAAGATCTTCAACTATTTGCGTAACCAGTCAGTCTACAATAGACATGTAAAGAAAGCGGGGAACAATCGCATGCAATCGTGCAATGATGTGGAACAGATGATCGACCTTGGCGAACTTCAAAGGGGCATCCGGTTTTCATTGAAAAGGATGCCGCTAAAATACAGTGAGGTTTATATTCTGCATGATGAGAACAGTTACACGCTAAAGAAGATCTCCGAGATTCTTGACCGACCCGTTGATACGATTGAAAAGCAGCTTAGGAAAGCGAGATGCCTCCTGCGCAACGATTTGCGGCAAGGGAGGTTTAATTGACATTCTTGTCTGTGAATAACTGCTACACTCAAAGAACGGTGTTAGCAATACGTGATCAGACATATTTGAGATATCTCAATTTCCCCGATGTCCGATTTGGCGGATTCGCGTTCTGATCCGTGTCTTTAGGATAGACCAAAAAATCTTTAATAAATGACCTAAACAAAAGAGTATGAAAAAGTATTTACGGATTTCGACGTTGCTGTTAACTGCCGCCTATTTAATATCATGCGGTCCATCACTGAAAGTAAGCAGCGACTACGATAAATCGGTGAATTTTGACCAGTACAAAACGTTTGCTCTCTACAGATCAGACAGCATTCATGATGCGATCAGCCCTCTGAATCAACAACGGATTGTAAGTGCCGTTAAAGATGAAATGGTAAAAAAAGGGTTCCAGGAAAACACGAGTAATCCTGACGTGATGGTAAATATAACAGCTATACTCCAGAATAGGGTAGCAGTGAGCTCCACGACAGATTATTATGGTTACGGCGGAATGTACAGGCCTTACTATTGGGGCGGGGGCATGGGCACGTCTTCTACCAATTACAATGTGCAGCATTATAAAGATGGCTCATTGATCATTGACGTGATCGATGCGAATTCGAAGAAACTGGTATGGCAGGGAACAGGCAATAAGGAAATTGATAAACCTGTAAAGGATCCGGATACAGTAATACCTAAAGCCGTGGCTTCCATTATGGAAAGTTTCCCTCCCGGTAAGGCTAAAAAATCATGAGCTACTCATCAAGTGATCTTATTCTTATGGTGACCAATTCAAGAAGAAAATTTACCGACGATCAGAGACTTGAGATCCTTCACCAGGCCGACGAAAGTGGAGTTACTGCAGTCTTGCGGGAACACAGGCTGTCTTACAGTGTATTTGCAAGATGGAAGCAAAAGTTTTTACAGCATGCCGGAACGAACAAGGAGGCAATGCGGGAAGTAAATAAGACAAGATCTGAATTAAAACTTTTGAATGAAGAAAACCTGCGATTAAAGAAAATAATCGCGGACCAGGCTCTGCAACTGGAACGAAAAAAAGAACAATTAAAAAGGATAAATTCTCTTGTCAGGAAAAGGTAAAATATTCAACCGGGGTTTTGGAATTTTTAAGAATCATTCAATGACTTAGTAAATCAATAAAAACAATTATTATGACAAACAAATCAACAATCTTTTTTTTATTACTGGGAGCAGTAATCTTGTCGTCTTGCGGAGCAGGTAAGAAATTAGACAATGCGAATGCACAAATCGCGGACCTGCAGTCACAGAATACCCAGTTAACAAGTTCGAACAATGATCTGAAAAAGCAAGTGACTGACCTCACAACACAAAACAAAACCGTCACAGACCAATTCAATAGTTATAAGGTGCAGTGCCAGAAAAATGAGCAAGAACTAAAAGAGGTAAATGACGCAATGAATGAGCTCGCCGATAACGTGATGGCCCTCCAGGCAAAAATTGACAGTGCTGAAGCCGAATTCAATAGCAAGGGACTGGAGGTTCACTCCGAAAACGGCGTTGTATATGTGGATATGCAAGACAACCTGCTCTATAAGAGCGGCAGTGCAAAACTTAGTGAGGATGGGAAAAAGGCACTCGGTAACCTGGCCTCGGTATTGAGTGAAATGCCTAAATTAAAAGTGATCGTGGTTGGGAATACAGATACGGTGCGCGTCAAAGGTGTTGCGGACAACTGGTCATTAAGTACCGAAAGAGCCAATGGTGTTGTACGCACTCTTGTAAAAGACTACAACCTCGACCCCGCACGCCTTACAGCCGCTGGAAAGGGGAAATTTAATCCTATCGGAGATAATTCAACGGAAGAGGGAAGAGCAAAAAACAGAAGAACAGAGATCGTTCTCAATCCTGATTGGGAAAGACTTTGGGAAAGTGTAAAAAAGCAGTAAACAACCACTTCAGTTGGAGACGCTGGCGGCCACAGGTTGGTCCCTTGATGCATCTTGTCTATAAACTGGAAGCAAGATGTTGGAGCATGGCTTATCAATACATCAATACCATAAATGTGTGTATGACGAGGCCATGCTTCCCTTATGGTTGTTTGCAGCTGCGGTGCGTTCGCCAGGAAAGAAAATAGCGGAGTGCTGATAGGTAAATTGGATAAAAAAAGATCATGTTAAAATTTGCAGATCGTTTTGAAAGAGTTATATCCATGATCCTTCTCGGATTCGGATTGGTGATCATTGCTTACCAGGTTGTTCAATTGATCTGGAACACGGTAAAAAGTTTTCAGCAGCGATTTAGCGAGACCGGCCTCGACTATGCTCCTGAATACACAAAGACAATTGCCATACTTTTTTTTAATATACTGTTGATGATTGAAATCATACAAACGATTAAGATTTTTTCTCACAATCACATAATTAAAGTAAGGGTCATTTTGATCGTGTGCCTCATCGCTGCAAGCCGCAAGATATTGGAACTCGGAGAAGGTCACTCAGACCCAATGACGATGTTCGCATTAGCAGCCTTGATTCTATCATTAGCGGCGGGATATTTTCTGGTCAGCAGATACACAAAAGATCCTGTAGAAGAAAGTGAAAAATAAAATTGTCGCTGAGTATTAACCAGTAAAACTCTGTCATGAAAAACTTCTTCGCCGGGAGTTGGCTGATTGCTTTGGTGTTGGGGATAAGTTTCAGTGCAGCCAATCAAGACGATCAGAGTAACAAACGCGCTGAGGATGATCCTTTGCCATCATGGAATGAAGGTAAAGTCAAAAGCTCGATCATTGATTTTGTAACGAGGGTGACCAATGAAGGAAGCGCCGATTTTATTCCAGTCGATAATCGCATTGCCACGTTTGATAACGATGGTACGCTATGGGCCGAACAACCTGTGATACAGGAGCTGTTCATGTTTTATCGTGCAAAAAAGATGATCGGGCAAAAACCTTGGCTCAGGAACGTGCAGCCGTTTAAAGCCATCGTTGCTGGTGACATGGCTTATTTTAAAAAAATGAATGAAAGGGATTTAATAAAATTTTTTGTTGCCACACAAACGGGAATGACCCAGGCCGAATATGATAAAGATGCAAAAGATTTTTATGCTACTGCAAAATCGCCATCCGGGAAAATAATCTCTCAATTAATCTATCAGCCGCAGGTAGAGCTGTTGAGGTATTTGCGTGGAAATGGTTTTAAAACTTTTATCTGTTCTGGCGGCAGTGTCGAATTCATGCGCATCATATCGCAGGAGTATTATGGAATACCGCCTGAACAGGTAATAGGAACTGAATTTAAATATGTATATAAAGACAGTACCGGCATAAATGATATCATCAGGGAGCCGGGTCTGAGAACTTTTAATGATAAACAGGAGAAGCCCGTGAACATTCAATACCATATAGGCAAACGACCTGTGTTAGCATGCGGCAATGAAGGAGCAGCCGGTGATGTTTATATGCTTAGATTCTGCCAGGGGAGTACTTATCCAAACCTGCAAATTGTCATTAATCATGATGATGCCTCCAGGGAATTTTTTTACCAGGAGAAGGATAACAAATCACTGAACCTGGCAAAGAAATATAACTGGGTCGTTGTAAGTATGAAAAATGATTGGAAAGTCATTTTTCCTGGCCAGTAACAAGCGTGGAAAAATAGACAATACCGATGGTATTTGATCTTTTCATCGAATCTCGAATCGAAAAGAAGAAGATGAAGGAGCTAATCGAAAACATAAGATCCAATCTTGATTCCTGGGGCGAGTTAACGGAAGTCATACTCAATGCACTATCATTGCTCTGCATCGTCGCAGGAGTTGTTCTTTCTCTAGTTAAGGGAATTAGAGATCGACGGCGCTCGCCGAGTGATCATCCGCTTCACACTTATTTCAGAATGATCTTTGGCGGGTGGCTGGTGGTCGCCCTGGAATTTCAATTGGCGGCTGACATAGTAGGAACAATTGTTTCTCCTACCACTGCACATCTCATCGAATTAGGCGCGATAGCAGTGATACGGATATTCCTGAATTATTTTCTTGGAAAAGAATTGAGCGAAGAGCATGAGGTGTTGAAGGAACGGGTCGAGATAAAGAAAAAAATTTTGCAGGATAAAATCGAATCATCATGAGCGCAGTGATCAATAGACCAATTACACCGGGTGAATATTCAAATAAGAATCTTCAAAAAGCAACATTTAAGAATGAAGATCTCAGAAATATTAGCTTTTCCGGTAGCGACCTGCGCGGTGCCGATTTCACCGGATCGAATCTCTCCGGTGCTGATCTTGCCAATGCCAGAACCGGGCTGACCTCGATGACTGTTATATTGTTATTTATTGGAGCACTGGCAGTTTCGTTGCTTTCAGGTTACATAGCTATGCTGGCAGGGCGAACTGTGCAGCTTATGATCGCTTCAAAAGACTCTAACGTGAGGATTGCGGCGATTATTTGTGCTGTAATTATTGTCGTTTTTATACTTTATTCTTATTTCAAAGGCATTAACAACGCTATCAAAAATCTGGTTCTGCCTATTGTTGCACTTGCTGTGTTAATAGGTTTGATTGCAAAGTTTTCAGGCCTTGGCTCGGGAAAGGGGATGCTTTACCTCGTACTCACATTGTTACTGGTTGCAATCATGTTTATCGTTGGAACAGTTGCAAGGGCCACCGCCGGCACATTGTCTTCGGCAATTTTATTCGTGGTTGTAGCCTTGGGAGGGGGCATGTTTGGCAAGAGCCTGGGTGGTGGAATAGGAACGGTAATTATGGCGATCAGTTGCGCGATCATCAGCAAAAAGGCGCTAACCGACGCCAAAGGCTTTGATGACCTGAAGAGGATAGCCACTTTTATCACAAGAACATTTGGCACATCCTTTCGAAACACGGTACTCTCTAATGCCAACTTTTCTCAATCAAAAATTCGCAATGCTGATTTTACCGATGCGGACCTTTCAATGACGAATTGGGGTGACTCAAAAAAGATTAATTGTATTTCGGGGAATACTATTATTAGTGACAAAAAGAAAACTCAGAAGCAGTAAATTAAGGAGCGTGGTGAAAAGCCGTGTAACAAAGTAAAATAAAATGGCTGAAGAAATAAAAGAATTGGAAGTAAAGCCTGCCTTAAGCAGCACCGACCTGGCATTTGAAAGGACTGTGCTTGCTTATGAGCGAACATTAATGGCATGGATCAGAACAGCGATGTCGCTTATCTCGTTTGGTTTTACGATCTACAAATTTTTCCAGGAATGGCGTAAGACCGAACAGCCGGTACAAACGATTTTTACACCCAGGATCGTAGGAATGATCATGATCTTATTTGGTTTGATAGGACTTCTGTTTGCATCCATTCAACACTACACGGCCATTAGGAAATTGAAAAAAGAATATCCAACTATTCAGCGGTCTCTTTCCTCTGTTCTCGCCATTTTAATTTTAATGTTTGGTCTTGCATTATTTCTTGCGGCACTGTTTAGGCAGTAATACGGTGGATGGTGAATAGTAAACAGGCGATGGTCAGCGCCAGGTGCTTCGCGATGGCGATAAAGGCCCCAAAGACTGAAATTTAATTGATTTAAATCGCTCGATGCTGAGTAATCTAAATAGTGAAAGACAAAAGGCCCGGCTTGAGATATACAATACCATCGTTCTTGCGGTTGCCACACTTTGTGCAGCCTGGTGTGCATACCAGGGAAATTTATGGGATGGCATTCAAACCTTTCGACTTGCCGACTCCAATAAATACTCCCGCCTTTCACAACAAATCCTGATTCGCTCGGACCAGGCGAAGATGATGGATGAAGGGTGCTATCGTAAGTTTCATGGATGCAGTATTTGACAAAGACAAAAAAAAGAATTGATTACATGCTAAAAGGATTGAGACCTGAACTTTCAAAGATCTTGTCGGACTGGATGCAATTAAATGCGTTGAATGACTCAACTGCTTATCGCAACCCAATGCTAACACCAGCGTACCTCGAATTAATGAAAACAAGAACTGATGAATCCGAAGAAATGAATACGAAAGCTGCGGAAGCGTTTAATGCGGGGAATAAGGCAAACTTGATCTCGGATACGTACAGTTTTCTAACAGTTATGTTTAGCACCGTCATGTTTCTCAGTGCTGTCACAACAAAATTGGTTCGTCCCCAGGCAGGACTTTTACTCCTTGTGGTCTCTGCACTCATTTGTATTGCAGTTCTTTTGCTGACTATTTTCTCCATGCCAATAGCTCATAGAGGATAATAAAGGTTTCTGCGCTGAGTACTCAAGCGAGTATCAACATGAAAAGTGGATGAAACCAAAGAAAATAAATCGCAAGTTTGGAATGTGGACGTATGGGACCTGGTCTTTTTATGCATTGATCTTCACAGATGAACACAGATTTTAAAATCACATCAGTGAAATCCGTATATTCTGTGAGCAATATGCTAGTTGACGATCGGCGATTCTTTCGGCGCAGGCAGAGTACGCTAACTACGACAGCGATGCAAAGTTTAGCGAAGTCGGCATGATTGATGATTTAATTCCCTTAAAACTTATTTTATGAAAAAGGTAATCATCATTCCGGCCATCCTTGCCGCAACAATTGTATATAGCCAGATTTCACTGGGAGTGAAGGCCGGGGTTAACATCAGCAATTTCACTGGTGGCGATTTTGGTTCAGTGGAAAAAGAAGCGTTGGTGGGCTTTCATGGAGGAGGTCTTGTTAATATTCGCCTGGGGCATTTGGCTTTGCAACCCGAGCTCCTTTTTTCTTCGCAAGGTGCAAAGCTTAAACAAGGCGGCCAGGAGTCTGATTTTAAAATTTCTTACATCAACATTCCCATCATGCTGCAATATCAGACCGACGGAGGTTTTTATGTGGAAGCAGGCCCACAAGGCGGTTTTAAAATAAGCGAGAGCGTCCCTGATTCCACCATTGGTGATTTTGCAAAAGGTGGAGACCTTTCATTCGGGTTTGGTCTCGGGTATCACAGTAAAATCGGATTTGGAATCGGTGGGCGCTATCTTGTGGGGGTCAGTAAGATTGGCGATTTTGATTCGGGCGATATCAACCCTGATTTCAAAAACTCTGTGATTCAGTTCAGTGTTTTTTATACGTTTTTCGGAAAGAAGTAGTAAAGGCGATGAGTTATGTATCCCGACGCAGCGAAGCTGGCCGGGATGCCGCCCGAGGTTTCGGCCGCAAGCGGAGCGCGATGACTCTCTGCATTAGAGAATCGATTCACGACTAACGATTGACGATCCATGTACCTAAAAGACTGCCACGTTTTATAAGATTTGGCTCGTTATAGATTTTCATTTCATTTTCACCCAATCATGTAAAGTAACTTAGCAAAAGCAAGCTGGCCTTGCGTGCGGGCATTGTTGATTTGCTAGACAAATGATTAAAGGATGATCTTTAATGGGGATATCATCTACAGGGTTCTTCAACTAGTTTTCGTGATCAATTTGCCTTTTTTTATAAAGGCGCAGGAAAGAG
>Ga0163163_10001895_pt1 | contig 17690 bp, 7 predicted proteins | sample S65metaG_FD_119766 | JGI IMG/M metagenome (GOLD analysis project Ga0163163, IMG submission 119766) | Switchgrass rhizosphere microbial communities from Kellogg Biological Station, Michigan, USA - S6-5 metaG | ecosystem: Host-associated > Plants > Roots > Rhizosphere > Soil | place: USA: Michigan... | reverse complement strand
GAACTCTTCATGGCAAACTCAATGAGCTCAGCGCTGCTGCGTATATGCAAGTGCTCCATCATGGAATACTTGTGAAAAGCAACGGTGCGCGGCGATACGTTGAGCACAAATGCAACTTCTTTCATCGAGCGACCCTCTGCCAGAAGTTGAAGAACTTCCTTTTGGCGCAGAGTCAGATGATATTTGCTCTTTCTTTGTTTGAAGTTCCGCACAAATGAACCACTCATGCCCTCCGTCATCAGGGGAGTGACGTAGTAACCACCACGCACTACTTCGCGGATGGCCTGCAGTAGTTCCTTTGCAGCTGAATTCTTGAGCACATAAGCTGAAGCGCCTAACCTAAAGGCCTCTCCTGCAATGTCAGGATCCTGGTTCATCGTTAGATAAACCAGTTTCACCAAGGGCATCGTCTGCTTGAGTCGTTCACCGGCATTTAAGCCATTCATTTTGGGCATACCGACGTCGAGGACTATCACGTTTGGCTTGAGTTCGGCTGCACCTTCAACTAGCGATATGCCATCGCTGAATGTTCCGACCACATCAAATTCTGCCTCAATCAGATTCTTTAAGGCATCTAGAACAAGCGTGTGATCATCTGCAAGAATTATTCGGGGACGAGTCATAATTCCTCCATTGACTTTAAGGGCTTTCGTTAAATCGGGTTCATTAGTCGATTACGAGTGGGGGTTGGTTGTCGCCACTTGAGATAGTGCTCCTCAATCTTCAGTCTCGGCGGTCAGGGGAACCGAAACATCAATACGAGTACCTCGGAGCGGTTGCGAACAAATCTTGATTTCACCGCCAACGATACGCAGACGTTCTTTCATGCTGATGAAGCCGAGGCCTTTTTCCATCAAGTCTGATTTTGTGTCAAAGCCACATCCGTTATCAGATACCGAAAGGCGAATAGCATCGTTGGTTTTTGTCAGGACCACCTGGGCGGATTCCGCCCCGCTGTGTTTGACGCAATTGCGCAACAATTCCTGGGCAATCCTGAAAATACAGAGTGCGGCTTCTTTTGGAATGTCGGCCGGGAAACCGCTTTGATGAAAGTGAGCTCGAGGCTTACCACTAGGAGTCACCGGGAGTTCGTCGCATAAGCTCTTAACAGCTGCCGCTAATCCAAGATGGTCTAACTTCGCAGGATGGAGCTTATACGACAGCCTGTGAATATCACTTGAAATCTCCTGAGCCTGCGACTGCAGTGTCTGAATACTCTTACGGACGCTAGCAGGCAGATGATTACCTTGGTTCAGTTGTTCCAGTTCGATCGACATCACCGCCATACGCTGATTCAAATCATCATGTAATTCCCGAGCTACACGTTTGCGCTCTTCTTCCTGCGCAGCGATCAGTCGCCGACTGAGATGTTTCAAAGACTCTTCTGCACGTTTCCGCTCCGATATATCGATCAGGAAGCCGTGCATCTTAGTTGGCACTTCGTTGTCCGCAGTGACACTGACCAGGTTTTGGACCCAAAGCACCCGTCCGTCAGCAGCTATCATTCGAAAGGTGAGATCGAAGTGCTCCTTGACCTGGGTTTCATTTAAGTAAGCTGTAATCACTCGCTGCCGATCATCCGGATGAATATGCGAGGCAAGGAAATTTGGCTCCCTCCAACTATTTGCCGGATATCCAAACATCTTGAACGCTTGCTCACTTACGTGCGTAAAACGCTGATTTAGAACCTCTGCTTCCCAAGTTAGAATTCTCGTTGTCTCCAAGAGCTGCGTTAATCGTTTTTCACTTCGCTTAACATCCTCTTGAGCGACGGGCATATCCTCATGTGTGATGAGGACCCTGAAGGTCGAACCTGGCAGGTTTAATTTCGCCGCGTGCATTACGAAGGGTCGCTGTTCATTAGAGGCGCGACAGTAATACTGCTGATGAAATTCCCTTTCCTCACCAAATAGAATCGCCTGCAGATCATCTTTTAGACTAATCGCCGCGCCCTTGTCGTTTTCCGACTTGGTAAGTCTTTTACAACTTTCGAAATAGTAAGGCGCCATCTCCATCCATTTGGCGCTGATAGCAGTTGCCTGTTGAACCAGCCGCCAGGCTTTGCTCGCGTATAGTATGTTTCCTGCTTCGTCCAGGACCGCAACGTTCGAAACACAAGCATCCACGATAGCCTTTAAGAAATTATCTGATTCGTTGGGTCTTGCGAGCTCACTGGACTTCGCCGTCTGATTAGTCAGAATTGAAATCATTGAAGGGGACAAGTTGTCTGCCTTAGACCGCCATTTAGGTGGGGCGGAGAGCAACCTGGTTTGGGACTTGATTAACATAGTGTTGGTCCGTTTGTTTGGCAGGCTTTTTATTCCTCGCTATGCCTGCCTGAAGTACAGTGGTTATGCACCCGACTTGTATCAACACCGCAAAATGTTCAAAACCTTAATCGCGCCTGAATTAGGATCGCTGGAACGGAAACCAAAGGGCACAACTCCCTCAAACATCGGCCACGCTTCCGAACGTTTTGTTTCCTGCATGTTTCGGCTAAGCGAACTGAGCTGACCTTGGTATCCTGTTCTAAGGCAATTGTCGTTCACCAATAAATCCGGGTGAGCGCGCTATGAGTGTTCGTCCTTTGTTATGAGGAATTTAGGGTTCTTATAGGGCGGTTGACGTAGGGTATCCGCTATATGTTGCCACTGTATTTCGCGGGATCCGCGTTACTCCGCAGTGAGAGAAAGCGGCTTTTTACTCACATATCAGTAGTATTTCGGAGCTCACCATTTCCAACATTCGTTGCGCGTCGCCGCTGTATTCCGAGCTTTAGCATTCGTGTGCGGAGAGTACTCGGATTCAACCCCAGAATCTTTGCGGCACCGTATTGGCCTTCAATTCTCCAGCCGGTGTTTTCTAATGTGCGAACAATATAGTCGTGTTCAAGCTCTTCGAGAGTTTGCGGCGAAGAAGTGTCTTCTTCTCTAACTGGTTCAAAACGATCGACTATTTGCAAAACGCTTCCCGGGGTATGTATGACTGCACGTTCAATAACGTTGGCAAGTTCTCTCACATTTCCGGGCCATGAATGAGCTTGCAACATTTGCATGGCTCGAGGCGAGATCTCGGAGATCGTCTTGCCCGCCTTTTTTGCGAAACGCCTTACGAAATGCTCCACGAGGAGAGGTATATCTTCCTTCCGTTGACGTAGCGAAGGCACGTTTATGGGATACACATTGAGGCGGTACCAGAGATCTTCTCGAAATTCTCCCGTCTCAACTTCTTGTTTGAGATTGCGGTTTGTTGCTGCAATAACCCGGACGTCCACTTTTATGGTTTTAGTTCCCCCCAACCTCTCAAACTCGTTCTCCTGTATGACACGCAGGAGCTTCACCTGTAACTCAAGGGGAAGCTCTCCAATCTCATCGAGAAAGATGGTGCCGCCGTTTGCTAGTTCGAAGCGACCTAACTTTCGATTAGTCGCTCCTGTAAAAGCCCCTTTCTCATGTCCAAACAATTCGCTCTCGATCAAGCTAGGCGCCAATGCTCCACAGTTGACCTTGATAAGAGGTCGATTCTTGCGCAGACTCTCACCGTGAACAGCGCGAGCTATAAGTTCCTTGCCGGCACCTGTTTCGCCAGTTATTAGAACAATCGAATCGGTGCGAGCTACCTGTGTAACTTTGAAGAGGACATACTTGATCGCACTGCTCTGGCCCACGATCTCACCGGTCGTGTGATCCGACAGCAGTTCCTCCTGGAGGTAGATGTTCTCAGCCTCCAATTGATTTTTTAGACCTTTCAATTCTTCGTGTGCTTTTTGCAAAGCTACTTCGGATTCTTTTCGCTCGGTAATATCGACTGCCGAACCGATATATCCCAGGAACACCCCCTCAGCCGAAAACCGTGGTTTACCTGCGGCATAGATCCAACGGTACTGGCCGTCATGTCTGCGGTGCCGGAACTCCAGCTCAAATGGTTTTCGTTGGTCAAAGTTAAGCGAGTAAGTTTGCAGACAATGTTCGTAATCCTCAGGATGGACTCCCTTTGACCAGCCATCACCGAGTTCTTCCTCCAGTTTGCGTCCGGTGAAATCAAGCCATTGATTATTAAGATAGGTCGTCGATCTGTTATCGTCCGCAATCCAAATCATAACGGGCGCCGTATCAGCCATGTTTCTAAAACGCTCTTCGCTTTCACGTAAAGCCTCTTCAGAATTCTTGAGGTCGCTCACGTCCACAGACGATCCAACGTAACCGAGAAAAGTCCCGTCGGGAGTGAATCGCGGCACACCGATAGATTTAAACCATCGGTATTCACCATCGGCGCGCCTGAAACGAAGCTGATCCTCGAAGTGGACGCGCCTCAGGAATGCATGACTGTAGTTAGCGAGATACGCCTCCAGATCGTCTGGATGGACTGCCGTACACCAATTCATACCGAGCAAATCATCAATCGGGCGACCCACAAATTCGAGATAGCTACGGTTCACGAACTCACAGCCTTCCAAATCATTAATCCAAATCAGCACCGGTGAACTGTCGGCCAGAATGCGAAAGCGCGCTTCGGTTTCGCGTAATGCTTGTTGAGCTACAACCCGTTCAGTGACATCGCTTGAGGCCACAAGCAAACACTGCTGACCGGCAATGTCCAACTGCTCAGCGGATGACAACAAGATTCGCAAAGATCCTCCTTTCGTTCGAAACTTAGTTTCCAAATTCACGACAGACCCTACTCTCTTTAATTGCTCCACAAAGTAATCGCGAGCCTCGGGTGTTTCCCAGATATTCAGTTCGAGGGATGTATGACTAATCACTTCTGTGCGGGTATAACCACTCATCTCAAGGAAGCTATCGTTGACGTCCAGATATCGGCCACCGGTAACCGTAGTTAAAGACATGGGCTGAGGGTTGGATCTGAAAGCTTTGGCAAACCGTTCTTCGCTATGTCGCAACTCATCAACAGCACGTTTACGCTCAGTAATATCGCGAATGATTACCGTAAAAAACTGTTGACCGTTCAAATCTATGTATGAGATGGACGCTTCAATAGGGAATTCCTCTCCGGAAGCTCTGAGACCGTATAAGTCCCCGCGCAGGCCCATCGTGTCCGCGTTTGTCTGATTTTCGTCAAATAAACGAGCATTGATGTCGTGTTCGTTCCTGAAGCGCTCAGGAAGGAATCGCTCGAGTGGCTGACCTAAAGCGTCTGCTGCCGAACAAAGAAAGAGTCTTTCAGCTGCTGCATTAAAAACGACGACTTTATGGTTTTTATCGACGGTAATAATGGCATCCATCGCCGATCCGATGATCCTGGCGAGTTGTGCCTCATTTTGGGTGAGCGCTATTTCTGAAAGTTTACGCGCACTGACATCACGGACCATGCTTAGAATGTTGTCACCTGTTCGGACGATACGAGCTTCAAACCAGCCGTGACTTCCGTTGACCTCAAGGTCATACTCCATGATCTGTGGCTCGCCTGTTTCTGCTCTCTTAAAACGTTTGAGAAAACCTTCGGCCAGATGTGCTGGCAAAACATCGCGCATGTTCTTACCAAGGAACCCATTGGACGGGAGCCCCAGAGCCTTGGGGTCTTTAGCGTGATAATCGAGATAAACTCCGTCACGTGTTTGCAGAAACATTAGGTCTGGAACGGCTTGTAGCAGCGCACGATTTCTCTCTTCGCTTTGCCTTCGTGCCTCCTCAGATAGTTGCTGTTCAGTTATGTCAAGCGTGACTCCGCGAACCCCAACAGTCTTCCCGTCATCAATGATCGGAGCCAGGTGAGCTTCGACGGAGACTGTCCGACCATCACTCGTTAGCCAGCGAAATTGAAGAATCCTTTCCTCACCTTGTGAAACGATCCTTTCTAATTCGTTCACAACCATTTCGCGATCCAGTTCATGCACTATCTTGACCCCAAAGCCAGGTGTGGACATCCATTCATCTACTGTATAGCCCAACATTTTCTTAACGTGGTCACTGACAAAAGTTGTCTTGAATTCGCCGGTCTTTGGATCAATCCGAGTTTCCCAAACAACCACAGGTACATTCGAAACTACCTCGTCGAGCCGCTTGTGCTCTGTCTCGGCGAGATGAGCTAAGCGGTGAGTTTCTAATTCAGTCTTATGCCGTCGATTCCTGTTGACCAATAAGCTAAGAATCAGGAATACCTGTAAGAGAAAAGCTGCCACTGCAACCAGGAAGTACCATTTATACGCAGCCCATAGGGTGGGCGTTTGGAACAATACGACAGCGTTTGCAGGAAGCTTCCGCTGAGACAATTTCCATCGTTGAAGTTCTCTGAAGTCAAAACGTGGGACGGTAGGAACAGTTTGAGGGGCAATATTCTCAGGTTTTTCCCCAGCCATAATGCGAAGAGCTACCTGGCCGGTAGTCCTTCCGAGTAATTCAAAATCTAATAGGGCGCCTCCGACGATCCCGGCCCCCAGGTAGGTCTCCGAGATTCCATAGATGGGCGCGCTCGAAGTTGGAGCAACAAATGAAAGCGCCTCGGGTCCGGAGAAACTATTGCCCATCCTGTCGGCGAAGAATGAAAGATAGATAACAACGGTATGTGGAGGTAAAGCCGCGATGTTGCTTTTCAATTCCTCGATGGTGAGATCGGTAAGATAGGTAAATCGTAAGCGATCCTCGTACTCATGAAATGCAATGTGGGCCTCATCGCGTAGGAACTTGTCCTGCGGAGAATTACCTGATACGACGACAATACTTCGCGTATCGGGCTGAAGCTCCATCAGCATCTCAACGTCCTTACTTAGTTCCAGGTTTGCCCAGACTCCCGTTACTCTGGGCCATAAACTGCGCGCCAATTCTTCGCGCTGATCGTGGAAGTAGTAGATTTTTGGAACTTGCGAGAAAACATCTGACTCATGATCCAATAAGAATTTCAATGCAGGTGAACCCAACGCCAGAACCAGAGAAATGTTCTCTCCCTCATACTTCCGCTGAAGATAACCCGCCATTTCGCTCTCATACTTTGAGTTGGGAATCCGAATGTTCTCCTGAAATTCATAGAAGAACTCGACACGGTCCTTTGAACCTGATCGGATGGTCGATGTAATGTTCTGCAGAATTATTGAAACCGCCGGGTGGCTGGGGTCATAACCCGTAAGAATCAGAACGCGCTTCGTTTGTACCTGGCCGTAGCTAGCCGGTGTAGACAACGCTACGCAACCAAGTAACAGAAGTGAGCTTAGGATGAGATGAACCCATCCGCGAGATGAATGCTTCGCTCTGCGAAACACCTGCAGAGAATGATTGCCTGAAAGAGTGGTAGACACCCGGGGAGAATGTAGGGGTCCCATGACAAAAGTCTCGATCGTCTTAGGTGGACGTCTCTCGACATCCTTTGAAGATTTTAGAGAAACGCCTTAAGAAGGAGGAGTTTGACTAAGGTAATCGGGGCTCGAACGAGTGATGATAAGTGTAACATCGAATGTCGGGTGGTACATTATTTTTTCCTCCTTAGTATTGAATGCGATTGTGTCAGGTATTGGCTAGAAAGCGCAGGCCGCGAACTCGACTGATTAGCAATGTCCATGACAAAACTAGTTGACGAGATCGCGGCCGTTGCGCGGGGGGTAGTCACTTTCATTGGGGAGAGTAGCCCCTTACTCTCCTCAGCGTCTGCGTCCGCCCCCTCTGAATCCACCGCCTCCTCTAAAACCTCCGCCACGATAACTACCCGCGCTTCCTCCACTACGGTTATACGTGCCGAAGTCGCGGTTACGTTGTGCCCCATTCATGCGCGCCGCTCTATCTCGGTTGAGATTTGACCTTGTCGATCGATCCATCTGACTCGATCTTGAAGTTGATTGACCGGCACGGTCACCACGAGCAGCATTGTCTCGCGTCTGTCGCTCAGTCTGCCTTGCACGGTCATTCAACATGCTGTCTCGTGCAGCATTGTTTTGCGTCGGTCTGTTGGGCGAATTCCAACTGCCGTTGTCCCATTTCTGCCAGTTGCCACCCTGGTCGCGCCGGTAAACATTTCCGTCTCGTCCAGCATAGACATTGTCGCCCCTGGCCCCGACAAAGCCGCCTCCCTCCGGACCACGGCGTGAGATCATTCCACCCTGTGAGCCACGCGTAACACGAGTTGTGTTTCCAGCACTGTTTGTGAATCGCTTTGTACTGGCCCAGCTGTCTCCACGCTGCACCTGCGTCGAGCCCCAACTTCCATAGACACCTGAACCCTGTCTGGTCTGAGCGTACGTTCCGGTGCGTGGGTTATAAGCTTGTGCAGCACCGCGTGCTCCGTATGGTCCATACGCGAATGCACCGCGAGCGTACGTTCCCGTCGAAGGGTTATATCGTGCTCCAAAACCAACGCCGCCGTATGGTCCATAGATCCTTCCAGCAGTTCCATAGATGCCTGTGTAAGGGTTGTACCAGGCACCGTATCCATACGTGCGGAAGTAGGGGTAATAGATCGGGTAATAGCCGCCGTACCAGTAATATGGCGGGTAATACCAACCGGTTCCCCAGACGGCACAACCCCACCCGATCATCAGGCCCGTATAACCTGGGTACGTTGCATATGTCACATAGTCAGGAGTGCTGTCCTGCACGGTTACGTAAGTCACACTGTGGGCCGGGGAGCTGGGCGGAATTTGATAGATCTCTGCGGGAATTGTAGTAGCAAGAGCCCACGGTCCCGTCGCAGTGTTTGACATGAACCATACGCCCTGAAAACACATGTAGTACGTTTCGCCCGCCTTGATAATTTCCTTGTCAGTGTTTGTCGCACGAAAAAGTTTTGTACCTGCGATCGCTTCAAACTGCGGTTCACCTTGATAGACGACATCAGGAGCTTTGATCTCGTTCTTATTCACATGCGCAAATTGCGGCACCTGCGCGAGTAGAACAGCTTCAGCCGCTTGTTGTGTGCCCGGTACTGAAGCAAGCACTCGCGAGCGTGGATGTTCCACAGAGATCAGCTTGAAATCTTCAGGTAAATCAGGCGTCGCGAAGCTCCAATTTCCATTTAGGTTTGGCGCTTTGAACCATCTACCCGCCACCAGGTAGAACACCGGACCATCTTTCCCAAGCCGAAACACGTCGCTGTCGGTATTGCTGATCCATAGCAAACCGGTATTGGGAACCGGAACGTACTTGGGTTCGCCGTGTATTTCGATCAGCTCTGAAGGTGTGTTGGTGACGTAAACGTACGGGACTTGACTGGCTGGTTTTCCCGGAAGATTTGCGCGGACATCTTTCCAATTATCGTCATCTGGGAGTTTTGTAAAACTGTCGGGGAGTCTACCCGCCGACGACCATGGCCCCTTGGCGCTCGTAGACTTCAGCCACGTAGCGTCGTTTCGAAGGTAATACATGCCGGTAGGTTCGTGTTTGAAAACGTCCCAGTTAGTGTTGACGGCGAATTTAAGTTCGTTGTCTTTGATCGGACTCCAGATGGGATCACCATCAAAACTAACAAGAATGGCGGAACTGTTGGTTATGAATATCGTTGGTGGGTCGCTCTTAAGGCCATCTACGTTTTTTGGGTTGATGGTGCTTTTGTCGACGTATGCGAGTACGCGATCGAGTGCAATCAGGCGGTCTTCATCGGGAATATTCTTTTCAAGTTCAGTTATGACTTCTTGAGTTTGATCCTTTGAGAGTGTAGGAAAGTTTGTTTCTGTAATCTTTAGCTCAGTAAACCTAACCAATCGTTTCTCGACCGAGACTTCTGTGTCGGTCTCCAGCTTGACTGTTCCTAATGCGGGTTTCTGCTCACCCTTAGCAACATAAGAAACTGCTGCAAAACCTATAGCGTGCTTTTGACCATCCCAGCTGGCAATCTGAGGTTGAAAGACCACCATCTGCGCCTCGCTCGGGAGGTTGTACCCGCGCGGCCATCCCCGATCGGCAGGCACTTGCGACGACGTGGACACATTCTGCGGCGCTTGCTGGTACGAACCGGAACTCAGGTTGGTCTTCGCGCCGCTTAGCGCGCGGGGCGGTAAGAGCAACGAAAAACTAACAACGAAGCTACAGAATGTGATGATTATCAGCTGCATAAGAGATCCCACCTTTTCCTGTGCACTCTACAAAGACAAATGCCTGTTTTATGGGTGCACCACCGCTTGAAGGGTTGATTTTATTGAACCGCGAACTCTACGTAACTGTTAGTTTTGACAGGCAAACGGCAATGCCACACGTGAGAATGCAGTGCCCTTAGACTAGAGAGCCCCGCGCCATTGGTTATACATCGTTGTGCGTTCTAAACCCTGTAAAAAAATCTGAACGCTTGTGAGAGTAAGGAACGATTCGCAGCGGAATGTTGAGCGAGCGTAAAGTGACTAGTCGTTAACCTCTAACTGATTATTGAGACGGCAGACTTCTCGAAATTAGCTTCCTTGCCGCCACCACCCATGCCCTGTAAATCACCTTCTTCAGCAAGGTTGAAATCATCCGCATCCAAAAAACTACGTTTCGACGATTCGCTCAAACTCTTAAGTTGCTGGCGTAGTAGCGGTGCACGACGCTCAGGTAAAGTCTCAATTAAGTTCTCCAACATCGCCCTCAGGCGCCGCATGATCTGAATACTATCGCGACCATACTGGCGAATCTCAGTTACGGCCAAATGAACAAAATCCTCCCAGTTCGGCGTGCGATACATCAGGCGTAGATTCCCTTTTCTATCGACTTCACGGCCTTCAGCCAAACGCCGGCTGCCAACATCTCGCAAGAGATGATGAATTTGATCGATAGACAATACTGCTGTTGTCGGGTCGTTGATAGCGGGTGAAAGTGCTTTAGAAGCTATGTCCACAATAATCCGGAACGCGAACATTGGGTCTTGATCAAGATTGCGTTCCTGGCTGATCGCGACTGCTTTGTGCAAGCTGTCATCACTAATATTCTCGCCACCGTAAAAGATGCGGAACAACGGATCACCGGACGCCACGTAGTCGCCTACCTGCGGTACCAGTTCCAACAGGCAGTTTGAGCGCTCAGCCAGATAGACAAGGCCTTTCAAATCGAACGACAAGACGACTCCGTCTACTTTATTGATCACTACTCGTCCGTGCTCATCTTTAAAGCCCTCAGCAGGCTCCAGGGTGTTTGGAATTCTGTCGTCGAGTCTCAACGGGTAAACACTGCGAATAACTTCTCTACCTGCGAAAGCAACAACTTGGACAGCAGAGCTTGGTCTAACGGTTTTACCGATGCTGTCGATGAAATAGAGGAAGAGCGCAAGGTTGACCAAGAATCCGTAGGCCGCAAGGTAGCTCGTCAAAAATGGAACGCTATTCTCAATTCGAACGAGCGCTGCCACCGAAAACGTGAATGTAAAAACAAATGCTGACAAACAAAGCTTCCTGGCAGTATTGCGGTAGACCAAGGCAATTACCCTCGGAGTGAGCTGAGCGCTGGCCAGTTGCACGACAAGCAGGACTGCGGACGAACCAACGACCACCAAAGTAAATAACGCGGCGGCCACGGTGCTCATTACCACGCGTGCAGTATCCTGGCTGAGATTCATTCTCCAACCGAGAGCTGACTCAATTCTGGTAAGCAGAGCTGCCACCACCAACGCCACAATTATGCTTAGCGAAGGAAAGATCCATATCGAATTGTGGATGTAGAGTTTGAGGCGATACCGCTCAAGCCAATTCATCATGAATATCTCACCGTCAATAAGACTGAGCCTGGACCGTTTATGCGCTGATCATAGGTATTACTGTAGAGACGCGCGATGTCAGAGGTACTGTTATTTTTGACAGGCCACAAAACGCCGTCTTTGGTCCGGGGTTTCAAGTGGCCCTGTCAGTATTGACAGTATCAATTGCCACTAAGATTTTTAGGATTGGTAACGGACGTTCGCGAGTAGATGCAGGATAAACAACAACTCGTGCAATGTTTGGATGTGTGCCATTGCGGTCATTTTAAGAAGGACGGCATTAATGCACACTCCTGATGGGTCGGGAAAACAGGAGGTCTCGACCCATCTCTTTTTTCTATTCGTTGATTGTCAGGAATCCCGGACCACTGAAGGGACCAGCGCCAGGTTGGGTTAGCGCTATGCAGCTGTCACTTCACGCCTCAACTAACACTATTCGCTATTTCGACGCTGAATTCGGATTTGAATAATTCCATTCATTGCCGCGAAGATGAAAGCGGTGGACAATCCACACAACAAGACTCCTGCGATGCCCTCAATCCCACCGAGCAATCGCCATCGCTGCGGCAGCACAACGTCTCCATAACCGATAGTCGTGTAGCTGCCCAGCGAGAAGTAGACAGCGGTCTCAAAATCGGCAAACCATCCTCTACTGTAGTAAAAAATTCCCCACACGGTGATATCAGTTAAATGCAACAACATCATCATCGAAAAAAGAAAGAGCAGCAAAATTCCAAAACGTACCATTGATGCTGTTTGCTCAAAATAATCGCGCCGGTGCAACAACCATTCAGCTATTAACAGTGTGCCTGTTACATGAAGTAACAGGCAAAAAAATGCAATCATCACTGCCACTAGGAGTGCAATTGACATCCGTTCCATACCTTGCTCCGCTAACAATCCTCGGCGGCTAGTATTTCGCAAATACCTTCTGTGGCCGCACTGTCAATTCTGCCAGTATTGGCACCCTTCTCACCGTTTTAAAATCCGACCCCGATAGTCACCAGGTCAGACCCATTCCACGCCTGAGGACGGGAGGAGAAGGTGATGAATATCCAATACAGACCCAGAATGAGCGTTTCGTTGCTTGGGACGATCATGCTGATTTCGTCGTTGATCAGCTTAGGCTGCAAAAGCAAAAATGCACAAAATGCCACTGCTCAACCTCCGCCTCCTTCGGTAGTCGTTGCCTCAGTTAACCAAAAGACCGTTCCTATCTATAGCGAATTCGTCGGCCAAACACGGGCTGATGACACGGTTGAACTTCGTGCGCGCGTCGAGGGAATTCTGCTGAAGGTCTACTTCAAAGAAGGCTCGCACATTAGGAAGGGCCAACTCCTATTCACGATAGACAAGCGTCCGTTTCAGGCGGCGCTGCAATCGGCCAAGTCACTCGCCGCCAAAGCCGTTTCAGACCTGGCACAGGCGCAGCAACGAACTGATGTGCTTCAAGCTCAGGCCCAGTTGGCAGACGCTAAGGCGGTTTTGACCCGAGCTGATCAGGACGTGGCTCGTCTTGTTCCTCTCGCAAAGGAAAAGGCTGTTACCGAACAAGATCTCGACGCTGCAATCGCTAACCAAAAGTCTGCGAGAGCACAGGTAGATTCGCGACAGGCGAACCTGACGAATCTTGAAGCATCGGTGAAGTACACGATCGAGCGTGCTCAAGCCGAGGTCAGTGGCACCAAAGCAAGAGTCGACCAGGCCCAACTCGAACTAAGTTATTGCGACATCTACTCCCCCATTACTGGAATAATCGGATTTCTTCAAGTTGATGAGGGCAACCTTGTAGGACGCGGCGACGCGACACTCCTGGCTACCGTCTCTGCATCCGATCCTCTACTCGTTGACTTCAGTCTTAGCGAAATTGACTACCTGAAGATGACAGATGCTGAAAAGGCCGGCTCTCGAGCGGGAACGTTTCGTTTCGATTTGCTTTTATCCGACGAAAGCGTTCATCCGTACCAGGGCCAGTTCAAGGTCTTAGATCGAGTCGTCGATCCAACAACCGGTACGATGAAGGTAGAGGCTACCTTTCCTAATCCAGGGAGTTATTTAAAACCAGGCCAGTTTGCTCGAGTGCGAGTCGCAGTTGCGGAACGAGAGAATGCGATCCTGATCCCTCAACGTGCAGTTCAGGAACTCCAGGGCGCGAAGACTGTCATGGTGGTTGATGCACAAAACAAAGTCTCGGTGCGGACTATCAAGGTAGGTGACAAGGCTGACAAAGATATTGTGGTACTCGAAGGGCTTAACGCGGGTGAGCGCGTAATCGTCGAGGGGATGCAAAAAGTAAGACCCGGCGGTCAAGTCAATCCGGTAGTTGGTGATTCGGCGAATAAGACTCAAGGGGGCTGATGAGTCATGTCTAACTTCTTTATCAACCGCCCGATAGTTGCCATTGTAATTTCAATAATGACCCTTCTGATTGGTGTCGTTGTAATTCGTGGTCTATCAATTGAGCAATATCCTTTTCTTGCGCCTCCGAATATTCGTGTAACTGCTACTTACCCTGGCGCCTCAGCCGAAGCTGTCGAGCAATCAGTAGCAACTCCGGTCGAGCAGGAAGTCAACGGCGTCGACCGCATGATCTACATGAAATCGTCCAACACGAGTGACGGTCGCATGCTGCTTGATGTGAACTTCGAAGTTGGCACTAATCAGGACACTGCGAACGTTCTAACTCAGAACCGAGTTTCTACTGCCGCCGCACGACTCCCAGCTGAAGTGAACCAACAAGGTGTAACGGTCAAGAAACAGAGTCCCAGCATTCTGATGGTGATTTCGCTCTTCTCCCCCGCTGACGCTTACGACGCGAATTTCCTTATCAACTACGCAGGAATCAATTTGCGCGACCAGATTCTGCGAATTCCTGGTATCGCCCAGGTTGATCTATTCGGCGGCACTGACTACGGAATGCGCGTCTGGATTAAACCTGACCGGCTTGCCAAGTTAGGCCTAACTCCCTCCGACGTTATTTCAGCAATCAAAGAACAGAATCTACAGGCACCCGCAGGAAAAGTGGGTGGTGCCCCAACTCCGAAAGATCAGGAATTCACAGAAACCCTTAGTGCTCCCGGTCGACTGATCACTCCGGAAGAGTTTGAGAACGTGATCGTTCGCCAGACAGCGAACGGTTCGGTCGTGCGCATAAAAGATATCGGAAGAGCAGAACTCGGTTCGCAGGACTACAACTCGTTTGGCCGACTAAATGGAAAGCCCGGCGGCGCGATGGCTGTCTATCTTCTCCCCGGCGCCAATCAACTAAAAGCAGCGGAAACGATCTACGAAACGATGGAACACGCTAAGTCCCTGTTTCCACCCAACATGGATTACAAGATCGTCTACGACACGACCCCTGCTGTCGAAGCCTCGATTCATGAGATTCTGAAGACGTTCGTCGAGGCTCTGATACTCGTCACACTCGTCGTCTTCATCTTTCTACAGAACATCCGAGCGACGATCATTCCGCTTCTGACTATTCCGATTTCTCTCGTCGGCACATTTATCTTCTTTCCACTCCTCGGCTTCTCCGTAAACACCCTTTCAATGTTTGGCCTTGTACTCGCGATCGGTATCGTGGTGGACGATGCGATCGTCGTTGTGGAGGCGGTTATCCATCACCTCGAACATGGTCTGCCTCCCAAAGAAGCAACGATCAAAGCGATGAGTGAAGTGTCAGCACCGGTTATCGGTATAGCGCTGATTCTTTCCGCCGTGTTTGTTCCCGTTGCGCTACTGGGTGGTCTGGTCGGGAGCATGTACAAGCAGTTTGCTTTAACCATCGCGATATCGGTATTGCTTTCAGCCTTCAACGCATTGTCGTTAACTCCTGCACTTTGTGCGTTGCTATTGAAAGAACCTAAGCCGATGCGAGGTCCGCTAGGTGTGTTCTTCCGTGGTTTCAATAAAGTTTTTGATGTAACCACAACCGGTTACGTTCATGTGTCCCGCCTGCTCGTCCGCCGTGGAATCATCACTATCGGTATCGTAGGTGTCGTGGTCCTCGGCGCCTTGTTTTTTGCGAAACGAATACCTGCCGGATTTATTCCAGATGAGGACCAGGGAATCTTTGGTGTCAACGTGCAATTGCCTCCCGGAGCTTCTCTGGAACGCACCAGCGCCGTGCTCAAGAAAGTAGAAGAAATACTCGCCAAAACGGAGGGTATTGAGTCGTATCAAACGATTGGTGGTTACGGCGTTGTTACCAACACTTATCAATCCAACTACGGTTCACTCTTCGCGCGGCTTAAGCCCTGGGAAGAACGTCACAGTGAAGAACTGAAAGTCAAAGGAATCATGGCTGGACTCCAAAAACAGTTTGCCGCGATTCCAGAAGGCGTTGTATTTCCGTTCAATATCCCAACTCTCAGCGGCTTCGGCGCTGCATCAGGTTTTAATTTTCTGATCCAGGATCGCACCGGAACGATGACCATTGATGAGTTGGGTGAACAGACAAGACGATTCATTGCCGCAGGCCGTCAACGACCTGAACTCGGCAATCTCTTCAGTTCGTTCGACCCCAACTATCCGCAGGTGAAAGTCGATTTGGATCGCGAAAAGGCACGAACCCTGGGGGTTCCTGTCAACGAAGTTTTCCAAACAATGTCTACGGCAATGGGAGGAGCGTTTGTAAACGACTTCAACAGATTTGGACGGCTCTATCGTGTGTATGTTCAGGCGGAATCTAAGGACAGGTTGAAGGCAACTGATATAGGGAACATCTACGTTCGCTCCAGAACAACGAATTCGATGGTTCCGCTTTCGACGTTGGTAACAATAAAAGATATCGCCGGTACTGAACTCACGACGCGCTTCAACTTGTTACGATCTGTAGAACTCCAGGGCTCGCCAGCGCGAGGTTATACGTCCGGGCAAGCGTTGGCGGCGCTGGAAGAAGTCTTCGCGCAAACGATGCCTAAGGAGATGAGTTTCGCGTACTCGTCTCTTTCATATCAGGAAAAGATCGCTCCACCGCCTGGGCCCACCCTGATCCTGGCAATCATCTGCGTCTTTTTGTTGCTCGCTGCAATGTATGAAAGTTGGCGCTTGCCATGGGCCGTGCTACTCGGATCGCCGTTGGTGGCATTGGGCGCACTGTTTGGCGTTTGGATATATGGTTACGACAACAACGTCTACGTCCAAATCGGTCTGGTTATGTTAATAGGCCTTGCCGCTAAGAACGCGATCTTGATCGTGGAGTTTGCGAAGGCAAAGCACGATGAAGGCTTGTCACTTGAAGACGCAGCGCTCACATCGGCCCGCTTGCGTTTTCGTCCAATCCTGATGACGGCTTTCGCTTTCATCCTGGGTGTTATCCCACTGATGAGGGCAAATGGTGCAGGGGCCGGCGCGCAAAACGTGATGGGCGTCGGTGTGTTCTTCGGCATGCTCGTCGCCACTGCTTTGGGAGTATTCATCATCCCAGGGAATTTCACATTCGTCCTTAGCCTGGGAAGTCGGTGGCGAAAAAAGGTACCCGCGCCACCACCGGTACCAGTTACGGCCGATGCGGGAGGTGAACACTGATGAAACGCGTAGTTCTATCTCTATTGTTGGTTTGCACGTTTCACACTTATGTCGTTTGCCAGAAATACCAACGCCCGAAGGTACAAACTCCAACCGTGTTTCGCGGAGATACTGCAACTCAGCCAGATCCTCAATCACTGGCGGACGTCAAGTGGTTTGAACTGTTCAAAGATGAGAAGTTACAGGAGTTGATACGTGAGGCTCTCGCGAACAACTACGACCTCCGCGAGTCTGTCGCCCGCATCGACGCTGCTCGTGCGAATTACGGAATTGTTCGCTCAGATCAGTTTCCTACCATTGGAGTCGGCGCCGATGTAGTGAATGAAAGGTTGTCACGAAGTGGGTCGCTTACTCTTCCTGAGCCCGTCAAACGCGATCGATCTTTTGGAAGTGTTCTCTTAAATCTGCTCAGTTTTGAGCTGGATATCTGGGGAAGGCTGAGGAAAGAGACCGCGGCCGCGAAGTCGGATCTATTAGCGACGGAAGAAGCGCACAGAGCAGTAATGGTCACCATTATTGCAGACGTGGCCACCTCCTATTTTAGTCTGCGTGAACTCGACTAT
>Ga0163163_10001892_pt1 | contig 17700 bp, 9 predicted proteins | sample S65metaG_FD_119766 | JGI IMG/M metagenome (GOLD analysis project Ga0163163, IMG submission 119766) | Switchgrass rhizosphere microbial communities from Kellogg Biological Station, Michigan, USA - S6-5 metaG | ecosystem: Host-associated > Plants > Roots > Rhizosphere > Soil | place: USA: Michigan... | reverse complement strand
TCAGGCCGAATGACTTCATTCATCGGCGAGTACTTCGAAAGAGCCGACAGGATGATGATGGTGAACGCCATCGTTGATAGCGCCTCACCGATCATGAAAATCATTCCGTAGATGGTCGAGTACCAGTGTGGATCAAGGGACATGCCCCAATCCACGGAGGCTCCGGTCAATGTCCACGCCCACAGGAGAATCCCGATTCCGGAGATCACCTTCATCTTTCGCCAAACCTCAGGCGAAGCGTCATCGTCCTGTTTCCATGAGAGGCGAGTCAACAAGAGAGAAATGATGATCCAGACTGCGAAGTAAATGACCGCGCGAATGACCCACCCGTGATAGTTCAGCCACCACACCTTTTCGGCAAGAACCTTGTCCTTCGACGGGTCCATGCTCATCCAGGCATAAAGATGTTTCGCCCCGAGCAGGATCGGCAGGAACAAGATGGCCAGCATCGGCAGGCATCGAGTCGCTGCTTCAAAAATTCGGCGACCAAGCATCCACCAGTTGCCGCCGGTCATGTGTCCGGTCATCAGCAGCGCCAACGAGCCTAACGAAAGACCCAGAACGAAAATGTAGGCGACCAGGTATCCGCGAAGGAACTCCTCGAAGTTCATGAATGCCGCGACAGCAAGACCAGCGCCGCCAACCAGGGCAGCAAACAAGGCCATCGTGCGTACTTCGGTAAGCATGGCTGGCGGAGCGAAATTCTTGTTCAACGTGTTGCTAGTGGTGCTCATTTCGGCTCGGCCTCCCGGGATCCCGCTTCCGCACCGCCATGCGTCTCTTTCGACTCGTTCATCGGAGAAACGCTTTTATTGTTGGTATTCGGCGGAGTGCTGCTCAGTTCTGTTCCGGCGGGTACATCGGCGCGCGAAGCGTTTTGGCTCAATTGAAGGGCGCGGATGTAAGCGGCGATCGCCCAGCGATCCGCTACAGGTACTTGAGATTTGTATTCCGACATGGCTCCAAAGCCGTTCGTGATCACATCGTAGAAGTGTCCGATCGGAGCACGACGGAGCCGGTCGCTGTGATAGGAAGGCGGCTGCTTGAAGCCGCGCTGCACGATCATTCCGTTACCATCGCCGACTCGCGAGTGACAGGGCGAGCAGAAGACGTTGTACCGCTCTTCGCCGCGGTCGAGCAGTTCCTTCGTTACCGGCATGGGAAGTTCATTGCCGGGCTGACCATTCACCTTACCGGTGTAGTAGTAAGAATCCTGTTGGAGATCGCCACGAGCGACGGTGCCTTCGACCAATGGCCGGGCTGAGCGACGATCGGCGTAGAAATCACTCTCACGTAACGGCTTGTACTTCGGCTGATTGTGCATGTCCTGGCGACAACCGGCCAGCGTGACAAGGGCCAGCGCCAGTGCGGTCGTGCCAAGCCATTTCGGAGCTGCGGAATTGCGGAGGCTTCGTTCCATTGCGCTAATGCGTCACCTCCGTCACATCCACTGGCTTCTGTCCCATCAGAAAACTCCCGGTAGAAACGCGATCGAACTTAGGATCGGCGGCTTCGATACAGAGGAAGAACTTGTCGCGCGAGGCGCCGATAAACCGCGGATTGTTGAAGACCGGGTGATACGGCATCGGCAGACCGTTCAATGCGAGCATGCCCACCACGGCTGAGATTCCGCCGAACAGGATCGTCATTTCAAAAGTCACGATGATGAAAGCGGGCCATGAATTGAAAGGGCGTCCGCCGACGTTGATCGGATAACTGATCGCCGATATCCAATACTGAAGCAGGTAGCCGGACATTCCGCCGAGGATCGCGCCCACTAAAACGATGAGCGGCACGCGCGTCTTGTGGAAGCCCAGGGCGTCGGCAAGTTCTTCGATCGGATACGGGCTGTAGGCGTCCATCTTGCGGTAGCCGGCGGAGTAGGCGCGCTGAGTCGCCACAAGAAGATCGGTCGGATTATCGAACTCCGCCATCATTCCGTAGACGGGATCCATGGGAACCTCAGTCATGCGCGGCCACCTCCTCCTTCACCTTCGACTCAGGCAGCAGGGTGCGCATTTCGAAGATCGAGATCATTGGCATTACACGAATGAACAACAGGAACAAGAAGAAGAAGAGTGTGATCGTTCCACCGTAGGTCGCGAGGTCCCATTTGGTAGGAACGTAATGCCCCCAGGATGACGGCAGGAAATCACGATGCAAGCTGGTTACGACGATCACGAATCGCTCGAACCACATCCCGACCAGTACGTCGATCGAAAGGAGGAACAGCAGAATCGTGTTCAGTCGAACCCGCCGGATCCAGAGCAATTGCGGGATCACGATGTTGGTCGCAACCAGTAGCCAATACGACCACCCGTATGGGCCAAAGGCACGATTCATGAACATGAACTTTTCGTACTGGTTTCCGCTGTAGAAAGCGAAGAACGCTTCCATTGAGTAGCCGTACGCAACGATCAATCCAGTCGCGAGCATCACCTTGGCGGCGTTGTCGAGATGGCGATCGGTGATCATGTCGCGCAATCCGTAAAAGCGCCGGATCGGAATGGCGAGTACGAGCACCATGGCAAAGCCCGAATAGATGGCGCCGGCAACGAAGTATGGCGGGAATATCGTAGTGTGCCAGCCCGGAATCACCGAAACCGCGAAGTCGAAGCTTACGACGGTGTGCACGGAGAGTACGAGTGGCGTCGCCAAACCGGCGAGGAGTAGATACGCTGATTCGTAACGCTTCCAGTGACGGGCGGAACCGCGCCAGCCCATCGAGAGCAGGCCATAGACTCTCTGTGTCCAAACACTCTTGGCCTCGTCGCGCATGGTGCCGAAGTCAGGAATCAACCCGACATACCAGAAGAGCAGCGAAATCGTACCGTATGTCGACACTGCGAAAACGTCCCAGATGAGCGGGCTGCGGAACTGCGGCCACACGTTCATCGAGTTGGGGTACGGGAAGAGCCAGTAGACCGCCAGCCAGGGACGCCCTGTGTGGATTAGCGGGAACATTCCGGCGCAAGCTACCGCGAACAGGGTCATGGCCTCGGCAAAACGGTTGATTGAATTTCGCCAGCTCTGTTTGAAGAGCAGCAGAATTGCCGAGATCAGGGTTCCCGCGTGGCCGATACCAATCCACCAAACGAAGTTGATGATGGCAAAGCCCCAGCCCACCGGGATGTTGATGCCCCAAATTCCGGTTCCGCGAAAGAACAGGTAGGTCACCGCCAGCCCGAGAAGGTTCAGCCCCCCGAACGCGATCAACACACCAATAGCCCAGCCGAGAGTGACGGGACGGCGCAGGACGATCGCAGCAATCTTGTCGGTAACCGAGCCGAGAGTGTGTCCGGACTCGAGAACCGGCGCCTGTTCCGGCAGCAGCCGCTCTTCCAAAATCGTAGTTTCTTCTGGACCCTGCTTCATGCCTTACGCCTCTTTACCGGATTCAAGTTCCGGGTTGGGGTTGCTGACTGCCGCAAGATAAGTAGTTCGCGGACGCGTGTTCAATTCTTCGAGCAGACCATAGTTACGTTCGCTCGCCTTGAGCTTCGACACGCGGCTGTTCGGATCATTCATGTCGCCGAAGACGATGGCGCCGGCCGGGCATGCCTGCTGGCAAGCCGTCAGAACTTCCCCGTCTCGCGGACGAGGACCACGACCTTCTTCCTCTGCAGAAACGCGCGCACGCGTGATTCGCTGGACGCAGTAAGTGCACTTTTCCATGACACCGCGGCTGCGAACCGTGACCTCAGGATTGCGAACGAACTTAAGCTGCGCGGTATCCCAATCCTGGTAGAGCAGGAAGTTGAAACGGCGCACCTTGTACGGACAGTTATTCGAGCAATAGCGAGTTCCGACGCACCGGTTGTAGACCATGTCGTTCAAGCCTTCGGTGCTATGAACCGTAGCTCCCACCGGGCAAACCACTTCGCATGGTGCGTTTTCGCACTGCATGCAAGGGACGGGCTGGAAGTGCGTCTTCGGATTGTCCGGCGTGCCTTCATGATAGTTGTCGATGCGCAGCCAATGCATGTTGCGGCCACGCTTGATCTCCATCTTGCCGACCACCGGAATATTGTTTTCTGCGACGCAGGCCGCCACGCATGCCTTACAGCCCACGCAGGAATTCAAGTCGATCGTCATGCCCCACTTGGCGTCCTTATATTCGTAAGCCTTGTAGAGTGTCAGATCGTTCGTCGGAGCTTCGACCATTTCGTGGGCGAAGGCCGGGTTCTTCATGAAATCTTCGAGAGTAGCAGCGCGAACCAGCGCGCGGCCTTCCATGTTCTGGTGTCCCTGGGTATAGCCAAGCCCGTATGTGTCTCCAGTCTTGGTCAGCTTTGCCCCATCGACCTGCCACATTGATTGCGAAACGCGAAGTTCGCTGGCATTGAAACCCACGCCAGAAGCGACCCGCCCGGCCTTGGTCCGTCCGTACCCTAAGAACATCGTCACAGCGTTGTCGGGATGACCCGGCTGAATCCAGATTGCGCCCTTTACCTTGCGTCCCTGGTATTCGATTTCAACAACGTCTTCACCCTGCAGCTTGAGGTCATTTGCGGTATTGACGCTGACCAGCAACGGATTGTCCCAGGTGATCTGGATCATCGGCTTGGGCAACTCTTGCAGCCAGCCGTTGTTCGCGAAGCGCCCGTCGTAAATGGTGGCATCGCGCCGGAACATCACCTCGAGACCGCTCCCACCGGACTGTGCCGTCGGGAGTGAGGCTCCGCGGGCGGCGACACTCTTCGGGGCCGAAGCTGTGTTGGCAATAAACCCATCGTGCAGAGCTTTGCGCCACCAACTATCGAAGTCACCGCCCGAGTGCTGGGACTTCCAGTAGTTCTGGACCAGGTCGTAACTGACAGCGTCGTAATTCCCGGTGAGAGACGCGAGAAATTCCTGCTCGGACTTGCCGCTGTAGAGCGGCGCGATCAGTGGCTGAATGATGCTGATCGTCCCGTCAAAGGCACGGGCGTCACCCCATTGCTCGAGGTAATGAGTGCCGTTAACGTGCCAGTGCGACAGGTTCGCGGTCTCGTCGTTGTAGAGGCCGTAGTGAACGCGGAGACGGGGCTTCGCGAATGCCTTCGCGAATTCCAGGTCGGCCGGAGCGTCGTACACCGGATTAGCACCGGCTACGACCAGGACATCAACCTTTCCGGAATTGATCTCGCCAATGAGTTCACGAAGCTGATCGAGCTTTGCGACCGGATTGGCCTCGATCGGATCGGTGTAGGTAACAGTCTGCCCGACGTTGCCGAGAGCCTGGTTGATAGCGTTCGCCAGGGCGTGAACAGCGGCAGATTGGTGATCACCAGCAATAACGAGGGATGCACCCCGATGAGCTTGGAGATCTTTCGCCACCGTGGTAAAGAACTTCTGCTCATGGCCGTTTACCTGCCCGCCTGCACCTGCGACGCCAAGCTGTCCGGCGAGTGCACGGGCGAAGTTCTCAATCTCGCTGGCGCGGAGCGGAATGCGATGATCGGCCTTGGCGCCGGTGTTGGTCGGCGTGCTCTCGACGGCGTAGAAGCGGATCATCTCTTCTTTGAGTTCCGGACTACGACGCGCTGCAAACTGCCGCACATTGCGATGGAATCCCGGGAAGCCACTGGAGAGGAAATCACCGTCCAGCGAAAGAACGACACGGGCCTTTTCAAAGTTGTATTGGGTATCGACGGGCTGACCAAAGCTGGAAACGGAAGCAGTGTGGGCGTTATCGCGATTGACCGACTCCCACTGATACCACTTCATTTGCGGATACGTTTTTTGCAGCTCGCGAATCTGCGCACCCACGCTGGGCGAGTTCACGGAGCCCGTCAGCAGCCGCAGTGCGGCACCGCCGTTGGCCTTCAGCTTCGCTACTTCTGGCCGCATTGCGGTAACGAAAGCACCCCAACTGGTCGCGTCCCCAAGATACGTCGGGTACTGCGAGCGATCTGGGTCGTACATCGTAAGCGGACTGGTCTGCGAAAAAACGTCTGTGCCGCCGAGAGTTCCCGGATGTTGCGGATTACCCTCCACCTTGGTGGGGCGGCCTTCATGGCTCTCAACCAGCAACGGGATTGCACCCGTCGGGAACGGCATGGCCGTCGCAAAGAACAGCGACTTGCCCGGCGTGATCTGCTCGGGCTGGCGAACGTAAGGAACGATGGGCTCCAGCGGCTGCTTGGTGCAGGCGCTCATGCCGGCCAGCGCCAGGGATGCGCCCATGATCTTCATGAAATCACGGCGCGACGAGCCGTCGCCGACCCATTCGGACGCTTGGCGCGGGAATTCGCGGTGAATCATCTCCTCGAATTCGGGTGTCTGCGCCAGTTCGTCCAAGGTGCGCCAGTATTTCGGGCCAGTCGACTTGCTCAGCTCTTCCCGAACATCCGAGAGTTCCAGCTTCGACCGCTTACTGGGGCAAACGTCATCTTTCTTCTTTTGCTCGATGTCCATTGCTCTGTTCAATCCGCTCTCGCTCATCGGTGACAGGTATTGCAGCTCGTGATATCCCGCACGCTTCGCACGTGGTTCACATCTTTCAGGTACGTGCCAAGCTGGATCTGATCTGTGAAGCTCTTACCATCCGCCAGAACTACGGGGTGTGCATTGCTGGGCTGCTCGTAATCCATATTGAAGACCTGGTCTTGATTCGGCTTGCCTGCCACCTGGTGCGGACGGAGGAACTTCTCCGGCGCACGGTGACAGTTCAGGCACCACTCCATCTGCAACGAAGCCGCCGCATACATCAGCGGCATCTTGTTGACCGGGCCATGGCAGGAATTGCAGCCAACGCCCTTGTTGATGTGAATGCTGTGGTCGAAGTAGACGAAGTCAGGCAGATCGTTCAGTCTCGTCCAAACCAGGGACTTCCCAGTTCGATAGCTTTCCCGCACCGGCTCCAACATCGGAGCGTTTGTCCAGATTTGAGAATGGCAATTCATGCAGGTCTTGGTGGGAGGAATGCCGGCGAAGCCGGAAGTCTCGACGCTGGTGTGACAGTAACGGCAATCGATGCCGAGTCCGGCCACATGGTGTTGATGGCTGAAAGGTACTGGCTGCGCCTTTGCGACGCCCGCGTACGTGGTGTACGGGGAGCGCGCCATTTCAAGCGCGGTCCAAAGTACACCAGCCACGAGCATGAGCGTTGCCAGGATGCTCGCGCGAGCGAGCGTGTTCGTGCTGCGATGAAAGACTTGAGCCATTAGGAATCTTTCCTACGGTTCCAGGCGGCGCGACGCACAGAGCGCTCCGCATCCTTGCACTGCGTGCAACACACACCGATGTCGAATCGACAACAATCTGCGAGCACGTGGTGGCTTGTCATTTTTAGTTCAGTGAGCGTACTGACGTACTAATGAACTGTGACCCACGTCACAGGAACTGGTGATTATAACAGGAGAGAGAATCTCGCCAAGTAGTTCTCGAATCCTGTTTTCTCTTTAAGCAAGTTTTTAAGTCCGATACCAATTCAAGAACTTTGCTGCCCGGCAATTCAGATGCACAACTCTATGAATTCGTGCGCTGCCTCTGGAACTTCCCATCACTCGGCACAGAGCGGAAAGCAGCGCATCGACGTAACGCATCCTATTCCGCGAAAGAGAGAGAAAGCAGAGACTCTGCATTCTGTTTGATAACCGAACGTTCGTTCGGTTCAAAAATATTTTCTATTTCGCGGGAAATCTAGAGCGACTGATCGAGAGACGAGAGGAGCACCACCGCATGAACGCATCCGATGTGCTTGTTGAATCCTTAATGGGGTGGGGCGTCGACACCATCTTCGGGATTCCCGGAGATGGAATTAACGGAATCATGGAAGCTCTGCGACGACGGCAGGACAAGATCCGGTTCATACAGGTACGCCATGAAGAAGGAGCAGCGTTGATGGCGTGCGCGTACGCCAAGGTTACGGGCAGACTCGGAGTCTGCCTCGCCACCAGCGGACCTGGCGGAATCCATCTCTTGAATGGCTTGTACGACGCCAAGTTGGACGGAGCGCCGGTGCTCGCCATCACTGGATTGCAATTCCATGACTTGGTGGGAACGTTTACGCAACAGGATGTCGCCCTCGATAAGCTCTTTATGGACGTCGCCGTATACAACGAGCGCATCATGGGACCCACCCATGTCGAGAATGTCACCGATCTGGCCTGCCGGACGGCCCTCTCCTATCGAAGCGTCGCCCATATCACCATCCCCGTAGACATTCAGGAGAAAGAAGTAAGCCGCAGGGACGCCAGCCAGCGAAATCTCCTGCACCACACCAGCGATGTTTACGCGCGAAGCGCACGGCTGCCCAACCCGATCGACATGCAGAAGGCAGCGGACCTCCTCAATGAAGGCAAGAAGACCGCAATCCTGGCCGGACAGGGAGCGCTACGCGCCACGGACGAGTTGGAGAAGGTAGCCGAGATTCTCGGAGCACCGATCGTGAAGGCGCTTCTAGGAAAGGCCTGCGTTCCAGACGACTCGCCGTACACCACGGGTGGAATCGGCCTGCTCGGCACTTTGCCGTCGGAAGAGGTAATGCAGGATTGCGATTCCCTGCTGATCGTCGGCAGTTCGTTCCCTTACATCGAGTTCATGCCCAAACCTGGCAAGGCTCGCGCCGCGCAGATTGATCTTGATCCGAAGAAGATTGGCCTGCGCTATCCGGTCGAGATTGGATTGATCGGTGACAGTGCAAATACCTTGCGTGAGCTGATCCCTTTATTACGAAGACGCGAGGATCGAAGCTTCCTTCAAAAATCTCAGGAAGGGATGAAGAAATGGAACGAGTTGATGCTCGAGCGCGCAACTCGTACGGACATCCCGATGAAACCGCAGGTTATTGCTCACGAAATTGGAAAGCGGATCAAGAACGATGCAGTCGTCACCTGCGACTCGGGAACGATCACGACATGGTGGGCCCGGCACATTCCGGCACGCCGCGGACAGATGCATACCTGCTCGGGAACCCTCGCAACCATGGCGTGCGGAGTACCTTATGCAAACGCCGCCCAGATCGCCTACCCGGACCGTCAAGTAATCTGCTTCATCGGCGATGGCGGATTTTCGATGCTGATGTGCGAGTTCATCACCGCCATAAAGTACAAACTGCCGATCAAAGTTTGCGTGATCAAGAACGACGTTCTCGGCCAGATCAAATGGGAACAGATGGTGTTCCTTGGGAATCCCGAGTACGGTGTGGATTTGCAGCCCATCGACTACGCAATGTTTGCGAAAGCCTGTGGAGCCGAAAACTTTGCGCTCAAGGATCCCAGGATGGCCGGGGATGTTGTGGAGCAGTGGCTCGCCGCGCCCGGCCCAGCTTTACTCGAGGCCACGGTCGATGCGCTGGAGCCACCACTGCCAGCAAAGATCAAGCCGGAACAAGCACTCCGCTTCGTCGAATCGTTGGCGCGAGGCGAGGACAAAGCGCTGGAGATTGCGAAAACAGTGTTCAAAGACAAAGTTCGCGAACTGATTTAGCGAACTCGTCGTGAGAAAACTTTGGCCACGCACTCGCGTGGCCAATTTTGTGAAAGTTAAAGCGCTATTTAGGGTCTGCTTTCTGATCACTAACGTGGTCGAAAAGTCCCTGGATATCCGCCGGCACATCCGTGGCTCCTTCAAACGCGAACGTAGTTGGCACCAGCACCAGGTCGCAACGCGAGGTGGTCTTCGAGCAACTCACGATGCCGCGACGATAAAGGCGAGTATCGGCAGCCGAAGCGAGTCCCGGATACTTCAATCCCTTCAGCTTGTCGCTAAAGTCCTTAAGCGAAGAACTTCCCTTCGAGAACTTGATGTTCTCGACGGCCGGGCCACGCTGGACGATATGGAATTCCGCGAATCCATCGGCCGTTCCTTTTCCCAACGCCATGCTGCGTTCGTCAGCGAGTTTGCTTCGCTTGGCCTCGACGAGTGCGTCAACTTTCTTTTCGCCGACAAGTTTCGCCAGGCGGTCGCGTGTTTCCGGAACAGGGGTGGGCGACGCCAAAGTCTCGGCATACATCTCGATCGCCCGATCCTTCAAGCCTCGCTTTTCGTATATCTGCGCGAGGTGATCTCCAACCTCTCCGCCCTGCGAGATATCCCACGAGGCGCGAACATACTTTTCAGCCTCATCGGTCTTTCCCTGCTGGAAGTAGATCCACCCCAGCGTGTCCCAATAGGAAGCCAGCGAATTCGTAAGCCCTGCACCATCCTCCAGTAGTTGATCCATCGGAAGATTATTCAGACTCGCCACCGTCATCGCAATCGCCGACTCCGCGTACTTCTGTGCACGATCAAGCGACTGCTTCTGTTCGGCCAGTGCATACGCGACGTTATTCCACATGATCGGAGTTGGCGAATCCTTTACGACCTTATCGAAGGCTTCCAGGGCCTTCTCCGTCTTGCCCGTCTTCAAGTAGGCGTCGCCAAGCTGCTGCCGTGTGAATACATCGTCGCTCGTAATCGAAAGCGCCTGCTCTAACTCAGGGATTGCTTCTTCATACTTATGTCGACGAGACAACATGAGACCGAGATTCCGGTGAGCATATTGGTCGAGCGGATTGATCTCGAGCTGCTTTCGGAATTGCGCCGCCGAATCCTCGTACTTGTGCATGCGCTCGTAGAGCAGACCAAGATCGTTGTACACAACCTCGTCATACGGATTCAGTTCGACCTGCTTTTTGTAAGCCTTCTCAGCTTTGTCATACTGCGTCTGCTCCATGTAAGACTGGCCGAGATAAGTCCAGGCAGACTTATGCTTTGGATTAAGCTCGATGACCTTCTCGTACAGCTGCGCCGAAAGTTTGAAGTTGCGATTGCGGTATGCCGCTACGGCAGCGTCGTAAAGCTCATCCTCATCGGCGCCCTTCGTCGCGGCCGACGCTGCGACTTCATCCGTTTCGACGCCGATCTCCTGTCCCGCATCTCGCGCCACCACGTTTCGGAACGCGTCGAGGTTCGGGGCTTGATCCGGTTTCACCTCTGGCACCAGAATGTTCAGCTTACGAGTTACGGCAAGTGTCCCCTTGTCGAGCTTGTAGGACGACTGGTACTCGGCATATTCGCGCTTCATGGTCACCGGAAGTGGAACCGCCAGCTTGAATTTCTCCGGCACCGCGATGCGCAACGACATATCAATCACGCCGGTACCGCCCAGCTGTGCCGCGTCCGTGTCGTCCGTGTCCAAATCCGGCAGACGGATCAACGGAAGTGGAATCGCGAACCGCGACTTCTTGCTGCTGAAATCGAGGAAGTTCGGCGTGCTCAGCGTGAACGAGAGCTCGAATGGCTTGGTTGTGTCCGACGCGTCGCTAATCTTTACGTCTTTCACGTCACCGGCCATACCATCGAGGTAAGCCAGCCGTTGAACGACCTCCTCCCAGTTCGGCTGCGGAACCCTTCGGAAGATGGAACGAAGCGCCAGCTCCAAGTCTCCCCGGGAGGTGTACTTTACTGTGCGCTCGAGTTTGCCAAGCTCCGTAATCTTGCCGTCGATCTCGACGTGTTGCATCGTCTTCATCGGCCAATCCGCCGGAGTTGTCACGATTTCGGATTTCCCCGCCGGCGTTATGAGCACCGCGTCTTTGTTACGTATGGCACCCCAGAGCGCACCGAATGGAGCGATCTCAGATGTCGTATCGACGATCGTCCGATCTTTGCCAAGGTGAACCGCAGTAATGACGTGGTCGAATTGCGACGGTGAAGGAATGTCCCGGTCGAGCTTTCGCTGGGAATGTATAAGGATCGTGTCCGCAGGAATGTTTACAGCGCCGAGCATCGCCGACAAAAGCGTGTGCTTATCCTTGCAATCGCCATACTGGTTGGAAAAGATATCGCTCGCGGAGTGGGGCTGGTAGCGTCCTAGCCCGAACGAGAGGCTTACGTAGCGGAAATTCAGAGCAACATAATCGTAGATCGCCTGGGCCTTTTCACGATCGGTCTTCAGGATCTTGGTAAGTTCCAGCGCTTTTGCGGTTAGCTGGGGCGTTGGCTTGCGCCGTTCCTTTTCGAGATCGGCATACCAGGCCGCCAACTCGTCCCAGCTCGTAAACGTCGTTGCCGCCACATCCGCATGGTCGGAGGGTTTCTTCGGTTTTTCGCCCTTCTTCTTTTTGCTCTCCTCGCGAGCGAGGTGCTGGTTGGTCCAGGTGTAAGTCTTGCGCCCGTTAACCTCGGTGATTTTCGGATCGAAACCGGGCTGCGTCTTCAACTGAAGTTTGCGGCCCGAAGGGATATCGAGCACCAGGGTTTCGCTGAGGATGATCGCGTTCTTTTCAAAGCTGTGATCCATCCAGAACTGTCCGGGAGCGAGTGGCTCCTGGTACTGAACTTCGATGTCGTATTCCACGACTTCGCCGGGACGCAACGATGGCACTGTAATGTGCTTCTCGCGGAGATCGCTGTAGACCGGAGCTTCGCGAGCCACCGGCGTCGTCATGTCCTGGATCGCGCTCTCCCCGGCATTCACTACCGAGCCATCCGCCTTGATGACGCGAACGTAGTTCACCTTCATCTTTTCTGTGCCGGAGCTGTAGGCGAAAACAAGTTGGCCAAGCGCTTGGAGCGCCGCTTCACTCTGCACACGGCACCGTCCGCTCTGTCGTCGATAACCTTTACCGTCGTTTTCAAAGTGATAGACAGTAGAAAGTTTTTCGTAAACAACAGCCTCCTGCGTGTAATCCGCGATGGTCGTCGCCTTATCCGAAGGGGCTGGTGGAAGCGGTTTCTCCTGGGCCATCAAAGAGCAGGAAAATACTAGAAGTGCGCTGAGGCAGAATTTCCGAAGCATAGCTGTGAGTTGTACCGCAATTCGAGTCGAAAGACCATGAGGTAGATCACTTGATACGTTTCCGGAACAAAGTAAAGCCCGGCTCGAAAACCGGGCTTTTGTGCTGATGTTACAAGGGTTACAGGTTTTTCTCCGCCTTCACCATATTGTCTTCGAGCTCCTCTTTAGTGGTGAATCCCAGCTTCTCGCACACGCGACGCATTTCGCGATTTTCGCCCAGCATCGTGCTGACGACTTTTGCGATCCGTTCGTCCTGCGCGACCTGGAGTAGACGTCGATAAAGTTCGGTTCCAAGTCCCTTTCCCTGGAACTCATCGCGAACCAACGCTGCCAGTTCGGCTTCGTTGCGTCCATGCTGCTTGCTGAGACGACCCACGGCGAGAATCTCCGAGGTACCGTCTGGCTTCTTGCTCTCAACCACCAACGCCATTTCGCGGTCGTAATCGTTGAAGCAGATACGCGTCAGACGCTCGTGCGCGGTCCTCTGGCTCAACTTGAGCGGTTGGAAATATCGCAGATAGACCGTGCGCTCAGAGAGCTTGGTGTGGAAGTCGGTCATCACCGGCTCGTCCTCGGGACGAATCGGCCGGATGGTTACTGTCTGCCCATCCTTCATCTTCCACTCGCTGACATACTTTTCCGGATATGGACGAATTGCGCTCTTCGGCAAATCCTCTTCCTGCATGCCTGCGTCGTGAAGAACAACGCGGGCATCCAGCGCGAGCAGCCGCTCCGCCGACGCCAGCAGGGGGTTGATGTCGATCTCCTTGATCCATGGATTCTCAACCACGAGTTCGCTGAAGCGGACCAGCAATTCTTCAAGTGCCGGCATGTCAACAGGCTTGCGGCCGCGGACACCCTTAAGAGCCTTGTAAATCTTGGTCTGCTCCATCATTCGCCTTGCCAGTGTCGTATTCAGCGGAGGCAGTGCAAGCGCTTTGTCCTTAAAGACCTCGACCAACTGTCCGCCGGTGCCAAAGAGGAGTACCGGACCAAACTGAGGATCGATGCTGGCGCCGAGGATGATCTCGTAGCCATCCAGCTTCGCCATCGGCTGAACCGTCACTCCCTGGAAGTGCTCCGCCCCGGCCTTCTCGGTTACCGCGGTCTTGATCTGGTTGAACGCTTTGCGAACCGCATCGGCGTCGCGCAGATTCAAGATCACTCCGCCGACGTCGGTCTTATGCGTGATCGTCAAGGAGTAGAGCTTTAGAACCACCGGGAATCCGATCTTCTCCGCCCACTTCACCGCATCAGCTTCGGTGGCTGCAATTTCCGTTGCGGTCGTCGGAATTCCGTAGGATTCCAGCAGCTTCTTGGATTCGTACTCGGTGAGAATCGTGCGCCCGGATTTCTTGACCGTCTCGATGATGCCCTTGGCCTTTTCGCGATCCGGTTCGGTTCCACTCGCGCCAAGTACCGGCGTTTCGTAGATTCCTTTCAGGTTGTAGGCGTACTTCCACATGTAATTGAACGCGCGAACCGCGGTATCCGGGAACGCAAAGCTCGGGATGCCGCATTGATTTAGGATTTCCTCTCCGGCAGCGACCGTGTTACCACCCATCCAGCTGGCGAGTACGGGCTTGCCCAGACCCTTGGCATAAGGCTTAAGGTGTTCGGCAATCTGTGTCGGGTTGGTCATGCCCTGCGGCGTCATAACCACCAGCAGGCCATCGATGCTCGGATCCTTTGCAGCAATTTCGAGAGATTTTGCATACCGCTCAGGCTCAGCATCGCCCAGAATATCCAACGGATTGTTGTGGCTCCATGCGGAAGGGAGGATCTTGTTCAGAGCCTCCATGGTCTCATTCGAAACTTCGGCGAGTTCGCCGCCGCCCTGAATGAGAGCGTCCGTCGCGAGAACTCCGGGGCCGCCGGCGTTGGTGACAATCGCCAGCCGATTGCCACGGGGACGAGGCTGCTTGGCGAGAACTTCGCTCATGTAGAAGATGTCGGCGATGGAGTTTACGCGCAGCACGCCGACGCGCCGGAATGCGGCATCCAGAACATCGTCGGAGCCTGTTAGTGATCCCGTGTGTGACGCTGCAGCCTTCGCGGCCTCAGCCGTGCGACCGGCTTTGATGACGATGATCGGCTTCGACAGAGAGACTTCGCGCGCAGCAGAAAGGAACGCGCGGGCGTCGCCAATGGACTCCATGTAAATGATGATGGACTGGGTGCGGGGATCATTGCCGAAGTAATCGATCAAGTCGCCCCAGTTAACGTCGAGCATCGAGCCAATCGAAACGAATGAGCTGAAGCCGACGTTTTCTTTGATGCTCCAGTCGAGAACCGCCGTGCATAGCGCGCCGCTCTGGCTGATGAAGGCCACGTTGCCGGGACGCGCAATCGTGGAGGCGAATGTGGCGTTCAGTCCCTTCAGCGGATTCATCACGCCCAGGCAATTCGGACCGATGATCCGCATGCGTCCACGAATCGTCCGCATGACTTCATCTTCAAGCTGTTTGCCGCGTGTGCCGATTTCCTTGAATCCGGCAGAGATAACGATGCCGCCCGGGATGCCAAGATCGACAGCTTCCTTCATCAGGGCAGGGACGCTCTCCGCGGGAGTAGTCACGACAACGAGATCTGGAATCTCCGGAAGTTCGGTGAGGCTGGAATATGACTTGATCCCGAGAACGTTTGGCCGCTTGGGATTTACTGGGTAGAGCGTTCCTCCGAAGGGACTGCTCAGAAGGTTCCACAAGACGTTGCGGCCGACGCTACCGGCGCGCTCGGACGCTCCGACCAATGCGACGCTACGTGGCGCAAATATCGGATCGAGCGGATGCCCCTCGGTGCGCAAAATGTCATGCGCGCGATCGGACTTTCCCACGGTCGATTTCCCTACCTTGTTCACGGATGGCTTCACAGTACTCATGATTACTCACCTTTGCTTCGTAAGAAGAAATAATAGGACTTCCCGGCACAAAAGTTGGGGACGACCGGGACTATATATTTTTTCAACTGTGAGCGACCTTGAACAGCGCTCACGGCACAGGAGGTTGTGACGGGCGGAACTGAGGATGGAGCCGTAAGTGTCGTATAATAATGGGTTGTTAATGGAGCGCCCGCCTCACCATGGCGGGCCTTCCCATTTATGAAACCATTGTGCCAGCGGGCCGGAACTGGAAAACTGCATCTCACTTGAGGCACATCTACTACGTCAGTGAGGGTCGATTGAAGAGTACTTTTCGCTTGGTCGCTTTATTAGCTCTCCTTTCCATGATCAGTGTCGGACAGAGCGCGCCGGTTGCGCTCGATGCCGGAGTCAAGGCTCCATTTTCATTTGTCGCCTATGGAGACATTCGTTTCATGGAAACCTCAAATATCAAGGATAGCGATCCAATTCGCCGCAAAATCCTGGTGCAAAAGATCGCCGGCGAAAAACCGGCGTTTCTCCTGATTACCGGAGATTTGGTAGCAAATGGGGGCGTTGCACAGCAATGGAGTGTGTTCGACAACGAATCCTCCCCATTTCAGGCTGCTGGAGTGAAGCTCTACCCTGCGCTCGGGAATCATGACCTGCGCGGGGACCTTCCGGTTGCACTCAAAAACTACTTCCAAAGATTTCCTTACCTGCAGCAGAATCGTTACTATTCCGTGCGTGCTGACAACGTAATGGTCCTCACACTCGACAGTTCGCTGGATCACCCCGGCGGACCTGAGATGCAATGGTTCGAAAGACAGATCGACGCATTACCGGATGGCATCCAGTTCGTCGTAGTGCAATTGCACCATCCTCCACTGACCCGTTCGACCGACTCGGTATTCGGTGGCGGGCATGCCCCGCGTGCTGTGGAGCAGGACATGGCGGGATTCCTCGAATCCAAGGCGGCAAAATCGAAGGCGAAATTCATCGTCGTCGCCGGTCATGTTCACAACTACGAGCGCTACGAGCGAAACGGCGTCATGTACATCGTGACCGGTGGGGGTGGCGCGACCCCGTACATGATCCAGCGGCAGTCCAACGATGCCTACAAGGATATTGGCGCGTCCTATCACTACTGTCACTTTGATGTGAAGCCCGGACAGATCGAGATGCACATGGTCAAGTTGGATTTGCTCGGGAACAAGCCAACCTGGCAGGACCGTGATTCATTCAAGTGGACCGCAAAGTAGAACGATCAACGTCGGTATTCGAGCCGCTCTACGTGAGCGGCTCTTTTCATTGGCGCAACTTCTTCAGCATTTCTGTGGCATTCGAATTCGTCGGATCGACTTCAAGCGATTTTTCGTAATTCTTGATCGCGAGTTTTTTATCGCCGTTGTTCATGTAGGCCTCCCCAAGACTGTCGTAGACGTTGCCCGATTTAGGGAAGCGCTCAACATTCAACGAGAAGACCTTGATCGCGTCGGCGACCTTCTTTTGGGAGAGCAGTCGATATCCAAGTGAATTCAGAGAGCTTTCTGAAACTGTGTCCGAACGCAGTAAGTCCTGAAACTGTGCGATACCGGCATCCGCACCCTTCTCCCTTACGACGGCGTAGAAGCGCGCCGCTGGAGCGTCGTAGTCGTCATACTTCGCCCAGGCAAAAGCCGGGTGCTGGCCGCCGAGAGCATCTTCCACAATCTCGGCGTGAATGCTCAAACCCTTTTCGCTGTTGGTGAACATGACCAACCCGGTCTTCTGTTTCGGATACGCCACCATAAAGCACTTGAACGCGCCGTTGTCTCCCCAGTGCCAGAAGCTGTCGCCGCTGGCAGTTCGCTCCATCCCTACTCCCAGCCCCCAAAAGACCTGGGTTGATTTCGCACCCGGCGCGCGATCCGTGCAATTTGTGCAATCAGAGTCGACGGCGATCTGGGGCGTGAGCATCTCCTTCCACGTCGCCGGCTTCAGGCCAGCTCCATTCAGTACTGCTTCCATGAATCGCGCATAGTCGGCGGCTGTCGTGTGCAGACTTGCAGCAGCGTTTACCTGGTCCGGCTTACCCTTCTCCCGAACATTCTCGTCCACATCGTGTCCGGTCGCAGTGCGTTCGTCGAAG
>Ga0163163_10001891_pt1 | contig 17708 bp, 9 predicted proteins | sample S65metaG_FD_119766 | JGI IMG/M metagenome (GOLD analysis project Ga0163163, IMG submission 119766) | Switchgrass rhizosphere microbial communities from Kellogg Biological Station, Michigan, USA - S6-5 metaG | ecosystem: Host-associated > Plants > Roots > Rhizosphere > Soil | place: USA: Michigan... | reverse complement strand
GAAATGTACCTGCCGCAGCTCACGACAGGGCCGTCGGCTGTCGCATTTTCGCCGGACGGCCGCGAACTGGTTTATGCGATGGCCGGTTCGCTGTGGCGTCAGAAGATCGGTAACGACAGCGCGGCGGAGATCACCCACAGCGACGGTTACGACTATCAGCCGGACTGGTCGCACGATGGACACCACATCGCGTTCGCGCGTTATGCGCACGATGCTGTGGAGGTGTGGCAACTCGACCTGCGTAGCGGTCGCGAAACGCAGTTGACGCACGGCGGCGCGGTCAACGTCGAACCGCGCTATGCGCCGGACGGCAGGCGCATTGCATTCGTTTCGACGAGCGGTACCGGGCATTTCAGCCTTTTTGCCGCCGACATAGCGGACGAAAAACTCGGCACGCCGAAACAGCTGGTGCACGAACGCGCGAGCAGCATCAGCCGCTATTACTATTCCCAATGGGATCACGCGTTGAGTCCGGCGTGGACGCCCGACGGCAAGTCGATCATCTTTGTCGGCAATCACGATGTCGCGTACGGGACCGGTGGACTGCGCAAGGTCGACGTCGATGCGCCGAGTGAGCCGACGCTGATTCTGGCCGAGGAAACGGCCTGGCGCGCCCGACCCGAAGTGCTGCCGGATGGCAAGCGCGTGTTGTTCGCGAGCTATCACGGCCGCCAATGGCATCAACTCTGGCTAACAACGCTCGATGGCGCGCAGCCGCTGCCACTGACGTTCGGCGATTTCGATCGCACCGATGCGCGCATTGCTCCGGATGGCTCAAGCGTTGCGTACGTCAGCAACGAGGACGGCAATACGTCGCTGTGGTTACAGGATATGGTTGGCGGTGCCAGGCAGCGTATCGCCGCCAAGAACTTGCACTACAAGACTCCGGTCGGCCAACTCACCGTGGCGGTGCGCGATGAACACGGCTCTGTTGCGTCGCGCGTCAGCGTGATCGGCGGCGACGGCCGCGCGTACGCGCCGGCGGATCGTTGGATACATGCTGACGACGGCTTCGATCGCAGCGTGCAGCCGTTCGAGAACCATTATTTCCATTGTCCGGGAACCTGCACGCTGATGTTGCCGCGCGGTAAGGCGACGATCACCGTCATGCGCGGGCTCGACTACGCAGTCGAGACGCGCAGCGTCGAGATTGGCGGCGAGGCGACGCATGCCGATGTTGCCTTGCGCAGCATCGCGTTGCCGCAGCGTTACGGCGCCTGGACCAGCGCCGACCTGCACGTGCACATGAACTACGGCGGCCACTACCGGCACACGCTTGAAACGCTCGCTGCACAGGCGCAAGCCGAGCATCTGGATGTGATCCACGAACTCGTCGTCAACAAGGAAGAACGTTTTCCCGACATCGCCGGATTCTCGACGCAGCCGTTCGTCAGCAACGGCGTGCTGATCCTGCAGGGCCAGGAATATCATACGAGCTACTGGGGTCATCTCGGCGTGCTGCAGCCCGAGGATCATCTGTTGTTGCCCGGATTTTCAGCGTATGCCTTGAGCGCACTCGCAAGCCCGTACCCCTACAACGGCATCATCGCCGATCTCGGTCATCAGCAACATGCGCTGATCGGCTATGTGCATCCGTTCGACGAGCGTGTTGATCCCGAAAAAGCGACGAGTCTGACCAACGCGTTGCCGGCCGACGTCGTGCAGGGCAAGGTCGACTATTACGAAGTCGTCGGGTTCTCCGACCACAAGGCGTCGGCGGAAGTCTGGTATCGATTGCTTGATCTGGGGTTCCGTCTGCCGGCTGGCGGCGGCACGGACGCGATGGGCAATTACGCTTCGTTGCGCGGGCCGGTCGGGATGAACCGGGTATTCCTCAACATCTCAGCACCTGCAAAGCCACAGCAAATCAAGGATGCGCTGCACGCCGGCCGAACGTTCGCTACGAACAGCGCTTTGCTCGGCTTCGAGATCGGCGAGCGCAAACCAGGCGACACCGTCGAACTGTCCACGGCGAAAGCATCGACCTATCATGCGAGCCTGCGCTCGATTGTGCCGATCGATCATTTCGAAGTGATCTACAACGGTCGCGTCGTTGCGACGCATGCGCTCGATACGGCGCGCACATCGGCCGACGTCGAAGGCACACTAAACCTCGATCAGAGCGGCTGGCTTGCGCTGCGCGCGTGGAACGAACACGCCGATCCTCACGTGCAGGATATCTATCCGTACGCGACGACGAGTCCCGTCTACGTCAAGCTGCGCGGCTCTGCGCCGAAGTATCCGGCCGACGCGAAATTCTTCGTGCGCTGGCTCGATCGCACGCTCGAATCAGCGTCGGCGCGCACCGATTACAACAGCGCGCGTGAAAAGACGGACACCCTCGAATATCTGCAGTCCGCTCGGGCCAAATTCGCGGCGATGCAGTGAGCCATTCGCCGAGACAAAAAAGACTGCTACGATGAAGGCTTGAACAGGAAACAACTGAACTGTGAGCCAGCCATGAGCACAACCACACCGCTGCGGTATACCAATACACGTCCTGAAGTTCACGCCGAGCAGGCGCGCACGCTACCGGCGCAGTACTACACGGATCCGGCGCTGTTCCAGCGCGAGATGCGCGCCGTCCACTACGACATGTGGCTGCACGCCGGACGCACCGAGCAGGTGCCGGAAACCGGCAGCTATTTCCTGGTGCAGTTCGCCGGCGTCAACGTCGTCGTGCTGCGCAATGAGAACGCAGAGATCACTGCGTTCCACAATACCTGCCGGCATCGCGGCACGTTGTTGTGCAAGGAACACGAGGGCCGCCTGCCGGGCAAGATTCGGTGCGCCTACCATGCCTGGACTTACGCGCTCGACGGTAGGCTGATCAGCGCCCCGAACATGGAGAAGGTGCAGGGTTTCGATCGCGCCGATTATCCGCTCAATACGGTCACGACCGCCGTGTGGGACGGACACATTTTCATCAATCTGTCAAAACAGCCGCAGCCGTTCCACGAGTATCTGGCCGGGCTCGACCGCAAGTTCACACCATGGGGCATGGAGAAGCTCGTGCGCGTGGAGCGCAAGGTCTATCACCTGCAGGCGAACTGGAAACTCGTGATCCAGAATTATTCCGAGTGCCTGCATTGCCCGATCGCGCATCCGCTGCTCAACAAGCATTCGCACTACATGAGCGGCGACAACGACCCGCCGCAGCCGACCTATCTGGGCGGGCGCATGGATCTGCGCGACGGCGTCAAGACGCTGTCGATGGACGGCCAGACCAATCGCGCGCCGCTGCCGGGATTGTCGGCGCAGGACCAGCGCCACGTCTATTATTACTGCTTGCTGCCGCAGCTGCTGCTCAACCTCCATCCGGACTATATGCTGACGTTTCAGCTGTGGCCGATGGCCGTCGACCGCACCGACATCGTCTGTGAATGGGCATTCCATCCCGACGCGATCGCGAAAGCCGATTTCGATCCGCACGATGCGATCGACTTCTGGGACCTGACCAACAAGCAGGATTGGGAGCTGTCCGATCTGGCGCAGGCCGGTATCTCGACGCGCGGCTATCAGCCGGGCCCGTATTCGAACCGCGAGGAATTGCTGATGGCGCTCGATCGATTCGTGCTCGAGCGCTTGGCCAAGTTGGACGCGCGCGGGTGAGGTTGCTGCGCGATTTCGCATTCACGTTCGCGTCGTTATATGCCGGTGCCGCGTATGCCGGCGGTGTCGTCGTGCATGCGGGGCGCGTGATTGATATCGAGCACGATAGGGTGCTCGAGAACCAGGCCATATCCGTCGAGAACGGCAGAATCACCGGCATCGCCAAGTTCACGCCGGGCACCGATGCGAAGGTGATCGACTGGTCACAGTACACGGTTGTCCCCGGCCTGATCGATCTGCACACGCATCTGATCGGCGATCTGGATTCCTCGAATGTCGCCGCGCCGCTGATGAGCACTGCCGCGCGCGATACACTGCTTGGCGTAAGGCACGCGCGCGATACCGTGCGCGCCGGGTTCACGACTGTGCGTGATGTCGGCGCGTATCGAGCATTTACCGACGTGGCGCTGCGCGACGCCATCAGCGACGGCACCGTCGAGGGGCCGCGCATGTTCGTTGCCGGCGCTTACGTAACGGTCAGCCGCGGCGGCGGCGAAGTCACCGGCGCATCGCAGGATGTCGTAGTTCCGGCGGAGATGCGCCGGGGCGTGGCCAACTCCGCCGACGAGGTGCGCCAGCGCGTGCGCGAGATCCTCGGTAACGGCGCCGATCTGATCAAGGTCATCGCAACCGGTGCGGTGTTGACGAGCGGCACTGAGCCGGGCGCTCCGGAATTTTCCGAAGCCGAGATTCGCGCCGCCGTCGAGGAAGCGAAATTGCGTGGCGTTTTCGTCGCTGCGCATGCGCATGGCGCCGAAGGCATCAAGCGCGCAGTGCGCGCGGGCGTACGTACGATCGAACACGCCTCGTATCTGGACGACGAAGGCATCGCGCTGATGAAGCAGCACGGCACCTGGCTCGTAGCCGACATTTACAACGGCGACTACATCGATGCAGTGGGCCACCGCGAACATTGGCCCGCGGAAATCCTGCGCAAGAACACCGAAACGACGCAGACGCAACGCGACGGATTCGCCAAGGCCGTGAAAGCCGGTGTCAACATCGCGTTTGGCACCGATGCCGGCGTCTACCCGCATGGCGACAATGCGCGACAGTTCGCTTACATGGTGAAATACGGAATGCGGCCGATGCAGGCGATCCGCGCGGCGACGCTCGACGCAGCACGTGCGCTCGGTCACGAAACCGAATTCGGCTCGATCTCGGCAGGCAAGTCGGCCGACATGATCGCCGTCACGGGCGACCCGCTCGCCGACATTCGCGTGCTCGAGCACGTCAAGGCGGTGATCAAGCAGGGCACGCAAATCTGCGGGACCGATGCGACCCAATGCCACGAGGTTTTTCCGTGACGGTTGCGCCGCGCGAACATCAACTCGGCTTCTGGATGTGCACGGCGCTCGTCGTCGGCAACATGATCGGCGCGAGTGTATTTCTGATACCGGCTTCTCTGGCGCCATATGGCCTGAACAGCGTCATTGCTTGGCTCGTGACGGCGACTGGCGCGCTGTTCATCGCTGCGGTGTGCGCGGCGCTAGGTCGCATCTTCCCGACCGCGTGCGGCGCCTATGACTATTCGCGTATCGCGTTTGGCGATCTGGCCGGGTTCGTTGTCGCCTGGGGCTATTGGATTTCGATCTGGGTCAGCAATGCGGCCATCGCGACCGGCTCGGTCAGTTACCTGAGCGATTTTTTCCCGGCGATCGCCACGCAGCCCACTTCCGCGTTCGTCACGATTGCGGTGATCTGGGTGCTCACCGGCGTCAACATCTACGGTACGCGTGCGGCGGGTTCGCTGCAGATGGTGACGACGGTTTTGAAGATCGTGCCACTCGTCGCCATCGGCGGCCTTGGGGTGTTCCTGTTCGTCGGCGGCGATCCGGTCCTGACGCAGTCGCTGCAGGCACCCGTGCACTTTGGCATCGATGCGATCACGGCAGCGGCGACGCTGACGCTGTTCTCGTTCCTCGGCCTGGAATCGGCGACGATTCCGGCCGGCAAGGTCGTCGATCCGGAGCGCACGATTCCGCGCGCGACGATTATCGGCACGCTCTTCACGGCGGTGATCTACGTGCTGGCCTGCACCAGCGTGCTGCTGCTGCTGCCGGCGGCAGTCGTCGCGCAATCGCACGCGCCGTTTGCCGACGTCGCGCGCATGTTCTGGGGCGAGCAGGCGGCCCAATGGATCGCCGTGTTCGCGGTGATCTCGGCGGTCGGCGCGTTGAACGGCTGGATCCTGCTGCAGGGCGAACTGCCGTTCCACATGGCGCGGCAAGGCACGTTTCCAGCGATCTTCGCGCGCGAAACGCGACGCCATACGCCCGCGGTTTCGTTGTGCATCGGCAGCGCGCTGACCAGCATCCTGTTGTTGATGAATTCGGCGCGCTCGATGGTCGAACTGTTCAGCTTCATGGTTCTGCTCGGCACCGCGGCGTGTCTGATCATGTATTTGATGTCCGCGCTAGCCGTGCTGACGCTGTTGCGTCGCGGCGAGTTGCCGGTATCCGGCGCGCGAGCGCGTTCCCTCGCTGTCATCGCGATCGTCGCGACCTTGTATTCGCTGTGGGCGATTTATGGCGCTGGGCTAAGCACCGACGCCAAAGCGTGCGGCGGAGACCTGGTGTGCTGGATGCCGTGGCTGTCGAATCCGGCTATTCTCGGCATCTTGCTGACGCTTTCGGGTGTACCGGTGTTTTACTTGATGCCACGCGCAGCCGCCAAGACGGCTGCGGCGGCATAAGACGAAGAAAAGCTGGGGAATTTGCAATCCATGCTCGAACTCAAACGCACTCCGTTTCACGAGCGCACTTCGCGCCTGTCGCTGCCGCAGAACTGGCGGCGCTGGGCCGGTTATATCGTCGTCGGTTCGTACGATCTCGTGCTCGACCGCGAGTACTGGGCGATCCGCGACGCCGCCGCGCTGATCGATATCACGCCGCTGATGAAATACATCATCGAAGGGCCCGACGCGGCCAAGCTGCTGCATCGCATGACGCCGCGCGACGTGCTCAAGATGGCGGTTGGGCAGGTGTTCTACACGGGCTGGTGCGATGACGACGGCAAGATGCTCGACGACGGCACAATCTCGCGCCTGTCCGAAACGAAATTCCGCCTGACCTCGGCGGAGCCATCGCTGCGCTGGCTGTCGATGAACGCGGTCGGCATGGACGTGACGGTCACCGAGGTCACCGACCAAGTCGGCGCACTGAGCCTGCAGGGTCCGAAATCGCGCACGATCCTCAATCGCTGTTGCTCAAAGTCGCTCGACAAGCTCAAGTTTTTCCGGCTCATGGAAACGAAACTTGCTGGCGTGCCCGTGACAATCTCGCGCACCGGATATACCGGCGACCTCGGTTACGAAATCTGGATGCCGGCCGAGAAGGCGTTGACGGTTTGGGATGCGCTGATGGAAGCGGGCAAGGACTATGGCATCGTGCCATGCGGCATTCTTGCGATGGACATGGCGCGCGTTGAAGCGGGCCTGTTCATGATCGACGTCGATTACACGGCCACGAATCACGCGTGGATCGCGGGGCAGAAATCCACGCCGTTCGAGATGGGTCTCGGCTGGACGGTCGCGCTCGACAAGCCCGGTTATTTCGTAGGGCGACGCGCACTCGAGCGCGAACACAAGCAAGGCTCGGCCTGGAAGCTCGTCGGCCTGGAAATCGACTGGCAAGGACTCGAACAGTTGTACGCAAGCGTCGGCCTGCCTCCGCAGATTCCGGGCATGGCGATGCGCGGGAGCCTGCCGGTGATGTACGAAGGCGAGCAAGTCGGCTATGCCTCAACGAGCACGTGGTCGCCGGTGCTGAAAAAATACATCGCGCTGGCGCATGTGCAGCGGCCGTATTTCGAACCCGGCACGCGCCTGCATATGGAAGTTACCGTCGAGCACCATCGTCTGCACGCGCCGGGGACGGTCGTGAAGCTGCCGTTCTACGAACCCGAGTGGAAAAAGAAGTAATGGCTGCCAATCAATACGACGCGATCGTCATCGGCGCGGGCCACAACGGCCTGATTGCGGCGTCTTATCTTGCGCGCGCCGGCAAGAAGGTCGTGATTCTGGAGCGCCGCGAAATCGTCGGTGGTGCCGCGATGACCGAGGAGATTTTTCCCGGCTATCGCTTCACGGAATTTTCTTATGTCGTGAGTCTGTTGCGGCCGGAGATCATCCGCGATCTGGAGTTGCCGAAGCACGGCTTGAAGATCCTGCCGTTGCCGAGCACGGTCACACCGATGGACAACGGCGATTATCTCGGCAGCTGGGACGATCATGACCTGACGCGTCAGGAGGTTTACCGCCACTCGCCGAAGGACGCGGAAGCGTATGACGAGTATTCGCGCGTGATGGCGCGCGCCGCGAAGGCGATCAAGCCGATCATCTCGATGGTGCCACCCGACCCGTCGTCTTTGAGTCCGCGCGATCTGCTCGGCATGCTGAAAATTGGCAAGTACGCACGCTCGTTGAGCGAAAAAGAGCTTTACCGCATCGCCAAACTCGTGACGCAGTCCTCCGCCGATCTGCTCGACGAGTGGTTCGAATTCGATCCGCTCAAAGGCACGAAATCTGCGAGCGGCATCATCGGCACGTTCCTCGGCCCGCGATCGCCGGGCACGGCGTACGTGTTGTTGCATCACTACATGGGCGAGATCGACGGCGCATTCCGCGCCTGGGGTTTCGCCAAGAACGGCACCGGCGGCGTCTCGGCCGCGATCGCCAGTTCCGCGCGCGCACTTGGGGTCGAAATCCGCACGAATGCAGCGGTCGAAAAAGTCATCGTCAAAGGCGGCCGCGCGGCCGGCGTGGCGCTGCAGAACGGTGACGAGCTGCGCGCGAAGATCGTGTTGTCCGCGGCCGATCCCAAACGCACGTTCCTGCAATTCGTCGAGTCGAAGCACCTGCCCGACGACTTCACACAAGCAATCCGCAGTTTCCGCGTGCGCGGCTCGTCGGGCAAGGTCAATATCGCGCTGAACGCACTGCCCGATTTCACCTGCCTGCCCGGCGAAGGCGCGCTGCATCGCGGCGCGATCTCGATCAGCCCGAGCATGGACTATATCGAGCGCGCGTACGATGAAGCGAAATACGGACAATTTGCGAAGAACCCGTACATCGACATGATCATCCCGTCGATGATCGATCGCGATATGGCGCCGCCAGGCCATCACGTGATGTCGTGCTTCGTGCAATACGCACCCTACGATATCGAAGGTGGCTGGGACGATGCGAAGCGCGATGCGTTCGGCGAGACAGTAATCTCGACGATCGAGAAATACGCGCCGAACATCCGCCAGTGCATCGTCGGCAAGCAGGTCATCACGCCGAAGGACATCGAGCGCATTGCCGGCATCACCGGCGGCAATATCTTCCACGGCGAGTTGCTGCTGCATCAGCTGTTCTTTTTCCGTCCCGCGCCGCAGTGGGCCGATTTCCGCACGCCGCTGCCGGGCTATTACTTCGGGGCGGCCGGCGCTCATCCGGGCGGTGGCGTGATGGGCGCGGCCGGCAAGCTGGCGGCCGAGGCCGTGTTGAAGGATCAAGAATAATGGCCGCCTACGACGTCATCATCATCGGCGCCGGTCATAACGGGCTCGTCGCGGCGAACTATCTGGCCAAGGCCGGCAAGAAAGTGCTCGTGCTCGAGCGGCGCGAAATCGCGGGCGGTCAGCTCGTCAGCGAATCATTCGGCGACGGTTGCGTCGTCGATAGTTTGCACGCGAGCGCACAGTTGCGCCCGGACATCGTCAAGGCACTCGATTTGCGCATCGAGACGCCGACGACCGTGCGGCCCGCGTATGTGTCGCTGCTCGGAGACGGCAAGCGATTGCAACTCGATGCCGATCCGATGCGCGCAGCTGACGCGATCCGCCCATTCTCGGCGCGCGATGCCGAGCGCTGGCCGGAGTTTGTCGTGTTCATGCATCGCGCAACGGCGTTTCTCGATGCGGCGTATCGCACGCCGATGCCGCGTCTGCCGAACTTCGCGCCGATCAGCGAAGGCCTGCCGCTTGCCGGTTTGTTGTGGAAACTGCGCCGCCTCGGCGGCCGCGACATGTTCCGCGTCGTGCGCGCGATGTCGATGTCGGCCGAGGAATTGACCAGCGACTGGTTCGAATCCGATGCGCTGCGCGCTGCGGTGGCGGCGCTTGCCATCCATGGCGTCACCCTCGGTTCGATGTCGGCCGGCACCGGGTTCACGCTGATGCACAACTGGCTCAATCGCGGCGGTCTCGCGCACCAGCCAACCGTCGGTGGTGTCGGCAAGATCGCGACTGCGCTGGTCGATGCGTTGAAGGCGCGCGGCGGCGAGGTGCGCACATCCGCCGATGTGCAGCAAATCATCGTTGACCGCCAGCGCGCAACCGGCGTGCGGTTGGCCAATGGCGAGGAAATTTCAGCGAACAGCGTGATCTCCGCGACCGATCCGCGCCACACGTTCCTCAAGCTCGTCGGCGCCTCTGAACTGCCGCCGGAGTTCGTCTGGCAGGCGCAGTCGATCAAGCTGCGTGGCAGCGTTGCGAAGGTACATGTCGAGACCGATGGCCGCCACGGCTTGCCGGTTGGCACGCTCGCAGTCGCGCCGTCGATCAAGTATCTCGAACGCGCCTATGACGCGGCGAAATATGGCGAGGTTTCGCCAGCGCCATATCTGGAAGTCACGACGAACGGCAATATCATCTCGATCCACTTCCAGTTCGCGCCGTATGCCCTGCGTAACGGCGATTGGAGTTCGGCCGGCGCAACCGTGCAGCAGCGCGCGATCGACACGCTTGATGCGCATTGCCCGGGATTCAAGGCGTCGGTCAAGCGCGCCAAGACGATCACGCCGCACGATCTGGAATCGGAATACGGACTGAGCGAAGGCGATCTCAACCACGGTCAATTGATCCTGGACCAGATATTCTTCATGCGTCCGCTGCCCGGCTGGTCGAACCACAAGACGCCGATCGACGGCCTGTATCTATGCGGCGGCGGTGTGCATGGTGGCGGCGGCATCAGTGGCGCGAGCGGGCGCAACGCGGCGAAGATTGCCTTGCAGGCCAGGCGCGTCGTCGGTTCCGGCTGACCGCCGGTTCTTGTCGGAACCTGTCTGTTGGCATAACGCGGTGCGTGTACGGTTCCCGCAATGGCAATTGTCGGGCGTATGCTGCATTGCCGCCCCGCATTGGCCGCAACTTGGCGTTGCCGCCGGAAAGTCGCTGGAAGGCCGGATTTGCCTAGGCATTCCGCACGCTCATGCAGCACAGGAGTCCGCGATGAGCAGAACGCAGGAGCAGATTTCCGCATTGCAGCGGAATAACGATGAATTGGAGGCAATCGCCGACGACTCGGCGTTGCTGGCGGCGATCGTCGAGTCGTCGGACGACGCGATCGTCAGCAAGACTCTGGACGGTAGTATCCGTTCCTGGAATGCTGCGGCCGAGCGCATCTTCGGCTACACCGCCGCTGAAGCGGTCGGCAAGTCGATCACCCTGATCATTCCGCCGGAACTTCGGGACGAGGAGCGCGGGATACTCGACAGGCTGCGGCATGGCGAGCGCATCGAACACTTCGAAACCGTGCGCGTCGCCAAGGATGGAAGGCGCCTGCAGATCTCGTTGACCGTTTCGCCGGTGCGCAACGCAAGTGGGAAAATCGTCGCGGCTTCGAAAATTGCGCGCGACATTTCCAAATCGAAAAGCGCGGAGCAGGCGCTGCGCCAGAGCGAAGAAGCGCTGCGCGAAGCGAGCCGGCGCAAGGATGAGTTCCTGGCGACGCTGGCGCACGAGCTGCGCAATCCGCTGGCGCCGATCCGCTATGCCGTGGCGGCAATGCGCAAACCCGGCATGTCGGCGCAGAAGCGCGAGCAGGCGCAGGACATCATCGAGCGGCAGCTGGAACACATGAGCCGGTTGCTCGACGACTTGCTCGACGTGTCGCGCGTCGTGCACAACACGCTCGTGCTCAAGAAGCGCCGTCTCGAGCTCGCTTCGGTGATCGGTTCCGCGATCGAAACCGCGCGCCCGATGCTGGATGCCAAGCATCATGTGGTTACGCTCGATTTGCCCAGGCAACCAGTGCGACTCGTTGCCGATCCGGTTCGTCTCGCACAGATATTTTCCAACCTGCTCGTCAATGCCGCAAAGTATACGGCGCCCGGCGGCCGCATCGAGCTACACGCGGTGCAGCACGGCGGTTTCGTCGTGGTGTCGGTTCGCGACAACGGCATCGGCATGTCGGATGAAACGATTCCGCAGTTGTTTACGATTTTTACGCGGGCCCGTTCCGTGTTCGAGCTTTCCGAGGATGGCCTCGGCATCGGGCTCGCGCTCGTACGCGGCCTGGTGGCACTGCATGGCGGCACCGTCGAAGCTCGCAGCGAAGGTATCGGCCGTGGCAGCGAGTTCATCGTCAGCCTGCCGGTGGCTGAGACCACGCCGGCCGCGACGCTCGGCGCGGTCGGAAGGGCCGGCAATGCGCCGGCGCGCTCGCCGCTGCGCATTTTGGTCGTCGACGACAACCGGGACGGCGCCGACAGCTGTACCGCATTGCTCGAGGCCTGCGGCTACTTGGTGGGCACGGCATATTCGGGCGGACAGGCACTGGAACTCGCCGGGGAATTCTGCCCGCGCGTGATTTTGCTGGACATTGGCATGCCGGTGCTCAACGGTTATGAAGTTGCACAAAAGATCCGGGCGCAGGCATGGGGACAGGACATTGTCCTTGTCGCCATGACCGGCTGGGGTCAGGAGGAGGACAAGCAGCGTGCGATGGCGGCTGGTTTCGATCATCACTTGATCAAGCCGATCAATCCCCAGGAACTGGAGGCATTGCTGCAGGGCATCGGCGCCGACTATTCTCCAGGCGAATAGCCAAGTTTCACAGTGCTTCCGGCGCACCCGCCGCATGTCATCTGATTTTCGCGAAGGCGTCACAAACGCCCGGCACTATCCCGATCTTCTTTTGCCCAGGGAGTGTCGTCGTGAAGAATTTGCGCCGTGCGGTGTGTGCCGCGCTGTATGTGATTCCCTTTGCCGCCTTCGCGTCGCCGAGCGGCGTATAGTCTCCCGTCAGGTATCTCAAAAAACCCGCGGCGACGCGGGTTTTTTGTTTCCCAGTAACCCGACTGGGGCTCGCGCTAACAAATAACTTCGGCCGATTTTCTGTCGGCGTAACACTCGTTCGGGCACCTTGAAGCCGCGATTACGGAACATCGCGGGGTGTTTTATGCAGTGCTCATGTTGCCACGTCGAAAGCCAGAATCTGCGCGAGTATGCGTTTTCTGTGGAAGTCGGCGCGAATCGCAAGACGATCGAATCTTTCCACCTCTGCGCGTTATGTCGGATGCTGTATGCCGTCAAGCCAACGCGCGTGCTCGAAAAGTGTAGGCGAGCGAGCGGCGCGGATGCGCCAATCGCGATCAGGGCTGGTCGCGCTGCGTAAATATTGGTTTGGATTTCTGAGAACGGTACTGGCTGCCGAATGGCAGGACTCGATCCGTTAACCTTTGAAACGTAAGCAAAAATCCAACCGCTTTTCTATCCCAAAGCCAACGGGTCTCTAGCAGAGTTGGCGATGCGGACCTGTAAATCATTACAGGGGAACTGTTCTTTCATAGCAGATTTCCCCCGTCCGCAATTCTGGCCATCCCCACGATCAAGCTGTGGCTGGTTCCGACGCTGATGCGCTGGCGGGTGATAAGAGGGTGCGCGGGCACAAGCCACAGTGATCGAGGACGCCTTTCGAGTTCGAACTTGCGGGCGCCAATGCATTGTCCGCAGCATTGCGTATGTTGACAGGTTCCATTCCCCCCGCTTGCTGCTATAGATGTCTCAAGGCGATGGGGCGGTGCCGGCTGTCCGTGGGCGCCGCTCGTTGAGCGACTTCGCAGCTAGGGGAGGCGGCTATGAAGTGCAGTGCCAGGTCAATCGGGGCGATTACATCGTTTTGCATGGTTTTGTGCTGTTCGCTTTCGGCAGCTCACAATCTTGAAACCGTCGGAACGCAATCGAATTGGCGTCCCGCGCGGCTGGCCCTCATGCCGGGTGAGCCATCTACGCTGAAACCTCGACCGGAAGGTCTGGGTCCGGTCGTCGAATCTGTCTTCGTGTTCAAGTATCAATGGCCGGTCGGCCAAGTGCTGCACGTGTGCTTTCTGGGCGGCGATGAAGCGATTCGGCAGCGCGTCATTGCCGCGGCCCAGCCGTGGTTCACGGCGGGCGCGAGCATTATGGTCGACGCAGGTACGCAGACGAGTCGCACCTGCGTATCTCACGACACCAGCGAGATACGTATCAGTTTCGATGAGCCGGGCTACTGGTCCTACATCGGCACGCAAAATCGCCAACAACTGATTGATCAGGGTCTGTCGACGCTGAATCTCGAAGCATTCGATTCACAACCTCCGGACGAGCCGCGTTTCAGCGGCATCGTTCTGCACGAGTTCGGTCACGCCATCGGTTTCCATCACGAACACCAAAGCCCCGGAAACGAGTGTGCAGACACTGTCGATTGGGGAAAGTTGATCACCTATTACCACGATCATTACGGTTGGGATGAAGCGAAGACTCGTTACAACCTCGAGCCGCTGGCGGCAGATCGCCGCGCCTACGATTGGTCCGCCTTTGATCCCGATTCAATCATGATTTACGCGTCCAACCGGCAATTTCTCGTGGAAGGCACGCCCGACGCCTGTATCTTTCACGACAACAACGCGCTTTCCAGTCAGGACAAGACGGGACTTTTGAAAGCGTATCCTGTGGTGGCGGACAACGCGCTGGAAAACAATGCGCGTGCAGCAATGATCGACGTGATTTTGAGGCGCGGCGTATTGGCGCAGGATGCATCGACGGTAAAGGCGCTCTCGACGCAACGCGACTTGCTGCAACGTGCCTACAAGCGAGCGGATGCGGCTCACCACTGAGCCGTATTCCGCGTTCAGCCAAGCCTTCTCCCAACTCCTAGGAGCGCAATCATGAGAATCGTTGCGTGCCTGTTCCTTGCGGTGCTCGTCGGATGCGCGCGAGCTCCAATCTTCTCCAGCCCGCTCGAAGGCCCCAACGATCCCTACATGGGTTCGGTAGATTCATTGACGAAATTACTGGATGGCAAGAGCGAGGCCTACGTTGTGTTCATTCATGGTGTTGGCGATCACTGTCCAGGCTACGCCGTAGCGCCGACTTTCGGTTGGCTCAATGAGAAAGCGATGGCGACGATGGGACTATCGGCGCTTGCTTCGCCTGTGGTCAATAACATTCCGGACAGCGAGTTTCTGCCGAACCACGATCCGGATCCGGCATCGCTGGTCTCATACACCAAGCGCGACTACGAATATCGGCCTGACGCAATGCCATCCGGCGCCATCAACGTGCATGCGATCGAGATCACCTGGTCGCAACTCACCCAATGGGTAAAGATGAACCAACTCGACTATGACCTGACACAGCCGGGCGATAAACCGCCGAGCCTCGCGCTCGGCTGCCCGTTCAGTCCATCGGCGCAATACAAGAAACCTCCTGCGCGACAAGCACTCAACCAGCTACTCAAGGAAAACACGCTCGATCGTTCACTCGTTGACGCGGTGATCTACGCGGGTGTCTACGGCAAAGCGATGCGCCGCGGCCTGGCGGAAGCGCTGTGTCGCGCCTTCGGCGGCGAAGTGAATGGCGGCGGTGCAATCTGCCGCTGGCCGAAGCCGGGCATGGACAAGGCTGCATACTTCTTCGTGACTCACAGCCTGGGAAGTCGCTTGCTCTATGACACGCTTGTCGGGCTGGAGGGGCACGATGTTGCCAACGGCGTGGAGACATTCTCGCGTCAGGAGCAAACCGACGCACAAGCTTTCCTCAACCAGTTGATTCTTCACACATCGTCGATATACATGATGGCCAATCAACTGCCCCTGCTGGGACTCGCGTACGAGGAAGGCCTTACGTCATCGGATCCTCCGCATCCGATGCTGCCGATGCTCAGAAGAGAGGCCGCACTGCAAGGCGTGGCAACTCCGCCGGCGGCATTCGCTGGCCGGTCCTCGGCACCGACGAGTCATCCGCAACCCAGCGTCAATGGATTCATTGCGCTGCGCGCACAACTGGCGAGGGATTCCGGACAGGCTTTCCCCAAGCTGACGGTCGTAGCGTTCAGCGATCCCAACGATCTGTTGAGCTGGAGCATTCCGAAGTGGTACCAGGACCCACCCGATGGTATCAAGCCATACGCGACGTTTACGAACGTCTACCTTCAGAACAGCACGCACTGGCTGGGCATCGCCGAAAATCCTGCCACTGCACATACTGGTTACTTCGTCAGCGACGACGTATGGCGCGTGATTCGATGTGGCGGCAGCAACGGGCATCTGGACGCCTGTCCCTAGGTACAAAGACAGCCGCCGACTTACCCGCGCTTTCGACCAACAAGTGACATTCCGTGAGCAGAAACGGATGGGCTGACGCACCGCACTTTTATGCGGTCTCTTCGGGCCTTGTTGGATTGCCTTGAACCGCTACCGAAGAACCATATCGATGTTGATGGCAGCGTGATGCGACCGGCGGGTTTTGCAGCAGTCTGCAGATTCCGGCGCAGCGCTGCGGAAATATTACTTGGTGCCCGGGAGAGGACTCGAACCTCCACGGTGTTACCCGCTAGTACCTGAAACTAGTGCGTCTACCAATTCCGCCACCCGGGCAAGGTGAGGGTCTGCGTTTTGCAGGGCCGCGAATAATACCGAGAGCGTGGCGTGCTGTCTACGCCGGGGCGCTGTTATGATCGGCAAGGAATAAACGAAACAAGGCAGGATCGCCGTGACGAAGAAAACCGCGCCCGGGGGCAAGCGCAGCAAGCCGCAGAGCAAGCGCCCGGCCTGGATGCCGGATCTGCCCACAAGTGCGCCTTCCAAGGGCGCGGCGCAACGCCAAAAGCCGCAACGGCCCGCCGCACCAGGCCGGTCGCCTTCACGCAGACAGGCGCAGGGTCATCTCGACCCGCATGCAAAGCGCGAAGCTGAGCGCTACGAACACCCGATTCCGAGCCGCGAGGCGATTCTCAAGTTCCTCGGCGATCGCGCGCAGCTGCTCACGGCGGAAGCCTTGGCGGCCGAACTCGGCTTGACCCAGCCGCGCGAATTCGAGGCACTGACCAAGCGTCTCGCAGCGATGTTGCGCGACGGCCAGCTGCTGCAGAACCGGCGCGACGGCTACGGTGTGGCGCAGAAGCTTGACCTGATTCCCGGAGTGATCATCGCCAACGCCGAAGGCTTCGGCTTCTTGCGGCCCGATGCGGGCGGCGACGATCTGTATCTTTCGCCGACGGAGATGCGCAAGGTGCTGCATGGCGACCGCGTGCTGGCCAGTGTCGTCGGCGTCGATCATCGTGGGCGCAAGCAGGGCGCCATCGTCGAAGTGCTCGAACGGCGCGCGTCGCGGCTGGTCTGGCGCATCGTCATGGACAATGGCGTCGTGCTCGTGGCTCCCGATGATCGCCGCTTGCATCAGGAAATCCTGATTCCGCCAGGTAAGGATAAAGGCGCGAGTTCGGGGCAGATTGTCGTTGCCGAGATCACGCAACCACCGACCGCACAACGCGGACCCATCGGCGAAGTCGTCAGCGTGCTCGGGGAGCGGCTCACGCCTTCGCTGATCGTGGAAATGGCGATCGCCAGCCACGGCCTGCCGCAAGAGTGGCCGGAACAGGCGCTGCGCGAGGCAGCGCAGGTCGAGCCCCAGGTAACGCAGGAGGAAATCGCCGGACGCGTGGACCTGCGCAAGCTGCCGCTGGTGACGATCGACGGCGAGGACGCGCGCGATTTCGATGACGCCGTATTCGCAGAACCGACCAAGGAAGGATTCCGGTTGATCGTGGCGATTGCCGACGTATCGCACTATGTCCGGCCCAGCTCGGCGCTCGATGATGAGGCGCAGAAACGGGCGACGTCGGTGTATTTTCCCGGTTTCGTCGTGCCGATGCTGCCGGAGACGCTTTCCAACGGCATCTGTTCGCTGAATCCGAAAGTCGAGCGCCTGTGCATGGTCTGCGACATGATCGTGGGCTACGACGGCGAGGTGACGCATTCGAAGTTCTACACCGCGGTGATGCGCTCGCACGCGCGCCTGACGTACACGCGCGTGTGGCAGGCGCTGGGCGAGGACAACGTCGATGCGCG
>Ga0163163_10001890_pt1 | contig 17718 bp, 12 predicted proteins | sample S65metaG_FD_119766 | JGI IMG/M metagenome (GOLD analysis project Ga0163163, IMG submission 119766) | Switchgrass rhizosphere microbial communities from Kellogg Biological Station, Michigan, USA - S6-5 metaG | ecosystem: Host-associated > Plants > Roots > Rhizosphere > Soil | place: USA... | reverse complement strand
CTACCAGTCGGGCCAGTTCCAGTTTACAGCCCGTCCGATCCAGGGCGTCAGTATCCAGGGTACATACAGCTTCAGCAAGACCATGGCCCTGCCGGGCAACGGTTTCACCGATCCCCTCAATCCGCAATTAGATTACGGTGTGTCCAATACCAGCGTTGGACAGGAGTTCCGTTCCAATGGGACATTCGAACTTCCAATCGGCCCGAACAAACTGCTGTTTGGAAACAGCAGCGGTTGGCTTGCCCGCGCCATTGAAAAATGGCAGACCAGCTTCATCTATACGCTGCCTACAGGGTCTTTAACCTCGCTTGTCGGTAGTGGCAATATGCTGTATGCCAACCCACGTCCGGACGTCGTTGGACCATGGGACAATCCCCGCGGAGACGTGACGTGGCAGGGTAACACCGGGAGTTACTTCGGATCCCCTTCTCCTTATGAATCTTTCAAGGATCCTCAGTGCACCAACGGAGCGGTTGCTACGACTCCGGACGGCAATAATTTCACCTTGAGCCCGGCTACAGGTACCTCGAGTTGCACCTTGACGGGGTTGGGACAAATCGTTCCCGTAGGTACGCCGGGTTCTATCGTCAATGCGGACGGCAAATCCGTGCTGCCGATTCTTCAGAATCCGAGGCCGGGTCACAAGGGCAACCTGTCGAGCAATACGATGCATGTGCCATCGCATTGGACACTGGATGCGAACGTGAGCAAGCAGTTCCGCATTACGGAGTCCAAGTCGTTTCAAATCCGGGTCGATACAATCAACGTGATGAATCATCCGACGCCTGGAAGCCCGACAGGTCTCGGTACCAACAGTCTGACTGACACTTTTGGCCAGATCACGGCTAAGAATGCTACCGCAGGTTGGACCGGCCGTCAGTTCCAGGGTCAGCTTCGGTTCACGTTCTGACTAGCTGAACCACGCGCGGCCTTCCCTCCTCTTGCTAAGGGAGGCCGCGATGGAAATTGGGAAATCGAAAAATTCGAAAGCGCACGATCTCCAAATTTCCAATCCGAAATTTAAAAATGGACGATCCGCGGGGACCTCGTCCTACGGATCGTCCATTTTTAAATTTCGGATTGGAAATTTGGAGATCGTGCGCTTTCGAATTTTTCGATTTCCCAATTCCCTGTCCTCCCTCCCCCAACTTTCAATGTGAACTATTTCCTTGCGGGTCCGTATTCAGTTGGTTGAAAGTCTTTGACTAAAATGAAACTGCATCTGCTGGCGATGATCCTGATTGCGAGTGCTATTCAGGTCCCCCAGCCCGCACGTGGGACGATTGAGGGACGTGTCTTGAAAGCAGGGACGGGGGAGCCGATCGCGAATACTCCTGTCACTCTCATTTCGTCTGCAGGACTTTCCGACACCGCACTGGCGGGGCTGCTGGATCAGATGTCCCAATTGGTGACCGCGGGATTGCAGGGTCAGGGCGGTGGCGGTTCGCAGGACCTGACGATTCGGCAGGTGACGAACCTGATGCAAAGTGTGGGACCGAATGTCAGTACACAGGCGTCCATGCTGACAGATCGTGCGGGTCACTTCGTGTTCTCCGATCTCCCACCGGGGCGATACACAGTCTGGGTTCAACGCTTCAATTACTTTGGGCCGCTGCAGAATGGATTTCTCAGCTCAACAGCGTCCACAACGATTTCTCTGGACGCGCCGGATGGCGGCGGCTTTGGAGCAGGTATGGTTTTGTATCTCACGCAGGGGTTGGCCATCACCGGCCGCGTGCTGGACCCTCTCGGTCAACCGGCCATCGGCATGGCCATTACCGCTTACCGATCCACGTATAACGAAGGCAAGCCAATGTGGACACCGGTCCTGTCGCGGCCGATAGATGATCGAGGTGAGTATCGTTTGTCTCCCCTGCCTCCGGGAGATTACTACGTTGGAGTCACTCCCCCGCCGAACCTCGTGGCGCCTGCCGTACAAAATCCTCCCGTCCGAACGTTTTTCCCTGGTGTGACCGATACGTCACTGGCTACCCTGCTGACACTGAAAAGTGGCGATGTACCTCGTGTCGACTTTTCAATTCGAACCGCGCCCGCTGCGTTTTTCAAGATTACGGGATTCGCCGTGAATCCCGTGCCTTCGCGGCCGGCGGCGGGAGCGATCGATAACGGATTCAGTTCGTTTATCCTCATTCCCGTCGAGTCGAACATCAACGAGCCGAACACCTTTGTAAATGCAATTTCCGCGGAAAATCGTGCGGGCGGAGAGTTTGAAATTCGAAATGTCAGGCCGGGGATTTACGAACTCTATCCCGTAGTCCCAAACTCCTCGTTTCCCTCCGGACGGACCATCGTGGATGTCCGGAGTGCAGACGTTCCTGGCATACGCGTTTCGGTAAATCCGACGGTCATCATGCAGGGGAAAGTCGTAGTCGCTGACGGAATTCCACAAAAACCCGTCAACCTCGAAACGGTTCGCGTTGTCTTGCTTCCATGGATTGCGCCTTCAGTTTTCCGGAGCAGCATTTCATTACCCATTGATGATGGGCGATTCGAGGTGAGAGGACCAGCAGGCGCTCTGATCAACCTGCAGGTCGATGGCCTGCCGGACACGGCATACGTTGCCGATGTTCGCGTGGGAGCGAACAGCTTTCCCAGCGGAGGTTTCGGATTGTCCTCGTCCGAACAGATTCAAGTGATCATCGATGCGGCGACAGGTGCGACGTTTGACGCGACAGTCCGGGCAGGAGATGGAAGTCCGGCACCGCGAACTCGCATCGTGCTCGTCCCAACCGAGGATCAACGCCAGAATCCGTCGCGCTATAAAGTTGGAACGACAGACAATACCGGCCACTCGATTCTGCGCGGAATCGCTCCGGGCTCTTACACGGCCTTTGCCTGGGAAAGCATTCCGGACACGGCCTGGCTCAATAAGGAATTTCTTTCGAAATATCAGGATCTCGGAATACCCGTGACGCTGTTGCCAGGCGCGCAAATAAAACTGCAGTTGAAATCGATTCCATTTGATTCCGAACAACGTTAACTCATGACGAACACGCGGAGAACACAATGCTGAAAGCCATGCTGGCAACCTTGATTCTTGTTTTCGGAATTCCTCAAGGCGCGCCGCCAAATCCGCCGGGTGCGATTGAAGGCCGCGTCGTGCGCACTTCCACTTCGGAACCTGTTTCGGGAGTTCAGATTGTTCTGGTTCCTCCTTCCCTCCCTGCCGGCACGCCGCTGGCAGGTCCGGCCACGCAGCCCGCACCGCAAGTTCCCACGGAAATCCGGCTGGTCGGAACGCCGAATGGCACTGGAGTTATGGTCAACGGTTCGGTGATCGCACAAATTCCCCAGGGAGTGAACATCAACAACCAGCTCATTGAAGATCTCGTAAACAAATCCTTGGGTGTTCAACAAATCACAACTGTAACCGACAGCGATGGGAAATTTGCGTTCCGGAATTTGTCGCCGGGAAGCTACTCGTTTCGCGCGCAACGCCAGGGATACTTCGGTCCGATGACACCACAAGGTACGTACGCTCCCAATGTCACAAAAACCGTAACTGTGGAGTCGGACAAGACTGCCCAGGTCGACGTCGGCATGGTTCAAGGCGGGGTGCTTCGCGGACTGGTCAGCGATCCAGACGGTCAGCCGGCCGCAAACTATGCTGTCGTCACCGCACGGCCGGGTTATGTCAACGGGCGATATATCGCTCTGCTTACCGGAGCGATGAACGCCGATGACCGCGGCGAGTATCGCTGGCCAAACTTTGCTCCCGGTGAGTACTTCGTCGGCGTCGGGCCTCGCGCGCCCGGCCCTATTGCCAATGTTCAGGACTCGTGGGCGCGAGTTTTTTTCCCAGGCGTCCTTGATCCGAATCAGGCGCGGACTGTTACGATCCCGGAAGGCGGAGAAGTCACCGTGAGTCTTGGCGCTCAGTTGAAGCCATGGGGCTCCTACAAGATTTCGGGCATGGCGTACAACCCGCTTCCAAATCTCGCACCGGACCCGGCAACGGGTATTGTCAGCCATGCCGCAACGGCACTTATCCTCATGCCTCTGGATCTGACGCTCCTGGACAATCCACCAGCTACCCTGTGGACGGGTCTCGTCGCGACCAACACGAAGCCCGATGGGCAATTCATTCTCACCAACGTCGATCCCGGACGCTACGAGCTTTATGCATTGGCTGTGGATGCGCAAAATCGCCGCGTGTGGACGGGCCATACACACATCGAAATTCGAGACAAGGATCTTAGCGACGTAACTATCACCGTCAGTCCCGGCGTCACGCTTCGTGGTGAAATGATCTTCACCGGTCCAGGGGCCGCCACCGTACATCCGGAAACGTCGAGAATCCAATTGCAGACGCTGAGCACATTGCCACCTCAGGTCGCGAGCGCGATCGGTGCTGTTGCCGTCGATGAGATGGGAAAATTCCAAATCGCCAATCTGTCTGAAGGGCGTTTTCGCATGAACGTCCTGACACCGCCGGGAGCCTACGTGGCGTCCATACAGCAGGGCGGCACCAACGTCTATGATGACGGATTCAATATCGATAAGTTGAATGCGGATGTCCCGATTCGAATCGAAATCAATCTGGCGGGCGAAACTGTCGAAGGAAATGTCCAGACGGCTCAAAAGAAAGACGCCGCCAATGCGATGGTCGTTCTTGTGCCGCCACTGAATCGACGAAACAATCCGGCACTCTACAAAACGGCAACAACCGACGACAAAGGACACTTCACCATCCGTGGTGTTGCCCCGGGACTCTACACCGCTCTCGCCTGGGAATCTGTTCTTCCGGGTGCCTATCAAAATGCCGAGTTTCTCGACAAGTATCAGTCGCGTGGCCGCGCTATTAATGTGCAGGCTGGAATCCGCAGCGAAACGCAATTGGATTTGATTCAAGGGAATTGACCCCAGCCCTGGCGGCGAAAGGTCGAGGAATATCGTGAAATCGTCCGATTTCAAGATTCTTTTTGAGGAAGGTTGCACCTGGCCTGTGGCCAGGATCATCCCGCCTGCGACGCAGGCGGGATGATTCGCGGTGTTTGAAGAGATCCGGCTACGGAACGATCAGGGCGCGGCGGTCGACGGATGTCATCGTCCCCACCATGAGTTCCGATCCCTGGTTGTTGTCCTGGCAAACGTATTCGAAGAGTTCTTCGGTGGGTTGCAGGGTGATGGCATACGCATCCACCGTCCACTTGTCGGTATACGCGCCGGGATCGTCGATGATCAGCTCGTAGCGCATTTGAGTGAAGGACGTGCGTGTGAAGCGTTCAACCGTGTGCAATTGATTGGTGGAAACGAATCCGCCGCGAGCGTTATCGCTGCGATCGATCCAGAATTTCTCGCTGTACCCCACCGTGTCGACCACAAAGGTGTCGCCTTCCCAGGTTCCGGTTGAATGGCCGTAAGCCTCCGGGCTCAGATCTTTGGGATGTGGGCGACCATCCGTATAAATGGTCCTGAAAGTGTGCGGGCCACCGACGTCAAAAATATAAACTCGCTTCAATTCCGGCATTTCGACAATATCGACACCGTAAGGAGTGACGAACTGACGTGCGGCTCCTGAAGGATGGCATCGCGTATGGGGCTCCAATTGATCTTTGACGCGCTGAGCGGCCAATGCCTTGGCCCACGGCTGGTATGGAGGGTTCGTCGCCGAAATGCTGAACGCTCCGTGCCACAAACCTTTTTGATCTCCGGGACCGGGGTTCAGCATAATCCGTCCGTCCGGCCATCGAGGTGCCGGTGCCGCAGGAGCTGCTGCGCCGCCGCCTCTGCCACCGCCGCCACGCTGACCACCTCCACCACCGCCGCCACGCTGACCGCCTCCACCCTGGGCACCACCTTGAGCACCTGCAGCCGGCGCCGCTTGAGGGGCGGGGGCGGCTTGTCCGAAGGTTAAAGTCCATCCGGTAGAGATCATCACCGCGATCAATGCAACGCCAGATAATCGAGCTTTCATCAAGTCCACTCCTCCGATAAGAATTCGCGTTACGTATAATAGTCCAAAAACACTCCGTCTTCCCCGATATTAGATCGTATTCCCGCGAACACACACTTCCGCCCCTGCCGTTCGAGCGATACAATGCGCGGAAATTATGCATCGGAACGGAAACGCATGACTCATTGGCGGCAATGGATTTCCCGTCCTCAGAACGTGTGGCTGCGCAAGGCCATTTTTCAGGTTCATCTCTGGTGCGGAATCGGTGTTGGCCTGTACATCCTCGTGGTCAGCACGACCGGTAGCATTGTCGTTTACAGCAATGAGCTCTACCGGGCGGCAACGCCCAAACCGGTCACGGTAGCCCAAACCGGGCCACGACTCACCAATGAACAATTGAAGGCGGCCGCAGCTCGCGCCTACCCCGGATACCCGGTGATCAACATTGGCAGTGGAGAAAAGTCCGATCAAGCCGTCAATGTTTTCCTCGATGGCAAATTGGGCCAGAAGAATCGATTGTTCAATCCATACACCGGAGAAGATCTCGGATCCTCGGTGCCCCTCAGCATATTGTTCGTTTCCAAACTCCTCGAGTTGCATGATGACCTGCTTGGCGGGAGCACGGGACGGAGAATTAATGGGATCGGCGCCGCCCTGTTGATCCTCCTGGCGATCACGGGAATTGTCGTCTGGTGGCCGGGAATTCAAAGCTGGCGACGAAGCCTGACGGTTCACAGAAATGTCGGATGGAAGCGGTTCACTTGGGATCTACATAGCATGATGGGCTTCTGGACGCTGGGCTTCATCGTGCTCTTTGGTCTAAGCGGAATTTACCTCGGCAATGCCCAGTACATTCAGGATCTCGCCGACAGGCTCGATCCTCCCACCGTCACATACGCGGGAGATCGTTTTGTGGATCAAGCGATCTACTGGCTCGCCTATTTGCACTTCGGCCGAATCAACGGAATCGGAATACCCTGCCACGGTCCCGGTTTATGCGATCAGGCGACAAAGTTGGTCTGGGCTCTCTTCGGGCTGGCGCCGGCCGCAATGTTCCTAACCGGAACGATCATGTGGTGGAATCGCGTTGTTCGAAAAAAATTCAGGCGAACGCGGCGTTAACTATTTGCCGGCGCTGTGAATCGTTCCGGTCGGGCCCTCTGGCGAACACTTGAACGGTTCGATCTTCAGATCAGACGCTGAATATTCCATGGTCGCGCGCGGAAATGGTTGTTTGAAAAACTCCGGGTCTGTCATATCGACTTCAACCACAAGACGCTGACGCGCGGCGTCGAGGTGCAATCGCTCAACGCTGGTCAGCGCCGCCGAGTGCAGCAAGCCCTTCGTGGGCTGTCCAGGTTGTTCGACATACTGATTCAGCACTCCCGCGGAATAGTTTCCGGTTTCGATGACAAGCGTTTCGCCGTCCCAGTGACCGATGGAATGTCCCAGCGAACTGCGCTTGCCGTCATTCGGATGAGTCTTCATGTTCATGTGAATGATGCGCCGCACGTCCATCCATTCATGATGCAGCACGACGTCGTTACCATCTTTGAGGATTTCCAGCGGCGTGCTCGGCGCGCCCCATACGCGGCGTATCGCAACCGGATCACATCGGAACACCGGGTCGTCCTTGAATGGATCGTAGCCCGCGACGGCCTTCTCGCCCGCCGGCGTCAGGAACTGGATCATCGGCTGCGGACCGCTGGTGCTCCGATTCGGATTCGGCGCAAGCAGCCACGCGCCAAAGATATCCTTGCGGTGCGCGACAGCAACCGGCTGCGGCGCTCCGCCCGAACCCGCCGGTCCGTTCACGTTCAGGACTCGCCCATCCGCTAACTCGACCGTCTCGAAAAAGCACATGTACGGGCTTTGCCGGGATTGAGAGCCTGTGATCGTGACCTTTGTCCCTGCCTTGAAGAGCTGCGGCGTGATGCCAATGCGACTGAGCTGCGTGACACCGTGGGATTCGCAGACATACTCCCGAGTCCTGCCATTCTCATCGACCGCATTGACGTGAAGGTAGCTGTGCGGATTTCGAGATTCGTACTCCTTGACCGTGCCGGAAATCGTCACCTTCTTATTCGCATCGAAGTATGGCGCAAAGCTATGATGCGCCTCTGTCCGGGCAACGCTGATAACGAAGCAGGCAGTGATGGTGCAAATCGCAGTTTTCGAAAGCATGACACCTCCTGTGGAACACCGAGAGTATATCCACATCGAGGCTATGCTTTCCAAATTGCAAAATGTTTTTGGCGAATCCCTCGCCCGAAGGGAGAAGGTGGTGCGAAGCACCGGGTGAGGGGTACCAAACGAAACTATTTTTCGTGTGGTACCCCTCACCCGGCCCTTCGGGCCACCTTCTCCAATCCGAGATTGATTCAGGGCGTGGTAGCCGGCACGAGTTTGCGCGACTGGATACGCCATTGTCCGGCGCCGATCTTTTCGTAGACGTCATCGTAATACCCGCCAGCTTTCAGATAGGCATGGCCGGTGATCGCGCCGGCCGTAACCGCGATGGCAACACCGGAAGTTCGAAGACGCTTGATGCCATTCGGATCGGCCACGTAGTAGTCGCCCAGATCCGAGCCTGCAAGACGCTGAATCGCCGCCATCTCATTGGCATCGAGCCCCGCCGCTCTCTCTGTCGGAGTCAGGACCGTGCGCGAACGGAATCGCCAACCCTTCGATGTCTTCACATACTCGTCCTGATATTGGCCGGCAGCACCGAGATCGGCGATGCCGCGGACGCCGCTGGCTGTGACATCAAGAGTCACCGTTGGTCCGGTGGCACCGCCGGGCCGCGGGGCCGGAGGTGTGGATGCCGTACATTGGCGTTCGCTCTGCACCAGCGCGATCAGCCTCTCGCGTCCGACGACCTGACCACGAATCCCGCTGGCAAAATAACCCGTGTCCGGAGCAAATAGATCGGCGTACTCCTCCGCATTACATGCGGCAAGCGCACGCGCATATCCCGTTACGAGCGCTTGAATGTCGCTCTTCTCCTCGGGTGAGAGCACAGTCGTTTGAGCGGATTTGGCTTGCAGGAACGATGAAAGCAATACGACGACAACCATGGAACACAAAGCGCTCGGCATCAGAATTCTCATAGTGCCGTAAGGTTAACCGGAAAATGTTTTTTGGCCAATCCCTCTCCCGACGGGAGAGGGTGGCTCGCGAAAGCGAGCCGGGTGAGGGTTGAAAAGATGCTTTTCTGCCGCTCTCACCCAGCCGTCAATCGATGGATAATCGATTGACGCTCTCTCCAGCTCGCCACTATGCTGCTGCTCGATATGACAAATTCCCAGCAATCATTTTTCTCCAGCGCAATCGCGATCGTCGCATTGTTGTGTGCGGGACTCGTGTCGGTTGGCAGCGAGTCAGACACGAGTCTCCAACAAAGAATCGGTCGTCTGGATACAGCGGTGCAGGCGGCCGAAGGTGTTCGCGCCATCAAGAGATTGCATTACAGCTATGCGCACTACCTCGAATCCGGCTTGTGGCATGATCTCTCGGATCTCCTCACGCAAAATGCAGCAGGAGAATTCCCGACGGGCTCGGTTAAAGGCAGCGAGAATCTTCGCCAATATTTCATGCAGCAGGCAGGACGTACATCACTCGGTCTCGCCGAAGGGCAGCTGAACGTGCATCTCGAGCTACAGCCGATTGTCACCCTCGGCGCCGATGGAAAAACGGCGAAGGCGGCATGGCACGAAATGGCGATGCTGGGACAGTACGGAACGTCGGCACGCTGGACCGGCGGCATTTACGAAAACGAATACGTTCTCGAGAATGGCATCTGGAAAATCAGCCGAATTCATTTCTACGAACAGTATCAGGGCGAATACGAACTGTTCGGACACAAGGCGCCGCCAAAATGGAACATTGCCTATCACTTCGATTCCGCTCATGTCGGCGTGACCATTCCTGAAAGTGCGAGACAGCCTGCCATGAGTTCTCCGACCAATCTTTCCGCGGCACAACGTCTGGCTCAGCTGGCACAGCGCGTCCAGCGTATGAATGACGAAACAGAGGTGCGCAATCTCCAGCACAGCTATGGCTACTATCTGGACCGGAAAATGTGGGTCGACGTTGCGGACCTCTTTGCCAGGGACGGTTCATTCGAACTGGATCAGCGCGGCGTTTATGTGGGCCGGGACCACATCATCCGCGCTCTGGCGGTGTTTTACGAAAAGGCACCACTGCGCACCGGAGAACTCTTCGATCATCTCAGTCTCAGCACGATAGTCACCATCGCCGCGGACGGCCGCACCGCAAGCGCGCGCACACAGCAACTGAGCATGCTCGGTATGAACGGCGAGTTTGCCCGCTGGGAAGTTGGAACCTACGAAAACGAATTCGTCAGGCAGGACGGCATCTGGAAAATAAAGGCCGTTCATTACTACCCTCGAATGCAGACGGACTTCGACAAGGGCTGGGCAAAAGACGCCAAGCCGGCCGCGGCCGTGAGCGACACACTTCCACCCGACCATCGGCCTTCGCAGCCCTACCAGAGTTATCCAAAAGTTGACGTCGTCGCGTTTCATTTCGCGAATCCCGTAACAGGACGCGCGGTTCAATATCCCGCCGGACCATTGGTTCGCGTCCCAATGGTGAACACATCGCGTAAAGCTTCAAGCGGATCCATCGACAGTGCCCGGTTGGAATCCACGCTTGCGGAAACGGAACGGAAAGTCGATGCCGCCATTGCCGTCGATGCGGTGGAAAATCTCAACAGCTCTTACGGCTACTATCTCGACGAATCCGCGTGGGATCAAATGGCCGACACGTTTTCGGTGACATCCGGTGCAAAGGAGATTTCCGGCGCAGGTGTTTATATCGGTCAGGACCGCATTCGAAAAGTGCTCAACCTTCGCGGACCGCGCGGCGGCAGGGGCGCAACATCTTTCACAATTCATCAATTAACTCAGCCGGTCATTCATATTTCCGAAGATGGGCAATCTGCAAAGGCGCGATTCCGGCTATTTCAGGGTGGAGGCGCCGCCAATGGTTCGTCCGGATCGTGGATCGGCGGGATCTATGAAAACACGGCGGTGAAGGAAAACGGCGAATGGAAGTTCGGCATTCAGGACCTCCATCATATTTTCAGCGCGTCGTACCGGAACGGCTGGGGCAAGATGCCGGTACGACAGGGTACGGTGGGAAGCGCGGCTGCGGCTCCGCGCGTTCTCCAGGACATGGCACCGGATCGTCCGATCCGTTCGCGCCAGTATGCGTTTCCCGAAATTGTCGAGCCCGCATTTCACTACAAGAACCCGGTATCGGGCCGCATGCCGAATGAATTTTTGCCGTAGTTTAGTCGAGAACATTTTCGGTCAAATCCCTCTCCCAAAGGGAGAGGGTGGTGCGAAGCACCAGGTGAGGGGTAAAGAGAAGCATTCTTGCACCCCTCACCCGGCCCCGACTTCTATTGATGTCCCAGCCTCCCCTTCGGGAGAGGGATTCCACTAAAACCAATCTCTTTGGTTTCTCAATCTCTTTCAAGGAGCAGCATATGAACAGGATTTGGATCGGCGCTTTGGTGGCAGCCGTATGTGCGGTGTTGATCGCATCGACAGCAACAATCGGCCAGAACAACGCGGCACAGGAAGCGAAAGACCGTGTCGAGATCGAGTCGTTGATGTGGCACTACGCACGTGCCCTCGATACCGGTAACGGGGCAGCCTATGCCGCAACCTACACCGCCGATGGACAATTCGGCACTGGCGCGAATGCGACCAAGGGACGCGAGGCGCTGCAGAAAATGGTCGACGGACCCAGGGAACAACAAGCGGCGGCAAAGGCGCAAGGCACGCCGGCAAGGCCTCCGCTGTATCACATGGAAGCCAACACCTGGATCGAGTTCATCGACAAAGACCATGCCAACTATCATGCGTACTACTTGACAGCCGCTGGTGCCGGCGGTCAAAACGAGCCGCCGCGTCTCGCTGCGGCAGGACGCAGCGTCAATCATCTGGAACGCGTGAGCGGCAAGTGGTTGATCAAGGTACGCGACGTGGCGCCGCAGGATTGAATCGCGGAACGGAGTAAGCTTCCGGGAAATCGACGATGGATTCGGTTGCCATGACTGCGAGTCTGACAGGCGCCAATAACACGGCCCAGAGCGAGTGCGTTTCCTTTACGCCTTTTATTTGAAAATTCACTCGCTGTGGGCCGAGTTATTGGGACAACGCAGGTAATCGACTAATCCGCCATTCGATACGGTCAGGCTACTTCTACAAAGTCACAAACAGTGCTTGGTTCCGGAATAGAGTCACCATCGTCACGAAGGCCTTTAAGATGTAAATGAATCGCTTCCTTGATCCGCTCCTTAACCTCTTCGATGGTCTTTCCAGTTGCGATACACCCGGGAAGATCGGGAACATAGGCGGAGCAGTTCCTCTCGCCTGTTTCAATAACGATCCCATATCTCATGGCGCTCATTTTAATCCCGCCTGTTTGAGAATGCTACGCAGCGTTTTCGGATGAACATCGTCTTTGGGATGTCCGGATACAGTCACTCTCCCCTTCTTTGATGGATGTTTATATTGCAAATGGCCGCCTCTGGAAAACACTCGCTTCCATCCATCGCGTTCGATTTTGGTCACCAGTTCTCGGAATTTCACTTCCCCGCCCCACTCAAGCTTTTGCAATTCCAAGGCCATGCGTGCTTTCGAAAATGCTTTGGGATCGCATAGGAGCGACAATGCCATGCCGGAAGTCCGCCGACATCCCGGAATACCTTGTTTGGCTTTTCGCGATTTCGACCGCAACACAACAAGACTCTTAGCGGAGCGATGGTCATGGACCCTTCCCGATGCGAGACCCACCAAATGTCACCGCGTCTCTGGAATATTGATATGCAGACCGCTTATCCTTCCTGCGTTCTTACCGGAGAGGTGTTCCCATGCGAGTACTGCTGTCGACAATCGGGTCTCGTGGCGATGTTCAATTGATATTGGCGCTCGCTGCAAAATTGAAGGAACTCGGACAGGAAGCTCGTATCTGCGCACCTCCGGACTTTCGCGAGTGGGTCGAAAGCTTTGGGATTTCGTTTGTGCCCGTCGGCCAGGAGGTGCGTCAAACCGCCTCTCGTCCATTTGCCGCGCAGGGTCCGCCAACTCCAGAGCAGATGCGGCAGCTGATGGAAGAAACCGTTGCTGGTCAGTTTGCAGCGATCAAGGAGGCGGCCAGGGATTGTGATGTTCTAGTGGCCGGCATGTCGCTGCAATTCGCTCTTCGGTCAGTCGCCGAGTGGATGCAAGTCCCTCACGTCTACGCCGCGTGGTGTCCGGTCACTCTGCCATCGCCACACCATGCGCCGCCCCCATTGCCATGGGTATCGACCGACGGCACGATCGACAATCTAACGCTCTGGGCCAGAGACGCACAGCGCTGGAATGACAACTTCGGTGCGGCGCTCAACTCCAGCCGGGCTTCTCTCGGCCTGGAACCAGTTCGTGATGTGCGAAGCCATCTCTTCACCGATCGGCCATGGCTGGCCGCGGACCACGTGTTGGGACCATGGATCAAAACTGACGACCTGGATGTCGTGCAGACGGGCGCCTGGATGATGCAAGATCAACGCCCCCTTTCCGCAGAAATCGAAGCGTTCCTAGACGCCGGCGAGACGCCGGTCTACTTCGGCTTCAGCAGCATGTCCGCGCCACAGGATCTCAGCCGGACAATGATCACTGCGGCGCGTGAGAACGGCCGCAGGACAATCGTCTCTCGTGGATGGGCCGAGGTGTTACTCCCTGATAACGAACCCGACTGCCTGTCCATCGGGGAAGACAACCTGCAGGCGCTTTTCAGGCGGGTCGCGGCGGTCGTGCATCACGGCGGCGCAGGGACTACGACGATCGCTGCGATGGTCGGAGTGCCTCAGGTCGTTGTACCACAGATCTGGGATCAGCATTACTGGGCACAACGAGTGCAGCAACTCGGAATCGGAACCGCGCACGCTCCGGGCGCACCGACTGCGGACTCCCTGACCGAGGCACTCCGCCGCGCGCTCAATCCCGATGTGGCTGCGCGTGCCCGATCAGTCGCGAATTCAATTCGCACCGACGGCGCGGAAGTTGCCGCACGGCGTCTGATCGACAGGAATTAGAAACAGTTTTCGGACGTATCCCTCTCCCGAAGGGAGAGGGTGCTGCGAAGCAGCGGGTGAGGGGTGCAGAGAAGCAGCTTCTATTCACCCCTCACGCCGCCGCCCCGTCTCTGGATGCCCCACCCTCTCCCTTCAGGAGAGGGACCCTTCGCCCAAATTTCGCCCTCACCCGCTATACTCCAGTCGCATGGCTTCACTTTCCGGTAAACGTGCGCTGGTGACGGGATCAACGCAGGGGCTTGGCCTTGCCGTTGTGCGGCGTCTGGCATCCGTCGGCTGCGACATCTTGATGCATGGACTCGGCGATCCGGATGCTGTGGCCGCGATTCAACGGCAAATCGAATCGGAGTTCCGCGTGCGGTGTATGTATTCCTCTGCGGACCTCCGGAATCCTGCTTTAATCGAACAAATGATGACGGTGTTCGGCGCAATCGATATCCTCGTCAACAACGCCGTCGTGCGGCACGTGGCGGCAATCGAATCGTTGTCCGCGGCCGACTGGGATGAAGATGTCGCGGTGAATCTTTCCGCCGCGTTTCACACGATTCGATTCGCGCTTCCCGGAATGAAGACGCGCAACTGGGGACGCATCATCAACGTATCCTCTATCTACGGACTCGTGGGAGCGTCGAACCGCGCAGGTTACGTCACCACAAAGACAGCCCTCATCGGCTTGACGCGTGCCGTGGCGCTGGAAACAACTTCGTTCGACATTACCTGCAACGCCGTCTGTCCCGGCACCAGCGCGACCTCGTTGCACGAGGCCTCTCTCACGACGCTACGCGAAACGCAAAACCTGGAACGCGACGCCGCTGAACGTCTGTTACTCTCCGGCAAGCAGCCCACGGGGCGACTGATTGCTCCGGACGGAGTCGCCGCGCTCATCGTGTCGCTGTGCTCGCCCGAGAGTCGAGACATCACCGGCGCCGCGATTCCGATCGACGGCGGCTGGTCCGCAATGTAGACATGCTTCCCACACACGTTGTCCTCGTCCACCCTGAAATTCACTGGAACGCCGGAAACGCGGGCCGAACCTGCCTTGCGACAGGTGCCACGCTTCACTTGATACAGCCTCTCGGGTTTTCTCTCGACGCACGCCACCTCAAACGCGCGGGACTGGATTACTGGAAGCACGTCGATCTTCACGTGTGGCCAGACTGGAACACGTTCGAACAAAACCTGCCACAACTCGGCGAAGTGTTCTTCTTCTCCACCAGAGCGACGCGGCCGTTGTGGGATGCGCCTCTCGACTCGAAGAGAGGAGCCGTATTGATTTTTGGCAGCGAAGGCAAGGGACTTCCACCGGAGCTATATGAACGATATCGAGAGCGGCTCTTCGGAATGCCGATGCTTTCACCGGCAGTGCGATCGCTCAATCTTTCCACCAGCGTCGGAATCGTTCTCTACGAAGTACTCCGGCAACGCAAAGCAAGCGGGATCTGATCCGACTGCAGGCGCGGTCTATGACCGCGCACTGTAGCTCCATTCGGGATCGTGCGCGGTCATAGACCGCGCCTACATGGCGCCAACTCATCTGGCACGAAGGCTGTCGTCGATCCCCTGATAGTTTCCTGTAGAACTGTCCGTAATTTTCAAAACTTCGTCCCAATAGTCGAGCACCGACAAATCGGGCTTGTCGCGAAAATCGGTGCGGCCGCCGGCTGCCCTCTGTAATGCGATCGCGTTGCGGCTACTGCCCCCGCTGACCTCGAGCGCCAGCGTCCGGCGCCGGGGCCGGGGCGGCTCCAGGCTCGGCACCCGCTGCGGGAGCCGCTCCGCCTCCTCCACGGCCACCTCGACCACCTCCGGCAGCAGCGGCGGGTGCGGGCAGAGCAAAGGCCACCAGCTGTGCGGTTGACCCTGTTGCTGCGGTCGCGGCAACCGGAACGAGAATGAACTGCCGTCCCTGATGAACGTAAGTCATCGGAACGCCGGTCTGTATTCCCGGCATGGGAATCTGCGCGATGTCCTCACCTGTCTTTTTATCGTAGGCGTGAAGCAACGGATTCGTGCCGTCGCCGGCAAACAACAGCGTCTTCGTGACCATCAGTCCGACCAGACGCGGACTGCCCGTTTTCGGAATACTTAACCCCTGAAGTTTCGGATTATTTTTGATGTTCGCCGGCGTGTCGCCATTCGCGATCTGCCACGCGATCGTTCCCTTGTTCATATCGTAGGCGGTGATTCGTCCATAGGGCGGCTTGAGTATGCTCAAGCCCTGAAGCGTCGGAAACGCGGCACCGCCGCCGGTCACATAATCAAATGGAGGGAGCGCGGGATTCGCAGGAGCTGCATTCGGCGCTGGAGTGTTCGGACGCAGCGCAATCACGTAGGCCGATGGCGATGAACTGATATACACGAACCCGGTCTCCGGATCCGCCCGGCCGCCCCACCAGTTCGTGCCGCCGAAAAACATGACCGTGCCACGAGTCCCATCCGCCGCATTCGCCAGCGAACCCGGCATGAAGATGTCACCGTAACGCAGATTGGAAGCTTTCAGCGCCGCGACCGCCTCCTGGTGCAGTGCAGGAGTGAAATCGATCAGGTCGCTTTCATTCAACGACTGCTGACCAAAGGCGGGTGGCTTTGATGGAATCGGCTGCGTGGGCGAAGTCCATTCGCCGGGAACATCGGTCTGCTTCACCGGTGTTTCCGGTATCGGCCAGACCGGCTGTCCGTTCGTGCGATCGAAGACATATGCAAACGCCTGCTTTCCTGTTTGCACCACGGCCTTGATCGGCCGCCCATCGACATTGATATCGAGGAGAATCGGCGCTGCAGGCATGTCGTAGTCCCAAATGTCGTGGTGAACCAGCTGCTGGTGCCAGATTCTCCTGCCTGTCTTGATATCAATACACACCAGCGAATTCGAGAATAGATTCGCGCCGGGCCGATGACCGCCGTAGAAGTCGTTGGTCGCATCTTCGATGTTGAGGTACGCATAACCCAACTCTTCGTCAGTGGAAAACGGTCCCCACACTCCTGCATTCCCGGAGTAATCCGCCGAACCTTTCAACCAGGTGTCGTAACCGAATTCGCCTTTTCGCGGAATCGTATGAAACGCCCAGAGTTTCTTTCCTGTGCGGGCATCGAAACCCATCACGTCGCCTTTGACGTTCTTGTACGAAGGGGTGTTCGGCGTCAGTGCGGGACCAACCATGATGACGCCGTTGGAAACAACCGGCGGCGAGCTGTTGCCGATTCTTCCGATGAGATCGCCGGCGAAGTCGAGGTCCAGCGATTCAAAAAGATCGACTGTTCCTTTATTTCCGAAAGTTGGAACAGGAGTACCGGTCTTCAGGTCCAGCGCGACCAGACGAAAACCCGGCGTGATGGTGATGATGCGTTCCTCTTCGCCATCCTTCCAGTAACCGACTCCTCGCGCATACGTGCGGGCAGCCCGTGTTTCTCGATCATCCTGCGGCGGTCTCCATGTCCAGAGGGTTTCCCCGGTACCCGCATCCGCCGCGACGATGGTGCGGCGCGGACTCAGCGGGAAATAAAGGTTGCCGTTGACCATCAGAGGAGTGACTTCGGTGCTGGTCGCACCGAAGTTATCAAACTTCCAGCTCCACGCGACCTGCAGATTCTTGACGTTGTCCCGATTGATCAGATCGACTGCGGAATAACCCGTGCTTCCGCTCTCCGCGGAGTAGGACGTCCACTGGCCCTGCTTTGCCCCTTTCTG
>Ga0163163_10001889_pt1 | contig 17718 bp, 16 predicted proteins | sample S65metaG_FD_119766 | JGI IMG/M metagenome (GOLD analysis project Ga0163163, IMG submission 119766) | Switchgrass rhizosphere microbial communities from Kellogg Biological Station, Michigan, USA - S6-5 metaG | ecosystem: Host-associated > Plants > Roots > Rhizosphere > Soil | place: USA... | reverse complement strand
CACCGCGTGCCGGAGCGGCTCTACGGAGTGCACACCCGCACGGCTGTGGCGGCGCGACGCAAGACCGTCCGCACGATCCCGGCCGTGGTTCCGCAGCGGGCCCGCCGCTCCTCCTAGATCAACACAACTGTCCAACAGTTGTGGGGTGGGAGCGTTCCCAACCCCACAACTGTTGGACAGATGTGTGGATCTTCGTGGGTCAGGCGGCGATGAGCTCGGCGATCTGGACCGCGTTGAGCGCGGCGCCCTTGCGCAGGTTGTCGCTCGAGCAGAACAGCGCCAGGCCGTTGTCGACCGTCTCGTCGCGGCGGATGCGGCCCACGTAGGTCGGGTCCTTGCCGGCGGCGAGCAGCGGCGTCGGCACGTCGGCCAGCTCCACCCCGGGGGCGGCCGCGAGCAGCTCGGTCGCGCGCTGTACCGACAGCGGCCGGGCGAAGCGGGCGTGCACCTGCAACGAGTGGCCGGTGAAGACGGGCACCCGGACGCAGGTCCCGGAGACCAGCAGGTCGGGGATCCCGAGGATCTTGCGGCTCTCGTTGCGCAGCTTGCGCTCCTCGTCGGTCTCCCCCGAGTCGTCGTCGAGCAGCGCGCCGGCCAGTGGAAGCACGTTGAACGCGACCGGGCGGGCGAACACGCTGGGCGCCGGCAGCGCGACCGAGGCGCCGTCGAAGGTCAGCTGGGCGGCCGTCTCGGCGCCCTTGCGCAGCTGCTCGTCGAGCTCGGCCACACCGGCCAGACCGGCCCCGGATACAGCCTGATAGGTGGCGGTCACCATGGCGACCAGCCCGGCCTCCGCATGCAGCGGGGCGAGCACCGGCATCGCGGCCATGGTCGTGCAGTTCGGGTTGGCGATGATGCCCTTCGGGCGTACGGCGGCGGCCTTGGGGTTCACCTCGGCGACGACCAACGGCACATCGGGGTCCATCCGCCAGGCCGAGGAGTTGTCGATGACGACGGCGCCGGCCGCGGAAACCCGCGGGGCCAGTTCCTTGGAGGTCGCCTTGCCGGCGGAGAAGAGAACGATGTCCAGGCCGGTGTAGTCGGAGGTCTCGGCGTCCTCGACCGCGATCGCCGAGTCCTGCCAGCTGATCAGGCGGCCGGCCGAACGGGCCGACGCGAACAGGCGCAGCTCGTCAACGGGGAACGCCCGCTCGGCGAGGACCCGGAGCATCACCCCGCCGACCTGGCCGGTGGCGCCGACAATTCCGATCTTCATGGCCCCAAACCTATCAAGCAGGCCCGAGCGGGTGCCGCCGGGTTTCGCGACGCTCGCGGAGCGAAACTGGCGAGTAACCCCCACCAGGCGGCACCCGTGGCCCAGATCTCAGCGAGACCGCTCGGCCAGGTCGACCAGCGCGGCGGCGGTCCGGAAGTACTTGTTGCGGCCCAGGTCGCCGACGGTCTTGATGTTGAAGGCCTCCTCGAGCAGCTTCGCGTCACCGGCGCTCACGCCCGCGAGCGCGTCGACCGGCGCGTCCACGAGCTCGTGAATGCTCTTCTCCTCGTACGCCTTGTCGAGGATCTTGTTGAAGTCCGCGTTGACCGGCATGGTCCCTCCTTCGGCTGACGGCACATTCGTGGCCATGCTCTCACGCCCGCGTCGCGTCGGCGACCGTGACCCGTGACTCCATAATGGACGGTCAGCCGGTCGCGGCGACGTAGCTCACCGCCCGGTCGTGCACATCATTGACGGCAGCGATTCCCCGTCGCCGCAACGGTGACAGCATCGATCGCATGCCGGCCGCGACCTGGCGGGTCCGGCCGGACCGCACACCGTCCATTGCGGACAGTGCGACCGACCAGGTCGCGCACGCCTCCTCGATGCCGCCCTGCCGGGCCTGCACGTCGCCCAGGTAGCCCAGCGTCACCGCGTGCGTCCGGGTGAAGGCCGACGCCTTGCGGGTACGCACGCTGCGCTTGAACGCGCGGACCGCGCCGCGCAGATCCCCGGAGTCGCGCAGGGTGCACGCGGTCTCGTGGGCCAGGCTCGCCTCGGCGAAGAAGAACATCCGACCCGGCTCGGCGTCGCCCGGCTCCGCCGCGGCGAGGTCGTCCTCCGCCCGTACCAGCGCGACGGCCGCGCCCCGGCGATCGCCGCTGGCGGCCAGCGACCGGGCGTGCACGACCCCGAACAGCGCCCGCTCGCGGGGACAGGCCGATGCGTACCGGGGCCCGTCCATCGCGGCCTCGGCCAGCCGCAGCCCCTGGCCGGCGTGCCCCAGGTCGACCGCCTGGTGGGCCATCGCCCGCAGCACGTGCCCCGCCATCGGTGGGTCGTCCGCCTCGGCGGCGAGCTTCACCGCGACCGTGAAGTAGTGCTGCGCCACCGTGTGTTCGGCGTTGTCGAACGCCATCCAGCCGCACAGGTAGGCCAGCTCGCTGGCGGCCGAGAACATGTCCCGCCGTACGCCCTCGTCGGCGAACGCGCCCTGCAGCCGGCTGCCCACGTCACCGGTGAGGAACTGCGCGACCGCGGTGCGGGCGTGCCCGCCGCCGTGGCGCTGGTCGATCCGGGAGAAGGCCGACACCATCTCGCGTACGGCCTCGACGTCACCGCGGCCGACCCGGACCGTACCGGTGCCCCGGGTACCTCCCCGCGCGGCCTGCTCGGGCCACCATCCCCCCGCCGGCAGAGCGAGGGCGGCCACCGAATAGACGCCCCTGCTCAGTAGAAGCCTTCGGTCCACATCCGTGTCGACTTTCCTTAGGTCCGACAGCTCGTCCAGCGCGTCCGCGCCCCAGTCCGCCACCGCGGCGGCGGGCGGGGACTCGGCCAGCCCGAGCTCCACGGGCGACAGCGGCCGACCCAGGCGACGGGTCAGCGCCTCGCACAGTACAAGCGGAGCACGTCCGGACGGGCGCGAGCCGGCCACCCAGTGCGACACGTGCGAGCGGCCCACGCCGTACAGCTCCTCGGCCCCGGCCTCGCGGGCCACCCGGACAAAGGCGGCGGCCACCTGGGAATGCGACCAGTTGGCGGCGGCGATGACCGCGGCCAGCTGGGCGTTGCCCTTCCTCACGATCTTTCACCGCTTTCACCGGAAGCAATGCGGTGACAGCGTACTCACATACAGTGATGGCCTGGCATGCTACGAACGGCTGACCATTCGCCTCCACATGGGCGCTCGGCAAGCTCTCGAACACAGTCAGAAGCTGTGGCAACGAAAGGAATCCCTGGTGCTGGCCCAGCCGGAGGACACCACCGACCCCCCGACCGCCGATCCCAGCCGACCGGGACGAAGCCGTCGCCGAGCCGACCGGCCACTCTCCCGGCTGCCCGCGACCTCGCCGCTGCCGACACTCCTCTGGCACGAGCCGTCGATGGCCGCGGCGCTGGCCGAACGTGACATGGCCACCGTGTACCGGCTGCTGCAGGAGCAGGGCCTGTCCCAGCGCAGCATCGCCGCTCGGACGGGTCAGTCCCAATCGGAGATCTCCGAGGTGATGTCGGGCCGCCGGATCGTCTCGTACGACGTCCTTGCCCGTATCGCTGACGGATTGGGCATTCCCCGGGGGTACCTCGGCATGGCGTACTGCGCACCCGGGACGCACCCACGACCGGAATCCACAGTGGACGGTCCCGAATAGGCCGGGTTGGCCTTCTACGCGATAGGGAACGGGAACCGTCCCCAATGGACACAGTCGGGGGCCAGATCGTAGGCGGCCGGCCGGGTCGAGACCAGGTTGAACGGGGCTCCGTCCCGCACGGCCTTGATACAGCCGGCACCGACGTGCTGGGAGAACATGTGCTCGTCCACGGGTTCCTCGGTATAACGGAGTCCTTCGGCCAGGTACGCGCGTCGTCCCGACGGGTCGCCGATCAGCAGCGCACCGTCGGATTGTGGCTCGTACAGCAGATGGGTCCCTGGGGCCGTCGCCGGTACCGCCACCTGGTCCCAGTGTGCGCCGTCCTTGCTGGTCCACAGCGTGCGCTTCTGGTCGTCCGCGGCGTACAGGTTCGGCCCGCTGGTGCGGTAGATCACGCCGGTGCCGGCCGGGCCGCGCACCTCGAACCAGGTCCCTCCGTGGTCGCGGCTGACATAGTCCCAGTTGGGCAGCCCCTCCGCCACCACCCGGATCCACAGCGTGCCGTCGGATGACACCCCGACCTGGCCGTCGATCGTGACCGGGAGACCGGGCAGGATCGTCGGACCGGTCAGTTGCGCGGCTCGGCCGTCGGTTCGGATGACCACGAAGCGGATCGACCCGAGTCCGGTCTGTGGCCGCAGGACGATGACGACGCCGTCCTGAGGTACCTCGTCGGTCGTCTCGGTGGGGGTGGGCACCGGGGTCCAGGTCCGGCCCCCGTCGCGCGAGAAGATGGCGGGGCCGCCGGTGGTCGCCTGCAACACCAGGTGGTCGGCGTCTGACCCGAACAGCACGTTGGTCACCAGATCGCTGCTGTCGGGCGCGGTCGCGCCCGGCACCGCCCGCGGCCGCCAGCTCAGGCCGCCGTCATCGGTGGCGGCCAGATAGACCGGGCACTGCCGCGTCGCCCGGCCCTCCGCCAGCGGGGCGGGTGTCGTTACACCGGCGCACGACTTCAGCACCACGTACCCGTGCTTCGCGTCGGCGAAGTACGCCTGCGGCGGCCAGTTCATCGCGAGGTCGGACGGCAGCGGTTCCGCAGTCGGGCTGGTGGTACCGGACACCGGCGGGGCCGCCCGCAGCGACCGGCCGGCCGCGGCGTAGGTGGTGCCGGCCACGACGGCGAGGATGGCGAGGCAGGCCACGATGAGTGCCGGCCGGCGGCGCCGTGCGCGGGCGACGCGCCGCAGCAGGGCGTCGGCATCGGAGCTGCCGCCAGGCCAGGACGGGTCGTGCAGCCCGGCACGCAGGCGACCCTCGACCGCCCGGAGGTCGGAGTGCGGGTTCATGGGCGGGTCCTTGTCTGCAGCCTCTGCGGGTTTGGCGTGTCGTCCGGGGCGGCCCCGGGCCCGACGAGGTGGCGGCGCAGCGCGTGCAGGCCGCGCAGGCGCAGCGACCGGACCGTGGCCGGCCGCCGGTTCAGCACGGCCGCGATCTCCTCGTCGGACAAGTCGTCGAGGTAGCCCAGCACCAGCACGGCCCGCTGACCGGGGGAGAGCTCGGCCAGGCCGCGCCGGAGCTGGTCGCGCGCGTCCACGGGCCCGTACGGGTCCGCGGCGGCGCGCGGTAGGTCGTGGTCGAGCGGGACCTGGCGGGGCCGGTGCAGAAGACTGCGCCAGGCGCTGAGGTACGTGCGGAGCATGGCCGTCCGGGCGTACGCCAACGGGTTGCCGTCGGCCCGGATCCGCCGCCACGCCCGGGACACCTTGAGCAGCGTGTCCTGCAGCAGGTCCTCGGCCTCGGCCCGGTCGCCCGTCAGCGAGTACGCGTACCTGTTGAGCGCGGGCAGGCTGTTCCGGACGAACTCGTCAAACGCCCACCCGTCGGGCATCCGGCACCACCTCCACCCTCCTGTACGCCCGCACGGCCCCGTGCGTTGCGGTCGGTGCCGGAATTCAGGTCACCAGACGTCGCCGTCCCGCCAGTCACAGGTGAGCGACCGGGTCAGGTCGAGCTCCTCGCCCAGGACGTAGATCCAACCGTCCTCTTCGGACGTTCGCACGACGCCGTGTGGTGTGAGTGCCCACAGTGGACCTTGCCAGGGCCGCCAACCCCGACCGAGGTAGAACGGCACGCCGTCCTCGCTGCTGCCGAGCGCGCCGAGGTCGTACCCGCCCCGGATCAACCGCTCCAGCTCGGCCATCATCGCCGCGCCGTACCCGTGCCGGCGGTGTTCGGCGCGGACGGCGACCGCCTCGACGTACCCGGCCCGCAGCGCCTTGTCCCCGTACAGCAGGCGGCGCTGGACCAGCGAGGCGTGCCCGACCAGCACGCCGTCGGTCCAGGCGAGGGCGTGCATGCCGCCCAGGCCGTGCTCCCAGTCCTCGTCGGTCATGTCGCCGTCGGGCGAGCCGGCGAACGCCTCGTCGAGCAGGGCCCGGGCCTGCGCCAGCGTGGCCGCCGGCAGGTCGGCGGTGTGGGCCAGCTGGATCCCGTTCACGCCGGTACCGCGTCCACAATGGACTTGTCGACGTCCTGCTCGGGCGGTCGCCGCTTCAGGTTGCGCACACCCGGGGCGAGCAGGGACAGGAAGGTGGCCGCGGCGACGAGCACCGCCATCGCCAGCAGCGCTGTCTGTGCCCCGATCGCGATGAGCGCGGCGGCGAGGATGTACCCCAGCGGCCGCAACGCGAACGACCCGAGGAAGTCGAACGCCGACACGCGCGAGAGCGCCTCCGCCGGGATCTCCTGCTGCAGCGCGGTGTACCAGAGCGCGTCCGGGAAGGTCATCGACGAGCCGAGCAGGACCGCGGTGACGATCAGCACCGGCACCGGGGCGCCGAGGGCCAGCGCCACGATCATCGGCACGCCCAACAGCTCGGCGATCCGCGGCCACCGCAGCAGGTAGCGCGGGGAAAGGCGTAGCGCCAACGCGTTGCCGAACAGGGTGCCCACGGACAGGCCGGCGGTGATGGCGCCCCAGCTCAGCGCCCCGTTGGCCGTGCCGGCGAGCCGGGCCGGGCCGAGCACCACGATGACCGCGAACGTGACGCCGAACGTGGCGAAGTACAGGATGCTCGCCCAGAGCCAGGACCGTTTCGTCACCTCCCGCCAGCCGTCACGCACCTCGGTAAGGAAGCTCGTCTCCTTTCGGGTGGCCGGTGGCAGCTTGAGGCCGGCCAGCAGCAGCGCGCTGCCGAGGAAGCTGATCCCGTCGATCATCAGGGCCCAGCCGGCGCCGACGGTCACCGTGAGCACGCCGGCGATCAGCGGGCCGGCGATCCCGGTGATGTCGCGCGTCACCGCCAGCAGCGCGTTGGCCTGCTGCAGGGTCCCGGGCGGCGCGGTGGCGGCGGTCAGCCCGAGTGTGGCCGGCGCCTCGAAGGCGGTCGCGGCCCCGGCGATCACCTGCAGCGTGAGCATGGCCCACAGCGGGTGGTGGTGGGACAGCAACAGCCCCGCGAAGGCGCACTGGGTGACGAAGCGGACCAGGTCCGCGCTCATCATCAGCCGGGGCCGGGGCAGGCGGTCGGCCCAGACTCCGCCGACGATCATGAGAACGAGCATCGGGATGCTGTACGCCAGCAGGACGAGGCCGAGGGTCCGCGCCGATCCGGTCGCGGCGAGCACGCCGAACGCGAGCGCGACCGGCGCCAGTGAGCTGCCCGTGGTGGAGATGGCCCCGGCGAGGAACTGCCGGCGGAACGGCCGGTGCCGCAGCGGGGCCAGGGTCTGCGCGAGCCGCATCGGGCGACCATACCGGTCCCACCCGCCCCCCGCGGCCCAATTTGGCGTCCACAGTGGAGCGTCCACGCCCGGGGGCTCGTCACCGGGATTGGGGCCCCTTGCGACGGCGAGATCGCTAGGATTTGCGACAAATGCTCATCTACGTCCGGGTAGGGTTGGCGGCACTGGTGGCGGCCGCCATCCTCGCCGTCCCCGCCACCCCCGCGTCCGCCGCGTGCCCGGCGCGCGGGAACGACTACCCGGTGCTCACCGGCATCCTGCAGCTCAACGCCGCCCCGGCCTCCGGGGTCCAGGTCACCGCCTCCGGCGTCGGCTTCCGCCCGGGCAGCATCGTCTGCGTCGAGGTGGCGTCCACGCCGGAGCAGCTCGCCACCGCCAAGGTCAGCAAGGACGGCGGATTCACCACCACGGTCACCGTGCCCAACCTCCCGCTGGGACAGCACATGCTGAGGGCAACCGGGATCGCCCGTACCGGCTCGACTTTGATCCTAAACACCGCCTTCACCAACGGGTACGCGCTGCCCAGCAGCGGCGCTCGCATCCTTCGGTGGGTCCTGCTCGTCACGTCCGTCATCGGGCTCGGCCTGCTGCTGATTCGGACCCGCCGATCCCGGACCCGCCGATTCGTCGGCGCCCGGTAATACGCTGTGGCGGTGCCGGTCGCCCCCGCCCCGCTACTGCTCGTCCTCGACGGCAACAGCCTGCTGCACCGGGCGTACCACGCGGCCGCCCTGGGCCAGCTCGAGGACCGCCACGGCCGGCCGGTGTGGGCGCTGCACGGCCTGGTCCTGACCATCGCCCGGGCGGCGGCGCGGCTGCGGCCGGACGCGCTGGTCGTCGGGTTCGACTGCCCGGACCACTCGGTGCGCAAGGTGGACTACCCGGGGTACAAGGCGCACCGGGCCGAGAAGGCGGCCGACCTGGTCGACCAGTTGGCCGGTGCGCCGGAGCTGTTGCGCGCGGCCGGGATCGCCACCGTGGTCACGCGAGGGTACGAGGCGGACGACGTGCTGGCCAGCGCCGCCGCGCACGCCCGCCGCCAGGGCTGGCGGTCGGTGCTGATGACCAGCGACCGGGACGCGTTCGCGCTCATCGACGGCTCGACCTCGGTGCTGCGGGTCCGCAACGGCGGGCTCGACCAGGCCGTCCTGGTCACCCCGTCGTCGCTGAACGAGGTGTACGGGGTGCACCCGTGGCAGTACCGGGACTACGCCGCGTTGCGCGGTGACCCGTCGGACAACCTTCCGGGGGTACGGGGGTTCGGCTCGGCGACCGCGTCCCGGCTGCTGGCCGCGTTCGGCACCGTGGACGCCGCGTGGGCCGCGCTCGACGGAGGCGAACACCCCCGCGTGCACGCGACCGTGGGCGAGGTCGCCGCGACCCACCTCGGCCGGCCGTCGATGCGCTCCGTTGTCGACCGCAACCGCCGGCTGATGCGGATGTACGTCGATCTACCGATGCCCGACCTCGAGACCACCCGGCTGCCGATCCGGCTGGCCACGATGAAGCTCGCCCTGACCGGTCGCGGCATCAACCTCGGCCCGTCGCTGTGGGCGCTCACCGGCGGCGCCCCGCCGATCGGCGAGGAGGTCATCCTCGTACCGCAGCCGAAGGTGTGGACCCGCCGGTCCAAGCTGAGCCGGCTGCCCGGTCCCGGTCAGCTCGCGCTGTTCTGAGTTCTGGCTTTCAGGGAAGCGTGAGTGGGCGCCTCGGGCACATGCGCGGGCCGCAACGCCGCGAACTCCTTGCGCAGCACCGGAACCACCTGCTCGCCCAGGATGTCCAACTGCTCCAGCACGGTCTTCAACGGCAGGCCGGCGTGGTCGATGAGGAAGAGCTGCCGCTGGTAGTCCCCCACGTACTCGCGGAACGACAGGGTCCGGTCGATCACCTGCTGCGGGCTACCGACGGTCAGCGGCGTCTCGGCGGTGAACTCCTCCAGCGACGGACCGTGCCCGTACACCGGGGCGTTGTCGAAGTACGGCCGGAACTCCCTCACCGCGTCCTGCGAGTTGGCCCGCATGAAGACCTGCCCGCCCAGCCCGACGATCGCTCGGTCCGCCGGGCCGTGGCCGTGGTGCTCGAACCGTTGCCGGTACAGGCCGACCATGGTCTTCGTGTGCGAGGCGGGCCAGAAGATGTGGTTGGCGAAGAACCCGTCGCCGTAGAAGGCGGCCTGCTCCGCGATCTCCGGGCTGCGGATCGAGCCGTGCCAGACGAACGGCGGCACCCCGTCCAGCGGCCGCGGCGTTGCGGTGAACGACCGCAGCGGCGTGCGGAACCGCCCCTCCCAGTCGACCACCTCCTCCCGCCACAGCCGGTGCAGCAGCGCGTAGTTCTCGATCGCCAGCGCGATCCCGTTGCGGATGTCCTGGCCGAACCACGGGTACACCGGGGCGGTGTTGCCGCGCCCCATCATCAGGTCGACCCGCCCGTCGGCGAGGTGCTGCAGCATCGCGTAGTCCTCGGCGATCTTCACCGGATCATTGGTGGTGATCAGGGTGGTCGCGGTGGAGAGGATCAATCGACTGGTACGGGCGGCGATGTGGCCGAGCATCGTCGTCGGCGACGACGGTACGAACGGCGGGTTGTGATGCTCGCCGGTGGCGAAGACGTCGAGGCCGACCTCCTCCGCCTTGAGCGCGATCGTCACCATCGCCTTGATCCGCTCGGCCTCGGACGGCACCCGCCCGGTGATCGGATCCGGCGTCACGTCACCGACGCTGAACACCCCCAGCTGCATGCTTTCAACCTACGTGACCTCGCGGAGGCTGATCTGTCGCTCGACGCCCCCGGCGATCGCTGTCTCGGGACGGCGCTCTCCGCCCTCAAACGACGATCATGGCCTCATGATCGCGGGGGTCAGGATGTCGGGCGACCTGCCCCGCATCGTGACGTAGTGGTGCAGCAGGTGGTCCAGCTGCTCGGCGCGGGTGGGCCAACTGTGCTCGGTCGCGTAGTGAACGGTGACGGCGAGGTTGGCGTGCTCCAGGTCGAGCCACGCCAGCGCCTCGCCGGGATCCTTGAGGGTCGGGACCGCCGGTGGGTCGTCGAGGGTCACGGCGACCTCGGCGCCTCGCGGGTCGACGAACGCCATGGCCGCCGCGGTCGCGCACAGGTAGTAGTCCAGCACCCGGCCGACGGCGGCCCGCCGCTCACGCTCGGGCTCGGTCCGCTCGGCCACCGCCGCCGCGTGTTCGCGGAGCAGGTCGTGCAGCCGGTACCGGCCGGGCGTCGGCTGGGCGACCAGGTTGGCGTCGACGAGGTCCTCGGCGATCTGGCCGGCGACCGTCGGCGACAGGCCGGCGAGCGCGGCGATCACGTGCACGCCGAACTCCGCCGGCGGCACCAGGCCGAGCAACCGGAACATCCGCTGCTGGTTCGGGTTGAGCCGCTCGTACGACATCGTGAACGCGGCCGCGACGCTGAGGTCGCCGGTGACGAGCTCGCCGAGGCGACGCTGCCCCTCACTCAGGCGCTCGGCCAGGTGGGCGACCGTCCACGTTGGACGGCTGCGCAGCCGCGCGGCCGCGACCCGGATCGCGAGTGGAAGGTAGCCGCACAGCCGTACCACGGTGGCGACGGATGCCGGCTCCACCGCGGCCCGCTCGGGGCCGGCCACCCGGGCGAACAGGTCGATCGCCTCGGTCGGCGCCAGGACGTCCAGCGAGATGTGGTAGGCGCTCTCCAGATCGGTCAGGCGTCGTCGGCTCGTGATCAGGGTCAGGCTGCCCGGCGTCCCCGGCAGCAGCGGCCGTACCTGGGCCGCGCTGACGGCATTGTCGAGCAAAACGATCAGCCGGCGGGAGGCCAGCTTTGCCCGCCACAGCGCCGCCCGCTCGTCCAACCCGTCGGGGATCCGCGCCGCCGCCACGCCGAGCGAACGCAGCAACCGGTCGAGGGCGACGTCGGGCGTGAGCGGCTCCTGCCCGACGGTGTGGGCCCGCAGGTCGACGAAGAGCGCCCCGTCCGGGTACCTGTCGGCCAACTCGTGCGCGGCGCGCACCGAGAGCGCGGTCTTCCCCACCCCGGCCATCCCGTCGATCGCTGCGACGATCACCGTGGCGCCGGAGGTGTCCTGTTCGGCGACGATCCCCAGCAGTTCGGTGTCGCGGCCGGTGAAGTCGGCGACGTCGCGTGGCAGGTCATTGTGGGGCGCCGTCGCGGACTGGTCCGGCCCGTCGCCGTGCTCGCCCAACGCGGCGAGATCCGGGTCACGGGCCAGGATGCGCTCGTGCACCGTCCGCAGCTCGGGTCCCGGTTCGATGCCGAGCTCGGTGACGAGGACGGCCTGTCCGTCCCAGAACACCTCCAGCGCCTCGGCGGCCCGGTCGCACCGGTACAGGGCCAGCATGAGCTGAGCCCGCAGGCCCTCGCGCAGCGGGTGCTCCCGAACCAGAGCGGTCAGCTCCACGACCGCCTCGACGGCCCGGCCGGCCGCGAGGTCCTCCGCGACCGCCAGCTCGATCGCCGCCATCCGCGCCTCGTCCAGATCGCGACCGATCCGCTCTCGCAGGTGGTCGGTCGCGACGTCGGACATCAGCGGTCCGCGCCACAGGGCCAGGGCCTCGCGCAGCCGGGCGGTGCGCTGCGCCGGCTCCGGCAGTGTCCGCGCGGCGGCGACCAGAGCTCGGAACCGGTGCACGTCGATCCGATCCGCGGGCACGTCGGCCAGGTATCCGCCGGCCCGCCCGAGGATCCTCACCTCGAGCCGACCGTCGCCCTCGGGGTCGATGTGCTGGCGCAACCGGGACACGTGGGCGCGCAGGTTGTCCCGGGCCGCCGGGGAGGGCTCGCCGTCCCAGAGCAGATCGATCAGGCGTTCGGCCGGAACGACCGAGCCGACCTCGAGCAGGAGTACCGCGAGCAGACACCGCTCCCGGCGCCGGCCGAGCGGGACCGCGGTCCCGTCGTGGCGCGCCCGCACCGGGCCGAGCAGCTGGAACTCCACGGGCCTCCTCCGGCCGGGTCCCCTTCAAGACGTGGAAGTCTATCGAGCCGAAGGCACCGACGAAAGCGGTCCCCGACCGGCGTCCACATAGGATTCGTCTACTGTGGATTGAACTGCTCGGTTGCGGTCGCCGGGCCGAGTGTGCATGATGAGGGCATGGCCAGCCGCGAGTCGCGATTTACCAGCCCCCGGTTCAACCGGTGGGCTCTCGTGCGCTGAGCGATTCTTCCAGCCGTTCCGACGCGACCCCGGTTGATGACCGGGGTCGTGTGCGTTGTCGGGTCCATGTCCAACAAGGACGGCGGAAATGACGGATCATCCCATGCCTGATGCGGTGCTGGCCGAGCTGGCGGCGGCCTTGGACGCTGCCCTGACCGAGCTCGGAGCCGCGTCGAGCCTCGACGAGCTGGACACGGTCCGGCGCCGCGCGCTCGGCCGGTCCGGCGCGATTCTCGCGGTCCGGCGGCGGGTCGGGACGCTGGATCCCAGCGAACGACGCGCGGTCGGCGCCGAGGTGGAGGCGGCGGTCGAGGCGGTCACGCGGGCGTTGGCGGCGAAGGAAGAGGCGCTGCTCGACTCCCAGCCATCGCTCGAGTACCCGGTCGACATCACCCTGCCCGGCACCCCGGCGCGGACCGGCGGCCTGCACCCGACCACCCGGATGCGCTACGACCTCGACGACGCGTTCGCCGCGCTCAACTTCGAGCTCTACAGTGGACCGGAGATCAGCTCGGAGCGGTACGAGTTCGACCACCTGAACTTCCCGACCGACCATCCGGCCCGGGAGAGCATGGACACGTACTGGCTGGCCTCGCCTGTGACTTCGGCCGACGACCGCCGTTGCCTGCGCCCGCATCTGACCGGCGCCAGCGTCCGCTATCTGATCACGCACGAGCCGCCGCTGCGGGTCGTCTACCCGGGGCGGGTGTACCGCAACGAGAGCACGGACGCCCGCCACGAACGGGCCTTCTGGCAGTACGAGGCGCTGATCGTCGACCGCGACATCTCGCTGACCACCGGCAAGTTCCTGGTGGACACGATCCTGGACACAGTCTTCGGCCGCCCTGTGCCGACCCGGATGCGGACCGGCTACTTCCCTTTCGTGGAGCCAGGTTTCGAGATCGACATGCAGTGCCAGGTCTGCGGTGGCGACGGTTGCCGTACCTGTCACGGGGTCGGCTGGCTGGAGGTCATGCCGGGCGGCAGACCGCACCCGAACGTGTTGCGCACCGCCGGCCTCGATCCGGACGAGTGGACCGGCTTCTACGTCAACATCGGGCTCGACCGGCTGGTCATGATGCGCTACGGCATCGCCGACGTCCGAGCGCTGCACAGTGCCGATCTCCGCCTGCTCGACCAGTTCGACGAGGGGTGAGCGATGCGGATCTCGATGCGGTGGCTTTCCGACTATGTGGCGCTGCCTCCCGGCGTCGGTCCGGCCGAGGTGGCTCGCGAGCTGACCCTGCGCACGGTGGAGGTCGAGCAGGTCACGCCGACCGCCGACGGTGACACGGTCCTCGAGGTCGACAACAAGTCGCTGACCAATCGGCCGGACCTGTGGGGACACTACGGGATGGCCCGCGAGCTGTCGGTCATTTACCGCGTGCCGTTGGCCGACCTGCCCCGCGGGCCGCGACCGTCCTCGACGACGGACCTGATCGGCGACCTCGACCCGGCTGTCTGCTCGCGGTTCTGCGCGGTCGCCTACGCCGTCGACGGGCCGGCCCCGGAGACTCCACTGTGGATCCGCGAACGCCTGGCCGCGATCGGCGAGGCGAGCCGGGGACTGCACGTCGACCTGAGCAACTACGTGATGTTCGCGGTCGGCCAACCGACCCACGTGTACGACGCGGACCGAACCGCGCCGCCGCTGTCTGTTTCTCCTTCTGAGACCGGCCGTACGCTACGCCTCGTCTCGGCCGGCCCGGTCGACGCCGACGGCGAGGTTCCGGTGGTGCGCGACCGCGAACGGGTGGTCGGCGTCGCCGGCATCATGGGGGTGGCCGAGGTCGCGGTGGACGACGGGACCCGCGCGGTCATCCTTGAGGCGGCCACGTTCGCCACCGTACCGGTACGGCGTTCGGCGCTGAAGCTCGGCCTGCGCACCGAGTCCTCCGCCCGGTACGAGAAGGGCCTGGATACTCAGCGCGTCGGCCAGGCCGTCGACCTGTACCTGCACCTGCTCGTCGCGGCCGCGCCCGGTGTGCGGTTGCTCGGCATGCAGGACGAGGTACTCCGCGAAACTGAACCGGCCCGGATCGCCGTCGCGGACCGGTTCCTCCACCGGGGCATCGGGTCTCCGGTCCCGGCCGGGGACGTGGACCGGATCCTTACCGCGCTCGGCTTCGCGGTCGACCGCGGGGACGACGGCATCACCGTGACCGCGCCGACGTGGCGCTCCACCGGCGACATCGCACTGCCGCACGACATCCTTGAGGAGGTCGCCCGCATCATCGGGTACGACGACCTGCCGGCGGCGCCGCTGACCGTACCGTTGAAGCCGGTGCGGTCGCTCAACCGGCGCCCGGTGGAACGGGTCGTGGCCGAGCGGCTCGCCGCCGCCGGTCTACGCGAGGTGCTGACCTACCCGTGGACGTCCGATGGGCTGCTGGCCGCATGCGGGTTCGAGCGCGGCGACACGCTGCGGTTGGCCGACCCCCCGGCCCCGGACCGGGAGTGCCTGCGACCGTCGCTGATCCCGAACCTGGTCGAGGCGGCGGCGGCCAACCTGCGCCACCGCGACCGGGTCGGCGTGTTCGAGGTGGGCGCGGTGTTCTCCGCCGCCGGCGAGTCGCCCCGAGCTTCAGCGTTGGTGACCGATGTGGACGGACGAAAGGCGTTCCTACGGTTGAAGGGCGTCCTCGAGTCCGTCGGCCGCGGCCTCGCGCTCGCCGCGGACGGCGAGTACCCGGGCTGGGCCGACCGGTCGGCCCGGGCGGTCGTCACCTCGGCGGGTACGCCGATCGGTTCGCTCGGCCTGCTCACCCGGCGGGTCAGGCGGCTGGTCGGGCTCGACGCCGTACAGGTGGCCTGCCTCGAGTTGGATCTCGCCGGCCTCGCTGCCCCGGCGGCGTTCACCGTCGACCCGCCGCCCGAGCTGCCGGAGGCCGGCTTCGACCTGTCCGTGGTCGTGGCCGACGCGGTGACGTGGGCGGACGTGGCCGCGGCAGCCCGCGCGGCGGATCCGCTGATCCACCGCGTCGCCTTCCTCGACGAGTTCCGCGGGTCGTGGGTGCCGGCCGGGCAGCGCTGCGTCAGCCTGCGGGTCACGCTGCGGCCGACCGAGGCGACGCTCGGCGCCGGGCCGCTCGCCGCGACCCGGGCCGAGGTCCTGCGGGCGCTGGCCGACGCGGTCGGCGCCCACCTGCGCGCGTCGTAGCAGGCCGCCTTATGCGCGCACGATGCCGAGGATGACGTCCATCGCGGCGAGCCGGTCGGCGCCCTTGCCGAGCATGCGGTCGGGCACGACCAGCTCGTCGAGCCCGACCGACCGGTATTCGGCCACGGTGTCGGCCAGCTGCTCCGCGGACCCGCCGATCGCCGGCATCGGGAGGCCCGCGGGCACCGAGGAGTTCACGAAGGTCAGGGCCTGGGCGCTGCGCGCGATCGCCTTCGGTTCGCGCCCGACCTCGGAGCAGAAGCGATCCAGCACCGCCGACTTGCGGGCGATCACATCCGGCGTACCCCAGGTGTTCCAGATGTCGGCGTACTCGGCGACGATGCGCAGCATGCGCCGTTCGCCGCCGCCGCCGATGAGGATCGGCAGCGGGTCCTGCACCGGCTTGGGGTCGCAGTAGGCGTCGGTGAGCTGGTAATACTTGCCATCGATGGTCGTCGTCGGCTGCCGAAGCAGGCCGTGCAGCACCCGCAGCGCCTCCACGAACCGGTCCAGCCGCTGCTTCACGGGCGGCAGCTCGATGCCGTACTGCTCGTGCTCGTTGACCTGCCAGCCGGCGCCCACGCCGAGCGTGAACCGGCCACCGCTGACCTGGTCAACGGTCGCGGCGATGTTGGCGAGCACGGCCGGGTGCCGGTACGTGTTGCCGAAGACCAGCGAGCCGATGCGCACCCGGTCGACCAGCGCGCCGAGCGCGGTCACCATGGAGCCGCACTCCAGCACCGGATCGTCCGCCGCGCCGGTGCCCGCGTTGGGCATGAAGTGGTCGGCGACGTAGACGCCGTCCCACCCGGTCGCGGCCGCGTGCCGGGCCACCTCGACTATCTCGCTGTACGGCTGCCCAGCGTTGGGCCAGATCGATAAACGCATGGCTGCCACCCTGCCATGCCCGGGAGCATCTTGCGAGCGCGACCTCGTCCCTGGCCGAGCTGCCGGAACCGGTCTTCGGCGCGCTCACCCCAGCGCTGTCGCAACGCCCGGGCGCCACCGAGGAACCTCCGCCCGGCCACCAGATCCCCAGTTGTCCGGTGTTGCCCGGATCTACCGGAGCCCTCTGCCGCCCCCCGCGTGGGCCACACTGTCCAAACAGGAGCGTGTCGTCGCCGAGCCGGCCGGCCAGGCGCTGACGAACAAGGCGATCGCGGCCCAGCTCTTCCTGTCCCCGAACACCGTGAACTACCATCTGCGCAACGTCTTCCGGAAGCTCGGCATCAGATCGCGGGTACAGCTGGCCGAGCGAGCGCCGCACTGAGCACCGCCTCCACGTCGTACCCGTATAACCAGGTGCGGGTGGCCAGGGACTGCCGTCGGCGCAGACCCTCGTCCCGATCGCGTTGCGCGGGACCGTCCGCGAGGTGATGGTCGGCCGCGTTGTGGCGCACCAGCTCCATGACCCGGCCGATCCGCTCCGCGCGCACCCCGGCGTACCGGTGGAGGTTCGTGGTGAGGCTCGACCGGCTCGAACCGGCCACGGTCACGGCGAGCGCCGCGGCCGACTCGATCGCCTGGTTGGCCCCGTGCGCCCCCAGCGGCAGGATGGCGTGGGCCGCGTCGCCGATGACCGTGACCGACCCGGTGTGCCAGGTCCGTGGCGGCGGCCGGTCCCGCAGCTCCCACCGGGTCACCGACTCGGCGCCCGCGAGCAGGTCGCGCACCTGTCGATCCCAACCCTCGTATGCTTCCGCGAGGACTTCCCCGGGATCCACCGTGGCGGCGACGAAGCTGTACCGGTCCCGGTCGACCGGGTAGGCCACGAGGTGGCGGCCCGGGCCCAGCCAGACGCACACCTCCGGCACTCCGTCCGTCCCCCTGTCCGTCCACCTGCGACGGACAAGTCCACGATGGACAGTGATGCCGGAGTCGCGCACCTCGTCGGGGCTGAGCGCGCTTCGGACGACGGAGTGCAGGCCGTCGGCGCCCACCACGAGATCGGCCGCGACGCTCGAGGAATCCGCGAGGTACAGCGACCCGGCATCAACCCGCACGCAGCGAACCCCGTACCGGAGCTGGACCTCTTCTCGGCGCGCCACGGTCCGGTGCAGCGCGGCCAGCAGCTCCGAGCGGGGCAGCGTGAGGTACGGCGCGCCGAACCGGT